>Ga0335395_10002440_pt1 | contig 11537 bp, 5 predicted proteins | sample MAT02_FD_205744 | JGI IMG/M metagenome (GOLD analysis project Ga0335395, IMG submission 205744) | Freshwater microbial communities from Lake Fryxell liftoff mats and glacier meltwater in Antarctica - MAT-02 (spades assembly) (version 2) ...
TTTTACCACCTGCTTCTTCAATTCTCTTCTCTTCCGTTACACAGTCTTCCGTTTCAAAATACACCACCGTATTGCTGCTAGCAGCTATCATATCTGCCTTCTCTACCAATGCTCCTGAAATATTTGGACTGTCTTGATTAAAAGGAAAAAGTGATTGTTTACCCCATTCAATTGGTAAATCAAAAAGTTGGACTTTGAATACGGCTTCATAGAATTTTTTTGCTCGGTCCATATTTGATACGTTAATATCAAAATAACCTACGGGATTCGAATTCTTCATTTCTTTAGCTTTTAAATAGTATCTGCAATATTGCACTGCAAGGTTACCAGGTCTCTAAAAAGAAAAATTGTAAAAATGGGACAAAGTCAAACTTTTCGGTCGAAAATTAATGACATTTTCAAACTGTCTCCGTAAAATTCTTTCGGTGTCAGCCCTGTAAACTCTTTAAAATCTTTTATGAAATGTGCCTGGTCAAAATATTCGTTCTCGCAGGCCAAATCGGCTAGGCTGGTAACTTCATTTGTGACTAACGATTTTAATGTCGCTTGTATTCTTACGATTTTCGAAAGTTGTTTAGGACTTAAACCTATTGTTGACGAAAATCTACGTGTTAACTGTCTGCGGTTAATGTTGTGCTGTTTAGAAAGTTCATTTACTGAAAATTGTCCGTTGGCACTTAAAATTGTCTCAACTGTTAATCGTACAATATTGTCAATATTCATTTTTTCAGCCAACCGGTCAAACAAAAATGTCTCGATTAATTCTATTCTTTCTGAAGTAGATTTGGCGTCTATAATCTTTTCCCCAATTTCATCTCCGTCTTTTCCAAATAATCTATTCAAAGGTATAGCCGTGTTTTCCATCTGCTTAATTGGAAATGGTGCAAAAGGCAAAAATCCATTAGGTTGAAATCGAACAACAAAAGTGCCCGTAATACCAAGCGGTTCTACGACATAAGGTTGTGTCAATTGGCCAATTAAAAAGCATTTTGGCAAAATTATACTTTCTCTTTTTTTGGGGTAGTGTCTGTACGTATCCCCATAATGAAAAATCAATTTCATTGTGCCATCAGGAACAATGGTATTTTTCACAGGTGTATTTTCCCTTTCGCTTTCCAATGTCCAATAACAACTGACAAATTCAGTCAATTTGCTGTTTGGTTCAAATATTTTTGGCTTCATCGGTCAGTGGTTCTCTTTGCAGGGTGTCGCTTTTAACTAATTACTAGTCTAGTCGTCCAAAATAGTTTTACCGTTAGGTGCTCTCGGAACTGTGCGCAAAAGACTTCCTTCATACGGCAACTCCTGTCAGTCACAAAAGTATTGACTACCCTATTTATATACCAATTTCTAGGACACAAATAAGCCAGGCTTGGCATGGAACTTCATCTTCAGCTCCCGAACAGCTGTCAGTTTGTTAAGACACCTCTCCCATTTTACCACTTTCAGCAACAGTTTATAAACTTGATCCCATAAGTCATTGGCGTTGTAGACAAATTCCGCATTGATTAACCATTTTATTATACCTATCAATTATTACTTTTTTTCCTTAAAACAGAGCAACTCATTTCACAATAGTTTAACCAACGAATGCCTTGTTAATCAGCTACCTATAAATGAAACTTAAACAGTGATCTTGAAACGAATCTCACCGATCCCAGCGCCACAAAAAGAAGTGATTAAGGGTAACGAAATCTCCAACTGTAAGAATAAAATATATGAATGGGTAAATCGCATATCCCACAAATTGGTTGATACAAATCATGCCTAAAAATCCAATATTTGTTTCCGAATTGCAAAGATCGAATTGAAATTTTCGCTACGATCCAACCCTCAAGAATAAAATTGTGTCTAACCCATAAATAAACCCTATATAACGATGAAGATAATTAGTGCCTCCCTATTGGTTCTTTTCCTCGCATCTGGCTGCGATAATAAGAATTCTACAATTGTGCCAAAGGAATTCGAAGGTTCTCAAAAATGCTTTGAAGTATCGTACGTTACAGGAATTTGCTCACAGGCGATTCTGAAAATCGAAAATCCTAATTTCTTTAGCTATGGCGAAAATCTGGAAACTTACTCTAATGTTTTTTTCACTATTTTCGACTGCGGGGTCGATGAAAGTAAGCTACTGCAAAGCAAGTTTTACGTAACAATCATTGATAAACCTGAAGACAGCTCCTGCGTCCGTTGTCTTGCTGCGCTAGATTATAAAGGAACAAAAAAATACAGTGTAAAGGTTGTTAGTAAGTGTGAATAAGAGCGATAACATTCAATTGATATAGTTTTAAACTATTTTTTAAATCAAAGAGGCTGCCTATCGGGACAGCCTCTCTTTTTTGATATAAATTTTCTAATGCTATACTATGAGCTATCAGCTTTTACAGTTCCAACCATTGCCAAACAAAAATTGCCCTGATTCTTTTCAGCGGAGTAAATCGGCAAAAAGTAAATAATCAACAGCGGTTATATTCTTTCCACCCACTTGATGGCCTACTACAAACGATCCGTTTTGGCATACACCAAAATAATGCCCATTAAAAGAACAAAGATGAACTAATCACTCAAGATTTTTTAAAGTAGCCGATAGCTAGTACCATGCCAATGACTATATCTGCCAGCGTATTGATCCACACCATAATTGCTCCAAAACAAACCCGCAGCAGTAAGAAGCGCTCAAAAGCCAGCTAGCGAATTTGAATTTAATCGTGTAGCTCTTTAAGCGACCATAGTGAAGCCACGCGCCAATCCCAGGATAGCTAAATATGGGTTGGCTAGAAGAAATGGGAATTTGTTTCTTTTACGTCAAAATGATTACCAATTGATCCAAAAAAAAAGAGACTGCTTATCGGTTGAAGCAGTCTCTTTGCATTTAAGTCAAATGAACTAGTAGCCTGGATTTTGCTGATTTGTAAGCGAAGGGTTATTGTCAACCTCACGCTGAGGTATTGGCAAAATTGTCTTACTGGCTCCAAAAGCAGCCTTTGCATCGGCTGGTCTAAGATTTCTGCCACGTCTTAGCAAATCCATTCTGCGATGTCCCTCAAAGGCAAGCTCCTTCCATCGTTCATTTAAAACCGCATCAACAAAAGCTGCCTTGCTTGCAAATGTGGCTAATGTCCAATTTGAAAGCCCAGCTCTTGTTCTCAATACATTCATTCGATCAATAAGATCTTGTGATACAGCGTTATCTACTTCGGCTTTGGCTTCAACATAGTTTAAAACTATTTCAGTAGTTCTAATTACTGGAGAGTTGTCAGCATTGTTAACAGCATCTGACCATTTGGTAGAAAAAGTTGCGGGAAGGTTGTCTGCTCCCGTACCAGTAGTTGTTAGTGAAAACCGTCCATCGCCAGACTCTGCTTGATAAGCTGCAATCAGTGCAGGAGAAAATTTAACATCACCTCTTCCGCCATTGGCTGCAGGCCTGTGCCAAGAAGCCCATCCGCCTGTTCCAGTAGTTCCATTGTCAACTCCCGAATTTTGAATCGTGAAGATGTCCTCACTTGTATTCTTGCTCGCCCAAAACGAATAATTTACCGCAGTTGAATAGGTAGCATTTGCATCCAAAACCAACTTTGAATTAAGTGCTGCATCGGCATAATCCTGACGATATAAATATACACGAGACAATAAAGCCTGAGCAGCGCCTTTGGTTGCGCGCCCTCTTGTTAAAAGGGCACTAGCATAGGTTGCAGGAAGATCTGCTGCAGCCTCTGTCAAATCCTTGATAACACTTACATAAACCTCCGCAACCGTATTTCTTGCAGGAAACACTACGGTTCCAGTAAATGGTTCCAGTATCAAAGGTATACCCAAATCAGCACCATTTGACTTATTGAATGGCTGAGCAAATAAATTTACCAATTGAAAATGCGCGAGCGCACGCAGAAACTTTGCTTCTGCGATAAACTGAGCTCGTTTCGCGGGAGTAAATGACGACCCTGGAACGTTCGGGACATTGGCGATAACATCGTTCGCTCTTAGAACAACTCTATAATGTTGTTGCCAGACACCCTGAACATTACCATTTGTAGATAACGTATTAAAATCCCTTACCTCTTGAAAAGTTGGGAACGAGCCAACAAACGAAGAATTGTCGGCCATCATATCACTAAAAACCTGCCCCATCCCACCGTTCATCTCGAGTAGCTGGCAACTACTATATACACCTTGTAAAGTGCTTTCAGCAGCTGACTCGTTAATAAACGCGCCTTTCACATCTATAGACTGTTGTGGTAGCAGTTCTATTTCCTTTTCACATGAACCAAGTGCAAAAATGAATACACTTGCAGTCAAAATTTTACTGAATATATTTTTCATCCTTTTCAAATTTTATGGTTAGAAACCGATGTTAACACCGACCTGAATACTTTTTGCTTGAGGCAATGCAAAGAATGACTCACCCAAGACCTGATTGCTTTGACCATTGGCAGAAACCTCTGGATCTGGCCCTCTAAAACCAGTACTTGTCAACGTCCAGATATTTGAAGCCATTACATATATCCTGAAAGAGTCAATAAATTTAATTTTGTTCAAAAAGCTCTTTGGAGCATTATACCCCAATGATATATTTTTTAATCTCAAATAAGATCCATCTAGAATAGAAGAGGTAGATAGCTGATTGAATACTCCAGCAGCAGCAGTAGGACTGGCTAGTCTTGGTGCAAAAGCATTATCTCCAGGCTGTTTCCAGTAATTTAGCAAGTCCTGACTTTTATTAAAGGTTCCGCCCAAATTCTCTGTAAAGGCTAAACCACCAATAAGGACTTTATTACCATAAGAGAAGTTAAAGAAGGCGTTCAAATCAAATCCTTTGTATGTAAATGTGTTGGTAATACCCCCTGTAAAATCGGGAATTGCTGAACCAGCGACTACCCTATCATCCGCAATTGGAGTTGATGTCAATGAACCATCACGAGAAAACCATTTGGCATCGCCCGTTGCTGGATCAATACCGCTGTAGCGAATTACATAAAAAGTATTTGCCGTCTCACCAACTATCGCACGTTGCGCAGCTGATCCAACCAAGAAATCTCGGCCCTCTGGATCCTTATTGGGAGCTAACCGGATCACTCTATTCTGGAGAAATCCAATATTAAAACTTGAAGTCCATTTGAAAGCACCTTTCTGAATATTTGTCGATTTGATCAAAATATCCCAACCCTTATTAGATACTTCACCTAAGTTAACCGCGCGTGAGGGAAAGCCGGTGGTAAACGGAAGCAGTTGATTTAACAACAGCCCTGTTGTATTTTTTTCGTAATAATTAACTTCCACATTCAATCGATTTTTGAAAAAAGCTGCGGAAAGTCCCACATCCAATTGTGCTGTTTCTTCCCAGCTAAGATTTGGATTGGGTACGGTAGCCGGAATCAAGCCAGCCGCACCTGCATAATCAGCTCCAACCCCTGCCGAGTAAAGTTGCTGCCAATTGAAATTACCGATCCTGTCATTTCCTGAGGTACCATAGCTAGTGGTTAGTTTCAAGAAATCAAGGAAAGTTAAGCCTTTCATGAACTCTTCATCCGAAAGCACCCAACCGCCCGACACCGCCCAAAATGTTCCGTATTTTTTGTTTGAACCAAATCGTGAAGAACCATCTCTTCGAGCCGTTGCTTCAAATAAATATCTATCCTTTATTCCATAGTTTGCTCTTCCAAAAAAGGAACTCAGCGCCCATTGCGTGCCTGTTGCATCAGTTATTGTTTTGACAGCCGCTGAATTAACATTTCTCAAAACATCACTTACAAAACCAGTACCAGCTACTTGGATATCATTGTAGTCTGAAGTCTCGAATGATTGACCCAACAATACTGTCAAGTTATGATCCGAACCAAAAGACTTATTGTAATTAAGCGTATTTGTCGTTAACCATTTATAATCTTGAACAATGGATCTCGAGCCCGATCCGCCCGGAGTAACAATGTTCGCAACTCTCGACTTTTCCTCTGATTGAACTAGATCAATTCCAAACTCAGAGCGAAATGTAAGATCATTCAATAAATTCCAGGAAGCACCAACACTTCCAGTTTGTCGCAGGAAATTGAACTTATTATCATTCAACGCTTCGATGGCTAAAACGTTCGCAATAAAGCCCGTGTTAACGAAATTACCATTTGCATCTCTTGGCACTACCGATGGTGTTTGCAAATACGATGAGGTCAGTGGTGCGAACGTATTGTTCTCTGCTCCAATTCTATCACTTGTCGTATTAGATAGAGAATAGTTAACATTAAATTTAATTTTATCACTCAACTTGTGCTCAATATTAAAGCGGCCAGATAATCTCTTTAAATCATTTCCAATGGTAAAGCCACTCTCTGTTTGATAACCTCCTCCAACAAAAAAAGTCGTCTTATTATCCCCACCACGGATAGACATATTATAATTGTCTACCCTGCCGGTTCGTACAACAGCTTTAACCCAATCAAATTCGCCAGCAGGAAATACAGTAGGTGCCTGCCCGCGCGCCACTCTATACTCGTTTACAAAAGTTTTATATTGAGAGGGAGACATATAGCTTAAAAGCTTCGTAGGCTCAGACCATCCCGTGGAGTAATCTAAACTAATCTTGGTCTTTGATGAGGAGCTACCTCTTTTAGTTTTAATCAAAATCACACCATTTGCACCACGAGACCCATAAATCGATACTGCTGCGGCATCCTTTAAAACAGACATTGACTCAATATCATTTGGATTAAGGTCAATAAGTGGATTGAGTGGCGCTCCCCCACCTTGTTGCGTTGAAAAAGCTCCATTCGCTCCATCATTCAGTGGCACTCCATCGACCACGTACAACGGACTACCTCCTCCTGAAATGGATGCAGCACCCCGAATTCTAACTGCCGGAGCACCTCCTAATAAACCGGAAGAGCCAACGACTTGGACACCAGCTGCCTGTCCTTGCAATAACCCTTGCGGACCAATTGCTGGAACGTTTCTAAATGTTTCCGCGCTGACAGTAGAAACGGATTGAATACTATTTCTAGAACTCTGCTCTCCGTAACCCACAACCACGACTTCTGAGAGCTGAGTTGCATCATCTGTCATCACCAAATCAATGACTGTGTTGATTCCAATTTCAACCTCAGCGGTCTTATATCCAATAAAAGAGAAAAGAAGAGTCCCTCCAGATGAAGGTGTTGCAATTGAATAAACACCATTCGAATCAGTTACGGTGCCAAGTGAGGTACCTTTTATGATTACATTCACACCGGGCAATCCAGAGCCATCGTCTTTCGATGTTACTTTGCCCGTAATCGTTCGCTCTTGTCCCAAGGCGGTTGAAAACGTCAACAGCATCAGCGCGAAAACTCTTAGCAGTACATTTTTTGTCATAGATAAAATTTTAAGTTTAGAAATTTGTACGCTGAATTGATCTTTCGAAAAAGACCAAATCATTAAGAGCAAATGACTGAATGTTACGCTTGTGTTAAACCACGCGCATGGGTGTATTTACAAGCGTGTCTAGTAACGTCTTTTGCGTTACATAAAAGGGTAAATCTTCGTTGAAACTAATGCGGACGCACAGAGCCAATTGAGCAATAAGGAGAATCAAAAAAAAGAGGCTGCCCCTTAAAGGCAACCTCCAAAACCACCCCGATTTTAACAGCTATTTTCCGTACCCCTCGTTTTGAACCAACTCGGAATTGAGAATTGTTTGTCTTTGGGGAATAGCGAAAATCAATTCTTTTCCCTGTTTCGGAATTTCGTGTTATTAATAACCCGAGTTTTGAATGAGCTTATTATTTGTATCCATCTCACGTTGCGGAATCGGGAAAATAAGTTTAGGACTGTTCCATGCCGTACCAGACTGGCTTCCCCTGGTACGCTTAATGTCATGAATCCGGTTACCTTCAAAAGCTAATTCCAAGTAACGTTCGTTTGATATAACGCTTTCATTTGCAATGGAAGGTAAATTTGCTAGCCCTGACCTCGTTCTAATTCTATTTAGGTCATTTAGGGGAGTATCCCCAACAGAGGTACCAAGTCTGAAATTCGCTTCAGCCCTTGTCAAATACATTTCTGCCATTCTTACAATTGGCACATTTCCGAAACGATCGAGGTGTTTTCTTGTATAGTTACGGCCACCAACGACAACGAAAAAAGACTTTCTTATATCTCCCGCTTCATACTTATCAATATGAGCAGACGTAATCTTACAATCACTTCTTCCAGCAGTGCCTGGGCCGGCATTGGTTCCAAAGAAAGTATTTAACTGATTGGCGCCATCTTGCGCTGTGACCTTTAATGAGAAGATATATTCAGAAGGACTATTTCCAGCATTATTGATAAATGTAAACCACAATGAAGGGAATGTTGTCGCCAATGAATTTGTCCCTGATTGAATAACCCTGTTAGCCGCGTCACCCGCTTCCTGTAGAGCAGTAATTTGAGCAGCTGTGCTTCCCGTAGCACCTTGTTGTAGCTTAACGCGAGAAAGAATTGCCGTTGCTGCATTTTTGGTAGCATAGATAGTATTCGATGCTGGCAAAAGAGACTCTGCTCTTGTCAAATCCGCTATTACTTGTCGATAAACTTCTGCAACGCTATTCCGTGCCCTAAAATCCTCTCCGGTGATACTTTTTGTTGGCTGAAGAACAAGGGGGACTCCAAGATTTGTTGTGTTGTCGCCATCGTCCCAAGTTTTTGCATACAGTCTAGCTAACTCAAAATACATTGCACCTCTTATGAACAATGCTTCACCCTCTACCCTGTCTTGTGTAGTGACCGATGATTTAACTTTGTCCAAAGCCGATAGTACATTATTGCATCTGTTAATTACATTGTAAGCCTGATTCCACATGGTGGTCGCTGGTCCGTTGGTGGCAGCCATCTCCAATCTCCATGCATCGCTCAATCCCGCAAATGTACCTGTGAAGAGAATATCCTCAGAGTTACCAATTACTTCATTGAGAACCATTATATCACCACCATAAACAAGAACTGACTGAATTCCATCATAAGCGCCTATCAAGGTCACCAGTACGTCTTTTTCAGTTGACAATGCTTGTGACTGATCGATATTTTGGTACGGAAGAATATTTAGTTTGTCATCGCAACCCGAAAAGAATACGAAAAGAAAAACTATCACGAATAATTTTTTCATATAGTTACTATTTAATCTCATTTTGATACGATTTAAAATCCAATATTGATACCAAATACGATTGTGCGAGGCTGAGGTGGTGTGTAGAAATCGTTCCCTTGGGCAATGTTTCCATTGGTAGTGGTGTTTGCCTGAAAATCCGCGTTCACCTCGGGATCCCAAAAAGGATAATCCGTAAAAGTATGCAAGTTTAATCCTGATGCATAAATGCGCACCTTATCCAACTTTACTCTACTTAACAATTTAGATGGAACAGTATAACCTATTGTGACAGTTCTTATTCGGATGAATGAGCCGTCAACAACATATCGGCTGCTAAACTGTGCACCGTTGTTTGAAAAAAATCTAGCCTGTGGAATATTCGTAATTTGTCCGGGTGTGGTCCATGCCCCTAATTGGTCAACTGTTTGATTGTCCTCAAATCTCATATTAGCGGAAGAAAATCTGCCCATTCCATAAGTAGATAGTTGGTTTCCAAAAACACCATTCATAAAAATAGAAAGGTCAAATCCGCGATATGAAAAGTTATTGGTCATGCCCGCGATGTAGTCTGGATTTGGCTTTCCAACCGCCACACGTTGCGCCTGAGTATAAGCTGCTGGATTCACAGTAGTTCTATCCAATGTTCCGTCTGGATTGGTCGTGTTTTTGTAAAACAAAGCGTCACCATTGGCAGGGTTAACCCCTGCATACTCTACCGTGTAAAATACACCAACTGGCTGACCTTCCATTACACGATTGAAAAAGCTTGCTTCAATTATTTGCTTTTGGATGTCGACAACTTTGTTTGCATTATAGGCAAAGTTAAAACTGGTGCTCCACTTAAATTTGCCAACCAGATTTTGGCTATTCAAAACGAGTTCAAATCCCTTGTTCTCAAGCTTTCCAACATTTCGTGTTTGAGTTGTAAATCCCGAAGTGGACGGGACATTCACGTTAAGCAACAAGCCAGAGGTTTTCTTTTCGTAGTAGTCGATCTCACCTGTCAATCTTCCGTTGAATAAACCGAAATCAATTCCAAAATCTAATTGATCCGTTGTCTCCCACTTCAAATCAGGGTTTGCCAATTGTACAGGGCGCTGTCCTGCGGCTCCAGCATAGCCGGCATCGCCTTGAAACAAGCCGAGCTGAGGGAAGTTTCCAATCTCCGCGTTGCCCACTTGCCCATAGCTTGCCCTAAGTTTCAAAAAGCTGAGTACTTTAACGTTCTTTAAAAAGCTTTCTTCCGTCAATATCCAACCCAATGATCCCGCAGGAAAATAGCCGTACCTCGAATTAGTCCCAAATCTTGAGGAGCCATCCCTACGAACGCTGAAGGTGGCCAGATAACGATTGTTAAACTTGTAGTTAGCTCTTAAAAAAAAGGAGTTGAATGCGAAATCAGTCCTTGAAGAATTTCCATCTGACTTAGTAGCAGCACTCGCAATTTTTTGATATGAATCCGATGGAAAGTCCAATCCCTCCGTGAAGTTATATTTGGATATAGATTGTTGGTATTGCATTCCGAGCACCGCATCAATGTTGCTCATGCCAAACTGCTTTGTATAATTAAAATAGTTATTGGTATTGTAGTTGGTAACAAATGCAGCACTATTATATCCTATTCCATTCCCAGCGCGTGTTTGATTACGAATCGTTTGACTTTTAAAATAACTGTCTTCGTTTTGGCTCAAAATATCGATTCCAAACTCAGTTTTAAAAGTCAATCCCGTAAGAATTTTAGCAGAGGCATATGCGTTGCTAAGATTCCGAAAACCCTCTTGGCTGAAGCGACCGTAATCAATCGAAAGTCTTGGATTATAATATAAACCAACATTCACATCTCCCGGAGGAGCTCCTGTGGGTAGCCCCGTTCCTGGATCTGTGAATGGTGTCATTGGCAAAAGAGCAACTGATTGCAATGGATTGGAAAAGGCATTGTCTCCCGGGAGTCTAATATTTAGAGTTCTAGCAAGACTCATGGAGAACCCTATACTTAACCAATCAGTTGCTTTGTGATCCACGTTTATTCTACCAGTAATCCTATTCAGGCTATTTCCCACCATTATTCCGGTTTGATCCAAATATTGTAAGGAACCAAAGAATCTCGTATTCTCATTTCCACCGCTGACCTGCACATCTGCTTGATCATATTTTCCTTTTTGAAAGGCCTGATCCTGCCAGTCGTAGGACTTCTTGGGGTCAGTGTCCCATTGACCAAAGCTATGATATGACATCAGGTCTTTCGCATATTGGGTATCACTAGATGGATCGGTTACCGGTACCCCAAATCTGTCATCATTGTATTTGGCAGCCCGAAAGATAAGTTCAGCATATTGCTCAGAGTTTAAAAACTTAACCCTGCGTGTCTCTTGAGAAACTCCGGATTGATAATTGATATTTACAATCGTCTTACCAGCCTTTCCTCTTTTGGTTGTAATCAGAA
>Ga0335395_10002442_pt1 | contig 11535 bp, 6 predicted proteins | sample MAT02_FD_205744 | JGI IMG/M metagenome (GOLD analysis project Ga0335395, IMG submission 205744) | Freshwater microbial communities from Lake Fryxell liftoff mats and glacier meltwater in Antarctica - MAT-02 (spades assembly) (version 2) ...
GCGAGAAGCAACAATTGTTTCGATTTTTTTACCGAAACAAAACCATCTGCCTCGGTCCTTCATTGATAAGCCGAAGCTGGTTTAAACTCCCTTAAACCCTGTCGAGTCACTTCGAGACCAGATCCATGTCAAAATTCCATCAAAGAAAAGCGCTGCGGGTCGAACGGCTCGAGTCGCGGGCGATGCTTGCCGGGGACCTGCGTTGCGACCACAACGCCATGCTTCCTGAAGATGCAAACGGCAACGGTGACGTGTCGGCGCTGGACGCACTCGTGGTGATTAATGAATTGGCACGGTCTCGTGTTAATCCGCAGGGCTCCAGCCAAACTAGTCTTTCGCCTCGCGGCAACATGGTTGACGTCAACGCGGACGGAAAGGCAACCGCAGCCGACGCTCTTGTCGTGATCAACCGAATCGCTCGCGAACGACGCGATGGATCGACAGAAAGCCGGGTATCGATGGCAGATCGAATCAGTCGCTTGGAGTCGGACATTGAGGCAGGAACCCTGCCGACAAATCTTGATATTGTGACCGCAAAAGCACTTCTCGTTCGGATGCAGGCAATCGCGCCGCCCCAAGTCCAAGCCACTCCGGCTGTGACGTCGGTCGACAAGTTGGTCACCGGAGGCTCGGGTGACGTCGCCGTCGACGACACGGATACCGTTGACGACGGAGGCAATCCAGACAACGGCATGGACGGGTCAGATGATAGCGTCGATGATAGCAACACAGACGAAACAGCAGGTGATGAAACTGACAGCGGTGAGTCGCCAGACGGCTCCGACGATGACGCGGTTGACGAAGGTGCTGACGAGATCGACGATGGATCAGGAGACGGCACAACCGACGGTGGCGATGATGACGGTGGTGTTGAAGACGGCCACGATTGCCCTGACTCAGCAGCTCATTTAACTCGCTTATCCGAAAGACTATCTCAACGCTTAGCTGCGGCGGGAGTGAGCGCCGAGGTTGTAACGAACGTGACCGACGCGTTCGCATTAGCGATCACGGCGGGCGAGCCATTAACACGCGCCGACGTCCTTAAGATCCTTTCCGATGCTGGCGTTGACGCTACGGTTCTTGAGACATTGGCGTTAGCGGGACCCGACGGTGAGCCAAACAAGCAAGGCGTGAGAATAGATCGTCTGGAGAAAAAATTGTTGGAGAATGGCAACGATCCGGTAGTCGTTCAAACACTTGTCGCTGAGATTAAAGCGGCCGTCGATGCTGGCACGCCTTTGACCAGCGACGAGATCAAAGCCAGGATCGAGGCGTTGGGACTGACTTTGCCGACTCGTGAGCAGCACAGCCCAATCGAACGGTTCGCGCATCTGTCTGAACTCTTACTGCAAAACGACAATGATCCGAAAGTCGTCGACGGACTCATCACGGAACTGGTCGCTGCCGTGGAGGCAGGTTGGCCGCTGTCACGGGCAGAGGTCAAAGCAAGAATTGACGAATTGGGTCTAACCTTTCCTGAGCGGGTTGAGCCGCAGATGCAAACACAGATGCTTGGCAGATTACAAGTGGCGAGAGACGCCTATTTTACAATGCTCGCAGCCGCTGGTCGTTGAGTAATAGCCCCGAACCTATATCCTATCTTTCCCCTCCCAATTGCTTCGCCGACCGTCTTCCATCCTGGCTGATTTAAGCGTTAGCTAGAAGAATGGAGGTAGGAAAATGGGAGCGGGGTCTTCCTGCGTTCTAAATGGGTCACGAGTAGTTTTCGGGTTCGGTACGTACTCGGGGTGGCCTGACGAAACGATGGCAAAAATGGGTAAGCTGCGAAAGTAAATCTCCGTTACATCTTTCCGTTCATTATGGCCAAGTTTTGGCGTTAATCTGGCTCCCCTCGCCCCGTACTCGGGGAGAGGGGCCGGGGTGAGGGGCTTCTGAACGCCGAATTTTATTATGATTTCACCGATTTCCCCCCTCATCCCCAACCCTTCTCCCCAGAGTACCTGGGAAGAAGTTAGCCGGAATTAACTTGGCAAGTGACCATGAAATTCCACCTCCTTAACACCGTTTCGTCAGGCCACCACTTATCCATCCCATGAATCGACCCATCTCTCCGTCAACCAAAGGACGCAGCACAAGATGGCAATGGTCGCTCAGGAGCTGACCCCCTTTGCTTCGGCCGACAAAAAGTCCCGAATGTTTTGACAATTTACTCGGCAGCGACCAATCGCTGAGCCAGTTTGCTCGATATTTCATCGGATCGGGCATCTCGTAGTGACCCCAGCCGTGGCATTGCGTTAGAATAGGAGTCAATTGCGCTTCGTTTTTCGCAGATGGATTTGTTCAATGCTTCGAGTGATTTTGGTCTCAGCCTGTTTCCTGGCGTTCACCTGCGGTGCTACCGCACAGCAGTTTTTTCCCATCGAGCAAGGAATGACACCGGGTCGATTCATCGATCCACCTCGGTCAATCCTACAGCAGTTGCGTACTGCCGAAGAATCGAGCGCCGATGGACGTCATGGCGATGCCGTCGTGGTTCTGGGCGAGCTTTTGCAACGCGACCGTACGTTTTCCGATGACGAGTTGACGGGCCAAGATTTCTTCCTCGACGCAGGCCTTGGCAACGGGATTCAGCCTCCTCCGCGTCTAAGCAAAACGCTGATTGGCGAGGCCAGCCGTTTGCTAAGCTCATTGCGTTCCGAAGCGATCGTGACTTATGAACTTCGCTACGGTGCTGACGCGCGGAAGTTGCTGGACGAAGCATCGACGAAACGCAATTGGAATGCGGTAGCGGAAGTCAAACGGCGGTTCTTTCATACCGAAGCAGGCCGCGACGCAACGCAGCTACTGATCAGTAGCGCCATCTCGCAAGGCAGCGCCCTGCAAGCAAGCCGTTTGATCAATTCACTGCTCACACATCCTAAACTTGACGCCAAATCGAAAACGCTCGCTGAAGAACTTTTGCGGTCACTCAACGAACTTCCTTCCGAATCGATCGCGTTACGAGCACGTCGCAATGAGGCGTCGCCAGACTTTTTAATGTTCGCCGGACAACAGTCGTTGCCTGAGAACGCCGGTGGCCAACTTCCGCTTGCCGATCCGCTTTACACCGTCGACACAACCGGCAGCTCAAGGCAGGAGCGAACGTTGGTCGAAGCCGTAGAATCGATGACGGCAATGGGAGAGTTGCCGCCGCCGAGTTGGTTGCCACTACGGATTGGCAATCACCTCCTGATGCGAACCACCGAACGCTTGGTGGGCGTCGATTTCGTGACCGGGAAGCGAGTTTGGGAGTACCCCTGGTTCAAAACGGAACAGGACGTTGAGAAAACGGAACTCGAAATTGATGGAATGCGAAATGAGGATTCGGGCCAATCGCTGCTAAAGCAACGAGTTTGGAACGATTTGCTTTACGGAAGAATCTCCAGCGACGGCGTGCGAGTCTATATGCTTGGCGATCTCGCGCAGATCGAAGTTGCCACGTTCAGTCCGCTGATGGGAATGCAAGGAACGCGTCCGGCTGATACCGGCAAGAATTCATTGATCGCACTTGATTTGGCCACCGAAGGCAAGCTCGTTTGGCAGATCGGTGGTGATGTGCCCAGCGATGAATCGCTCGCCGATGCATTTTTCCTTGGGCCACCCCTTCCCATCGATAACTCGCTCTACGTCATGGCCGAAATTGCAGGCGACATCATCTTGCTTTGCTTAGACGCGTCCACCGGTGTCGAAATTTGGCGTCAACACTTGCTTGCCTTTGAGTCGGGCGGCATCGAGTCGGATCCGATTCGTCGCATCGCCGGAGCAACCATCAGTCACCAAGACGGCGTATTGGTTTGTGTGACAGGGGCTGGTGCTGTCGTTGCGATTGACCTTCACGACCGTTCGTTGTTGTGGGGAGCTGCGATTGACAGAAATGACACGATTCAGCAGAGCGTTAGCGGACGTCGAGATGGCTCCCAGCCGAGTCAAACGCTAAAGCGATGGTGGGACTCCACACCGATGATTGTTGGCAATACTGTTTACGTGACGCCGATTGAGTCTGATCGCTTTTACGCGTTCGATTTATTGACGGGTGAAAAGAGGTGGCCAGAGTTTGCGCGAACCCAAAAAAACGCTCGTTATTTTGCTGGAGTTCACGAGGGAGTGATCATTCTTGTCGGCAACGACAACGTTCACGCCGTCGACGTCGCGAGCCCCTTGAAGAGTACGTCGCGGACTTGGAAAACCAAAGTTGGCTGGCTCGACTCTGGAGAACAAATCAGTGGACTGGGGATGTTTGGCAGGGTCAAGCATCCGGCGACCGGTGAGCTGGTATCGACTTACTTCGTGCCAACATCGTTCAATCGGGTCATCGCTGTTTCGCTTGTCGATGGGTCATCGCTTGCCCACCGCACAACCTCATTCCCGCTCGGAAATCTAATCGCCATTGATGGACAAATAATATCCCAAGCCGTCACGCTGTTGTCCGTCGCATACGGCCAAGAGTCACTGGAGCCCAAGGTGATCGCGGCGCTTGAGGCGGATCCAACGAACGTTGAAATGATGACCCGCATGGCCCAATTGTTGATGGAGCAAAATCAAAGAGGCGATGCGTTAAAGTGGCTCGAAAAAGCGCGTGTTTGCGATCCGGCTAACGATGAAGTCAGACAATTATCAATCAGCGCCATGCTCGGTGCTCTGCGGGAGGACTTCGCGAGCAACGAGAATCTACTAACGACACTCGATCCATTGATTGACCAACCGAAGCAGCGAGCGGAGCTAATTAAGCTTCAAGTGATTTCGGCTTTGGATCGAAATCAGCCAGCCGAAGCGATCAAACGATTGATTGAACTGTCGTCCCGAATCGCGTCGGACCAGTCACTTGAATCGGAAAAGCGGAGCAGCGACGAAGAGTCATCCAGGTATGTTTCGCTAGATAGTTGGATCTGCGCTCGGGTTGCAGAAGCCGTTGAACTCACCGAATCCGAACAACGGCAACAAATTTCAACGGTGATCTCGACGCACTTGGACAAACATCTCAACGCGCCAACTCCGTCGCTGCAACGACTGGCTCATCAGTTTGGTTCGTTGCCGGGCAGCAAGAAAATGATTCTCCAATTGCTAGAACGCTATCGGGAAGACAAACAGTGGCTAGCGATGGAGCGTTTGGTCTTGGCATCGGCATCTGCCACGCCTGACAACCTCGAACGACTCGCTCCTTGGCAAGCCCTCGCTCTTGCATCTGTCTACGCCGCCGGTGGACTCAAGCCGGATGCCGCAGCCGCACTTCAGGCCGCGATGCAAAACGAACCAGAGGCGAAGCTTGCTGCCACAGAACTTCGCGAAGACCTGCAGCAACTGGCGCGAATGTCCGCAGGCGGAACCTATGCGGAATCATGGGATGGACCGGTCACCGTTAGGCAGTCCGGTGAGGCGATCGCCGGACGCATCGGCATGCAGCGAAAAATCAGTGTAGGTGAAAACAAACGCGTCACCGGGCTATCCTTCGAGGGCTGGCAATTAACCAGCGACGAAAGTAGCCCCGTAGCCCTCCGCGACCCTTTTGGGATTCCGCATACGATTCCCGTTGAAGGTATTAATCGCCTTGACGAACAAAAACGCCAAGCAATGTTCAGCGGCGGATTGATGATCGCATTGTTGCGCGGTGAATTGATCGCCGTGAACCTGTTCGACCTGCGTGATGGACAAGCAGATCCAGTGCTTTGGAGACGCGCATGGCAAGCAGAAGGCAGCGGCGGCTCCGGCTTTCGAAGACGCAGCGACATCACCGACTTTGGTGATCACACGTTTAGTTACATCGCATCCACTGGCGGCACGGGATCGCAATCGGGCGAATTGCAATTGGGTCCTATCGTGGGCGATACGTTTTATTTGCTGCAAGGCAAGGAGCTAATTGCCTTGGATGCGGTCACCAGACGCGAGCGTTGGCGTAACATGGAAGGGCCGCAGGGAGGAACGATTGTCTGCGATGGCGAAGTGGTTGCCATTGTTTCACCAAACTCGCAGTTGATTGTAAAATATGATTGTCGAGACGGTCGACGATTGTCTGAAACTCCATTCACGGATTACAAGGTCTGGGCGTCAACCAATGACGCGGTGTTGCTGTATCGCGATCTAGGCAACGGCAAGCGTGAGTTAGTTTTGCAAAATCCGATCAATGGGGAAACGCTCCTTGAACACGTTTTTGAGGGTCTTGGCGATGATGTTCGCGTGCTCGGACGGATCGTTGAAAGTGCTTACATGGTAGCGCTTTCGACGACTGGAGAAACACTCATTTGGGATCTGGAAAAACGCCGTGTCGTGTCCGACGCCAAAGTCGATCCGATCCCAAGCCTCAGCGGATTGCACGTCCTGGCAAGACACGATTCTCTTGTCTTGCTACCTGCGGTGTCAGATTCGGACGAAAACGCGGTTGCGGCAGCCTTTAGCGCTGGCGCAAGTGACGACCATGTTCGAGTCGACGTCGCTGCTTGGGCAGTAAATCTCAGCGACGGAACGACCGCGTGGAAGGTTCCGATTGAGAAGGAGCCATGGCGCTGCACATTGACGCAATCGAGCGTGTCGCCATTGGTGCTTATGTCGCGAGCCAAGTCCAACTACTTGACGACCGGTAGCCGAACCAAGCTGCTGGATGTCATGGCGATCGACACCCGTGACGCCAAAACCTATGTTTCAACCGACTTGGACTGTCAGGGCTTTAACAACGACATTGACACAAGGCTGACCGTTCAGCCGCCCCAACAGCGAGTGAATGTGAACATCAACTCGTTAAGGCTCGAATACCAATTCGGCACGCCAACGGTTTCCGACCGAGAGTAGAGCAATTGTCTCAATTGCTCAGATCCTGAACAAACGATTGGGACAATCGTTCTACTCTAACAATCGTTCTGCTCTAGTCACGAAGCGACTGTCCCTTGAGGCACATGAAGCCAAACGCTACGGCGGAAGCGCTGATGATTGCCCATTCAGTGCTGTTGAGATGGTCGAAGTAATGGATGAGTTCGTAAAACGCGTCGTTGAACCAACTACTGATCGACATGGCGAGAGTGAATTTCATGGCTGGGGCAATCCAAGGCAAACTTTTTCTTTTTCTGGGAACTCAATCCGAGCTTGGGAATCGCTAAAACCTAGGTCGTGTCAGCTTCCGATTGAGAAAAATCGAAAAAGTTGAGGCATTTGGAGTTGGAAACAGACACTTTGTCATCCGCAGACACGGTTCAAACGTTGCAATCGGACGCGGAAACCCGGCAAATTAAAAAACCTGGGCACCGAAATCAAGAACAGGCCTATCCGGGCTTGAAGACATCACTGTGGCAGATATAATCCGCCCAGCATTAGCACGATGGCCTTAAACGGCGCTGTAGCTCAATTGGTTAGAGCACCGGACTGTCGATCCGGAGGTTGCGGGTTCGAGCCCCGTCAGCGTCGCTATCTCAAACCCGGCCGATTTAGCACTTTACGTTGCTACCGAATATGTTTCCGTGCGGCGTTTTCCCAGGTTTAATCCGGTCGTACTACCGGTTGCTTTGGCGGCGTACCACGTGGCATGTCGAAAACGAGGTGCTCCTCCTTCTTAACGGTTCCACAAGGCAAGCGGCCAAGCGATAGTTACGATCAAAGGCCATGGCCACTATCTCGGTCAGTTTGACTCACTTGAAAGCAAGTCTCGCTACGCAAAGCTGATCGCTGAACACGCGATGACAAAATTGGAAACCAGAAACGAACACCGTATGCGAAAATGGCCTTCCATCGTCGGTTTGCCCGCGTGGCAGCGAAATTGGTTGCCATATAACGCAGTCGATGTTGCCTGAGTTCGGCCTGCCTGTTCCAGCGACTATGAGTGGACGAAGCATTCTTGAGCTTTAGCACCCTCGGGTTGCATGACACAAAAAAAGTTTTGGAATGTCTCTTGACGTTGCCCGGCCTAGCTGTATTATCTTATGCGTACACCAGAACGCTAGAAACGTGGCGATCAAGCGGCTGAAGCAAGCAACAGAAAATGTATTTCACAGTCGATCCTTCCGGCGGTATAGCGATCTATCTGCAGATCGTTCGCCAAATCAAATACGCCATCGCAGAGCAAACACTGCGTTCGGGGCAACTGCTGCCTAGCGTGCGAGTCTTGTCACAACAGCTCGCGGTGAACCCCAACACGGTCGCGCGAGCTTTTCAGGAACTGCAAGCCGATGGCATCATCGAAACGCTACGCGGACGTGGCGTCGTGGTTTGCAAAGGGTCGCTTGATCGTTGTCGCAAACAGCGCAAAACGATGATCGCCGAGCGCGTCGCCGATGTACTGAATGAAGCGCTTACCGGTGGGCTCGATGCCGATGAAATTCGGGCGATTGTTGAACAGCAACTGAAGTCGATTAAAAACGGAAAAGGCTAATCTATGTCCGCAGTCATCACTGCCAGGGAATTGACGATGCACTTTCGTGGGTGCGAAGCACTTCGCGGCATCGACTTGACGATCGCGTCTGGCACCGTATTCGCGATATTGGGCGAGAACGGTGCAGGCAAAACAACCTTGATTCGAATTTTGACCGGGTTTCAAAAGCCGACGTCGGGCGAATGTCGCGTGTGTGACCTTGATCCAACGAAACAGTCGCTCGAAGTCCGCCGCCGGATCGGTTATGTGTCGGATGCACCGGCTCTGTATGATTGGATGAGCGTCGCCGAAATCGGCTGGTTCGTCGCACCGTTTTATCCAACAGGTTTTCTAGCCAAGTATCGTGAATCGACGGCTCGATACGGGCTGGCCGAAGACCGCAAGATCAAGCACCTGAGCAAAGGCCAACGTGCCAAGGTCGCGTTGTCATTGGCGCTGGCACATGATCCAGAGTTGTTGATTTTAGATGAGCCGACGTCGGGCCTCGATCCGATGGTCCGCCGCGAGTTTTTAGAAAGCATGATCGATCGTGCCGCGTCGGGTCGGACCGTGTTTTTGTCAAGTCACCAGATCAGTGAAGTTGAACGTGTGGCCGACACGATCGCGATTTTGCATGAAGGCAAATTGCGACTCGTTGCACCGCTTATTGAGCTCAAAGATTCGATCATCGAAGTCAGTGTTGGTTTGGATGACCCACTGGTTGCGTTGCCGGTCTTGCCCAGTCCAGCCGATGTGTTGACGGAAGAAACCTATGGACGATTGCGACGCATGGTAGTCCGTCACTATGACTCGGAGATGCATGATGCATTAACCGCTCACGAAGGAGTGACATCGGTCCGCGAACGCTCGCTGTCGCTCGAAGAGATTTTTATTGCGTGTACCAAAGGCAGCTTGGCGCGCTCGAACCAAGGAGCTCAAGGAGCTCAAGGGGCTCAAGGGGCTCAACAAGGGGCCGAGAGAATCGATTTCTCGCACGGACCAGAGGCTGAAGCGACACCGGTGAACCAAGCGGCGGAATAGAGCAATGAGTAAAACCACTTCAATCAATCACGTCTTATTCTGGAAAGAAGCTCGGCAAGTTACACCGCTCATTGCGATGCTCCTGAGTGTTGGCGCGGTGTTAATTTTGTTCTGGTCTGGCTTGACGCTTGCGACCAGTAATTTGGCCTATGCAGGTCGCTATTTACCGCTTGTCCTGCCAGCACTTTATGCAGCGGGTGTCGGTGCGGTGCAGATTGGTCAAGAGAAAGAACTGCGAACGATTGGTTGGTTGTCATCGTTACCGATCTCGCCGCAGCGATTGTTCTGGACCAAGTTCACAGTGGCTCTCTTGGGACTGGCTGCGATGTGGATTTGTTGCGGTTTGCTTGTTGGGTTGATCATCGCCAGTGGTCTGTCTGTCCAGGCTGCTAAAACGGAACTGGCGTTTGTCGATGCCAATGACATGGTCTACTTCCCGCTACATTCACTGTTTATTCTGACCTGCGGAATGTTTGCATCGTGGCGATTCAGAAACACCTTTGCCATTTTGCTGCTCATTGTTCCACTCGCGTTTGTGCCCTCGCTGGTCGTGTCAATGGTATCTCAAGTCTTGGCTGGACAAGGCGACGAACGAAGCCCCTCACTTCTTGAACAATCGCCAACGTTCACTTTCATTATCACGGCGCTGGCTGCGATGCTGATGACTTGGCTGGCCTATCGTGTCAGTGTCCAAACCTTGGCTCCGGCTGATCCGCCGAAATTGTTGTCGGGACCAAAGAATTGGCTTGAGCCTTGGCGTCCTACAGGTCAAACACACGAACATTTTGAGCCGTTTCGATACCGTATCAGTTCACTCATTTGGCAATCGATCCACCACAACCGTTGGGGCCTCGCCGGACTGGTGACCATGATTGCGATCGGAGCATTCTGCGGTGCAACCGTTTCGTTCTCCAAGTACACGTACCAGTTTAATGAAACAACGCTTGGAATTGGTACGCTGGCGGGATTCTTAGGTATTTCGTGGCTGGGGGTATTTGTTTTCACGGGCGACGGCAGCGAGCGCGGCCTGCGATTTCTCGCCGATCGTGGAGCCACGCCGGCGACGGTTTGGTTAGGAAGGCAATGGATCGGTCTCAGCGTCCTTTCGATGGGAGTGTTGTTGTTCGCGATCATTTCTCTCAATCTGCTCAACGGTCGAAACAACATGGGCAGTCCTGCGTATTCAGTGACGGCGGTCACGCTCATGGCGTTGTGTACTTACGGCGTTTCACAGTGGACGAGCCAGATACTGCGAATTACGGCGGCTGCGGCATTAGTTGCGCCACTGCTTTCGACCGCAGCCATTACTTGGTTAGCATTTGCCGCTACTGAGTTGCAGGCACCCTACTGGCTAATCCTGTTCGTGGGATCATTGCCGCTGATTGCGACGTTCAGCATGATGTCGCGATTCATGGATGGTCGCAGTGGGTGGGCGTTTTACTTGTCGTCATTGGCGATGGTCATCCTGTTTATCGTTCTGCCAAGGATGCCATTTTTGATCGATATCCTTAATACACCAAGAATGTCGAAGGCAAGGCAAATGACGTTGCTCGCTGAATGCAAAAATCTTTCGCAGAACACAGCCAAGCCTTGGCAGCTCATGCGACATGATTTTAATTTGAATTCGAATTCGAATCGAATCGATGTCGATGCCTTAATGACCGGAGCAGATGCGATCGTTTTTCAACGCCAAAATTTGGCCAGCATGACGGATCGATTTCACTTGGCCGAATTGTCCGTTGATTCGCCAAGCCCGATCCATGCCGACAAGGAATTCTTGATTCAAGCTATTTCAGGAGCGACCTATTCTCTTATGGCGTTTCGATTGTCACCCAACGACCAGTCTAATCAGGCCGCTTGCGAACAATGGATCGTCAATCTCACGCGGCTGGGGAAGGGATTGCGGTTGAGCAATCGCTGGCAAGATCAAACCGCTGCCGACGCGGTTGAGATCTGGCTGACGCAGACGTTGACCAGTACGCCGCTAAACTCCATGATCGATCGTGATTCTTTTCAAGTAGCGATGGCCTTGATATCCGATCACGATACTCGCAACCGTTCACGCTACCGAGCCGTTTTGATGTCTTGGAGAAATAACGAATTTCTGAATCTGTCAGAAACCGGTCTCAATGTGCCCGTTGATGATTGGGGAGGACCGATGTCAC
>Ga0335395_10002443_pt1 | contig 11534 bp, 11 predicted proteins | sample MAT02_FD_205744 | JGI IMG/M metagenome (GOLD analysis project Ga0335395, IMG submission 205744) | Freshwater microbial communities from Lake Fryxell liftoff mats and glacier meltwater in Antarctica - MAT-02 (spades assembly) (version 2) ...
TTAAGCCCCAAATGCTCATAGTTTCTAACTTTGGGCTATGCGCTACTCTTGATGGCAAAATTGTGGTTAAAGCTCCTGATTGGCTCTATGTCCCCGCCATAATTTCCTTGAATGTAGTCGGCATGACTAAAATCCGCCGTAGCTACACTCCTAACCTAGAGGGAGAAATTCCTCAAGTAGTGATGGAATTTCTCTCGGATACCGATGGAGAAGAATATTCCCAGAAATCTACTTTTCCACCGGGGAAATGGTTCTTTTTTGAGCAAGTCCTCAAGGTTCCCATCTACGTCATTTTTGAACCCAAGGCGGGCAGGCTAGAAGTCTATGCCCTAGAATCGGGAGTTTATCAACTAGCTACACCGGATGCTGAGGGGAAATACTGGATTGCGAGTATGAATTTATTCTTGGGAACTTGGTGGGGTTATAAGGAAGGTCACGCTTGGTATTGGCTGCGCTGGTGGGATGAGTCGGGGAATTTACTTCCTTGGGCAGTAGAATCCATAGCTCAGGCACAACAATTGGCAGAGCAGCAACGACAACGGGCGGAGAGGTTGGCAGAAATACTTCGATCGCAAGGGATTGACCCGGATAATCTTTAGTTGTTGTTGATTATCTGTAACAAGGGCTTAGGCCCCTTGCCTGTCCTAAATAAATTAGCTTGTTAACTGCAAAATCAGGATTACGATCGCCACTCTTGCTACATCAAGCCCTTCTAGATCATAAAATTAAAAAAGGAAATTATTTAGGTGAGGATAAATTTGTGTTGCTCAAAGGGTTTGAAATTGAAATGTATACTGGCACTCCCCAAGGGGAAATTGTCGGCTTGTCCGATCGCATTGTGGCCAACCTTGATGGGTTTGTCCGGGAGCCAGATAGCCGGAATGTGGAATATACCACCGCACCTCTAGCTAGTTACGATCGCCTCCTCTGCGCCCTAGTGCGTCCCCGTCAACAACTCCGCCACTACCTAAAAACCCTAGGAGATTATACTCTCATCCCCGGCAGCACCCTAGCCTTAGGCGGTGCGGATGAATTTCATCGTTCTGACCCCCAGAATCCTTACCATACCTATATTGAACAGACTTATCACACCAAAGTAGTTACTGCCAGTGTGCATATTAATATTGGCATTAGTGATCCAGAATTTCTATTTCGAGCCTGTCGCTTAGTTCGTGTCGAAGCTCCCCTGTATTTAGCCTTGAGCGCCTCTTCTCCTTTTCTAAATAACCAAGTTACTGGCTACCACTCTACTCGTTGGGGCTTATTTCCCAAAACTCCTGCCCATGTCCCCCTCTTCACCAGCCATGCCCACCATATCCAGTGGACAGAAGAGCAGTTGGCTAAGGGAACTATGCAAAATATTCGTCATTTATGGACATCTGTCCGTCCCAATGGTGATCACCGCCCCTACAATCTCAATCGCTTAGAACTCCGCATTTGTGACTTAATAATTGACCCGATCGCCCTCCTCGCTGTGACGGCTCTCTTAGAAGCCCGTCTAGGGCAATTAATGGCAAACCCCAGCCTAGATCCCTTAGTTAGTAGTCAATTTAGCCCCGAAGAATTAGTCAGTCTTACCGATGCCAACGAAGCCGCTGCCGCCCGATCTAGCCTAGATGCGCCCCTCCAACACTGGCAGGATGGCCGAAAGATCCTTGCTAAGGATTGGATTACTAGCCTAATGGAAGAAGTCCGCCCGATCGCCAAACAAAATGGCTTTGGTTGTTTCCTCCTGCCCATCCAAAAGCTCCTACGGACAGGGAATACAGCCCAGCAATGGCTCCATGAGTACCAAGATCAGGGCGATATCCATCGGGTCATCACTACTGCGATCGTTGATATCCAACAGCAAGAACAGGAATTGGCAGATAAACTATGTCAACCCCTAGTTGCTTGAGCTAATTTTTGCTGATTTTTGATTACTTCATCAATAATTTTCCATGAAAATATCTTATATATTTTATCGTCTTCAGTGATATCAGAAATATCTATCATTCACTAGCCTCGCTTGCTGTCATGATCCCCTTAGTTTTGTTCTTTATTTTTAGGGTCAAAAATTGCCACAAATTGTTTTAGTTAACCCCCAAATTCCCCCCAATACAGGGAACATTGCCCGTAGTTGTGCCGCAACCAAAACAGAGCTACACCTAGTTGCTCCTTTAGGGTTTGAGATTAGCGATCGCTATCTAAAACGGGCTGGATTAGATTACTGGGGCTATGTCAATCTCCATCTCCATGAATCTTGGTCAGATTTTGCAGTCCTACGGCAAACTAGGGGCGGTCGTTGCCTAAGTTTTAGTGCTAGGGGTACAACCAGTTATGCCCAGTTCCATTTCCAATCAGATGATTGGCTCCTCTTTGGGAGCGAAACCACTGGGTTGCCGCCGGAAATAATCGCTACAAGTGATGCCACGCTTTATATTCCCATGAAGGAAAAAGGTGTGCGGAGCTTGAATCTATCTGTAAGCGTAACGATCGGCTTATTTGAATCTCTCCGGCAACTAGGAACCCTAGAGTAACCTCCTAGCTTACCCAAAACAAAAATCTATTGTTAATTCATAATTTAGTTATCTGAGATACCAAAAATCAGAGCTTTGATAAGAAATTCATATCAGATTTTTTTAGAAAATTTAAATTCTTTTGAGATTCAATAGACAGATATTTTCTATTGTTGACTATGGCAGAATCTTTTCCTAGCAAGGATTGTAGCGATTTAATTAACTAAATATCCCTAGCAAACTAGCTTTTGCCATCTAACTAGATGTGAAACAATCTAGGAACATCTACTGTTGTCATTTTTACCTAACGTGCCGTAAATTTCACAGGAGGGCTAATTTAGCCTAGAACAACGAGCGATCGATTCGGGAAAGCTAAGTTTTTAGTAGTTGCCGGATACTTCAGCTTTTATGTTCACGATTTCCGAATCCAGTTACAAGTTCCTATATACAGGAAACATTGAAATTGTAATCAGGAATATCACCACTTCCCTAAACAAGGCTGGGTTCTCCATAGTCAACAGGAAGGTTGGTATCGGAAATCCTACATTGAAGAAATTTTAGGTTGTGTAAAGTTGCATAACTTGGAAAAGCAGGTTATTCTTACAAACATACTTAATTTTCTTGTGATTTTGATCACAGCAGAGAGTGATAAATATCATCAATGAGTAAGTTATATATTCAAAAAACCTGTTCATCGCTCATCACACTTAGGAGGTCTTTTTTGAAACCAACACATACAGACAAATCCAATTATTTGCCCGACGGTACCGCCGACACCGAAGGACAAATTAGCCAGCTAATAGAAGGGAAGACCCTTAGCCCAGAGACAAATCTCCGTGCTTACAGATCCGCTGCTGTTATTGGCTTGGCTATCTCTCTGGGAGCAACGGGGGTATTACTTCCCCGCCAAGGAGATGAAGCGATCGCTGCTGACCCTTTTACTGTTAGCCCAGCCACAGCCACCCAAGGTACTGAACTGAATTTATCGTCAGACAATCCTCAACTAACAAAGCAACCAATAAATCAATCAACAAATCAGTCAACCGCTGTTCTAGAGTTAAATACTCAAGGCTCAAAGGCAACTACTGAAATAGTAGAACCTAGTTCTCCTATCGTAATTACACCGATTCAAACTACGGTTTATCATCAAGTACAATCTGGAGATAATTTTTGGCTACTGGCACAGAAATATCAAATATCTGCTGAAGCGATCGCCAAAGCCAACAATCTCGATATCAAAGCTACTCTCACGGTTGGTCAGTCCTTGAGAATTCCCCCCACAAACACCATCCATGAAATGCAGTTGGGTGAAATTACTGAAGCTAATTCTCCTACTTATGGTGTGTCCAAGGCGCAACTACAAAATACATCTATCTCAAGTTCTAATATCCAAGTATCTATTCCTACAAATATTCAAGGAGCAGCTAGTCCAGAGCCGATTCTTCAGGCTAGACAAAATGATGCACTGCGGAATCTGAGAGGGCAAAGAGACCAACTCCGAGAAACCTTAGGGGGCTGGCGGTTAGAAAGAAACAATAGGGCAAACTCTTTTAACCAAAATAACCTAGTTGCCAGTGTGCCGACTCAGCTTAGTCCAACCCCAGCTTCTGGCTGGTTAAATAGCAATCAAGGCTCTCGGCAAGTCTCGGAGCAGTCTACAGTAGCGATCGCTTCTACTCAAGGCTCTCTATCCTCAAGACTTTCTGTAGCAAATAATCAAGGTACAGCAGCCCTAACTTCTGGGACAAATTCCCTAGCTTCTGCGGCTAATCCCGCCAGTAGTGTAGCTAATGTGGAAAATTTAAGTCTTAACAACCAAATTTCTACTCCCCCTATAGCTTCTAGTGTAGCTCCTTCTGCACCCTTAGTAATTACCGCCTCGTCTTTGACCCCAGCCGGCAATGCTAACTGGGTAAATAGCTCCTCTAATCCGAATCCAAACTCCAATACAACTAGTAATTGGATTGCTCATAATCCAGAGGCAGTTTCTGTTCCATCTCCCTCCGCTGTAGCTCCAACTACTGTGGCCGTAATGCCCAGTAGTTCTACTCTGCCTTCTATAGGAACCCAAGAGATAGCCGCAGCCTCCCTGCCAGAAGTACATCAGGTAAGATCCGGAGAGACTTTAGATGCGATCTCTCGTCGCTATGGTGTTTCTCGCCAAGACATAGCTAGAGCTAACCGGATCAATAATCCTAATCTACTTTTTGTTGACCAAAGATTAACTATCCCCGTCAACCCAAATAGAGTCATGACGTTACTTCCTGCGGGAGTAGATAATACTCAAAAATCCGGCAGTAGCTCTGATATTAGCCTAGTTACTCCTCCTCCTATTGTTACAGTTGCAGCTTTACCCCAACCTACCCCCGGTGGCATATTTGGTGGCAGTGCAATAAGTTCAGCAACCACAGCTACAACTACCTCTTCTACCGGCCAGCTTACTCAGGATGAATTGGTAACTGAAAGACTAAGAGCTGATATTCGGCGAATGCGGGAAGAATATCAACAGCAACAACAAACACCTAGCCAACCTGTACTAGTAAATCAAAACTTAAACCAAAACTCAGCCTCAACTTCTAGCCAAGAATCTAGAGCGTTGTTTCCTAATGATTCTAGAGGGCTAGAGCGGGTTAATCCCCAGTTTAGAGCTACTACTGAAAGTGCTTCTACTCCTCTACCCCCCCAGCCCCAACTGGTGGCAACGGCTCCTAGCCCTGCGGGGACTTATAACCCTATGCTGCGACTTCCTGTTGGGCAAGTAGTCTCTCCTGATCTGCCCCCCTTAGGAGCGGCGGATACCTACCTGCCAAATAGTCCAGCTCGCTTTGATGGCTATATTTGGCCAGCAGAAGGAGTTTTGACCTCTGGCTATGGAATGCGTTGGGGCAGAATGCACAGGGGTATTGATATTGCGGCTCCTACCGGCACGCCCATTATGGCGGCAGCTCCGGGCATGGTAGTTACCGCAGGATGGAATAATGGTGGCTACGGGAATCTGGTGGAAATTAAACATCCTGATGGCAGTCTTACTCTGTATGCCCATAACAATCGCATCTTAGTCCAAGAAGGACAGCAAGTAGCTCAAGGTGAACAAATTTCTGAGATGGGAAGTACTGGTTTTAGTACCGGACCTCATCTACATTTTGAAATTCACCCAACAGGCCGTGGAGCCGTAAATCCTGTTGCTCTGATGCCAAGAGAATAACTTTTGGTTGCAATATAAGTTACCTAAAAATAAATAGGACTTACGCATTAGTAATACAGGGGTAATTCATGCATTGCCCCTAGGATAAATCAATACTTTTAGACATTTTTGCGTAAGTCCTAATAAATTAAAACCCAGTGACAGCATTCATGGCCATTACTGGGTTTTATGTTTTAAACTCTTTTGACTTATTGCAAATAAGTTTCTACTACTTGGACTAACTGCTCCGCCCAGTAATTTACCATCGATTCCTCGATCGCTTCTACCATAACCCGAATTAGGGGTTCTGTCCCCGATGCCCGGACAAGGATTCGGCCTTGACCCGCCATAGCTTCTTCTGCTTGGGCGATGGCCTGTTGCAGTTCTGGGCAGCTTTCCCAACCGAGGCGGGTTTCTCGATCTTCTACCCGGACATTCCGTAAAATTTGGGGATAGGTGGAGAAACTAGCATCCCGCAGAGCCGCTAGGGAAGTGCCGGATTTTTTAACTAAGTTGGTTAGGTGCATCGCTACTAATAAACCATCACCACTGAGGCTGTAGTGGGGGCAGAGGATGTGGCCAGACTGTTCACCCCCTAACATGGCACCCGTAGTCTGCATCGCAGCTTGGACGTGCTGATCACCTACGGCAGTTCTCAGGAAGGTTCCCCCTAAGTTTTCCCATGCTTTTTCAAACCCCAGATTAGCCATGACCGTGGTAACGATCGTATTTTGGGGTAGTTTTCCTGTTTCCAAAAGAGATTTTCCCCAGAGATAAAGAATGTAATCTCCATCTATGACCCGGCCTTGACTATCCACCGCCATGAGGCGATCGGCATCACCATCAAAGGCAAATCCCAAATCTGCTTGGTGTTGGATCACTGCTGCTTGGAGAGCACCAAGATGAGTAGAGCCGCAATGGACATTGATCCGATCGCCATCCGCCTGCCCATGTAAACTAATTACCTCTGCCCCTAACTGGGTAAACCCAAGGGGAGCTAAATCTACTGCTGCACCCCAAGCTAGATCTAGGACAATTTTTATGCCTTGAAAGCTAGTATTTGGGGGGAGGGTCTGCTGGAGAGTGGCTAAATAATTTGTACACAGTTCGGGACACGATCGATATTTGCCGGGAGCTAGGAGAACTTTCGGTTCTGGGCTACGCAGATAGGTTTCGATTTCTGCCTGTAATCCCCAAGAAAGCTTTTTTCCATCCGCTCCAAATAATTTAATCCCATTATCTTCGGGGGGATTATGACTAGCAGAGATCATCACCCCGCCGACTGCTCCTAGTACAGGAATTAGGCTGGCCACACAGGGAGTGGGGCATAAACCTAAATGCCAGACTGTAAAACCAGTGCTAACTAAACCAAAGGCGATCGCTTCTGAGAGGGCTGGACTAGAATTACGGGAATCCATACCTAAAACTACTAAACCTTGACCCTGCTGGTCTTGGGTTCCTAGCACTCGACCTGTAGCCCAGCCCACCTGTACTGCCAGAGCTTCGGTTAAGATATCTCCCACCTTACCTCGAATGCCATCGGTACCAAATAGGGGACTCTGGGGCAGGAGCAGCGATCGCTCCAACAGATTGCTATAGTCCCGCAGACCTTGCCGCCCCAAAGCAGCATTACTCAAGTCCAGAGAATGGACGGGAGATGAAACCATAAATTAAACTTCCTCACACTACACACAGATGCAGCTATCATATCGCCTAAAAAGTTGATTGAGCAATCTTTATTTTCCCAGCTAGTAATCGTATGATGGTGAAAAATAATTATAAAAAGCTATGACTAGCCCAGATACAATTTTTAGCAAAATTATTCGTCGGGAAATCCCCGCAGATATTATCTATGAAGATGATCTTTGCCTTGCCTTCCGAGATATTACGCCCCAAGCTCCTGTGCATATTTTAGTAATCCCCAAGAAACCCATTCCCCAAATAGAATTAGCAGAATCAGAGGATCATGCCCTTTTAGGTCATCTATTGTTGACAGTAAAGCGGGTGGCCGCCCAGGTAGGCTTAACCAATGGGTATCGAGTCGTGATTAACAATGGGGTGGATGGGGGACAGACTGTAAATCACCTGCATTTACATATCCTTGGTGGCAGACAACTCGGCTGGCCTCCCGGTTAGGCTAGGTAATCAAGAAAATTTTCGGGGACTAGGCGGAGTTTCCCAGAACGGAGGCGATCGATCTCCACCCAAAGGGCTGTTTTTTCCCTTATCCCCTCCATAAAAGTAGTAGATTCCAGTTGATAAAATTTTGGATCCACGAAATCACACTGATAAAGCTGAATTAGTTCATGACCGGAATTACCACCAAAGGTAAAAATATTTTCCAAGCAACCCAAGTATTTAAGATTAGTAATCTCTGCATGTAATTCTTCTTGAAACTCTCGATGCAAAGCTACTTCACTCGATTCCCCAAAATCTATCCCGCCCCCTAAAGCTCGATAGAAATAATCCTGTTTTACAGAGTCATAACCTTGGGAAAGAAATAAGCGATCGTCCCGCTGAATCAACCCCAAAGCCAACACCCGAATCTGTCCTTGAATCCACATAATTACTCCCTAATTCTCATCATAAATTGCTGCATAACCCAGACTTTCTACAGGCCAATCTTCGTTTTGTCCACCAATAATTAATCGGTTCATGGGTACGTATTCTTGATGTAGCCGGGATAGGGCATTGATGAGAATATCTAGGGCGATCGCATCACTAGTCCCTAGATCAAACCAACACCTAGCCCACATTCCTTCGTACTCAAATTCCCCTTGATTGTGCATTACTGCCAAGAAACTATCATCAGCAGTTTGCTCATCGTAGTGCATATAGCCAATATCTAGACCGATTTCTTGTACTTGAAGATTTTCTGCATTAAATCCCCCTAATTTTCCTAAACAAAACCAAGAATTAAATACTTCTTCTACGTATTCTTTTTCCATTTGGGAAGGCACGGTAGGAAACTCTAGCCAAATCCACAAATCAAAGGTATTAACTTCTCGAAATTCAATTTCCATATAATATTTTAAGAAAAATTTATAAGCAATAAACTAAGCAATAAACCTAAAGTAGGGGGGGATTGCTCAGGGAGTATCTCAGTTGTGTTTGCTACCCTATAATCTTGACCCTCATCCCCCATCCCCTTCTCCCAAAATAGGAGAAGGGGAGCAATATTAAAGTCCCTCTCCCCCCTTGGGAGAGGGATTTAGGGTGAGGGCTGCGTAACTGAGATGCTCCCTTGCTCACCTTACCCTAACGAGTAAAAAACAAGATGGCAATCCCAACGATCGCGACTATTACCCCTAAGTAAGCCCGAAAAGATACCCGCTCTCCTAAAATTACCACCAAGGGCAGTACAAATAAAGGGCTAGTCCCCAAGAGAGTTTGAGCGATACCCGCCGGAGCAAACTTTAAAGAGATTTGTTGGAGCCAAATGCCTAGGTAGGTACTCCCGAAAGCAATAATTACTAAGGCGAATATTAGCTTTTTTCTGGTAAAAATTGCCCCTATTTTCTCTGCCTGCTCCTGGGGTTTGGTTTTTAACAAAATAGCGACAATTATTAATCCTCCCATAAGACGCAGTAGCGTACTCCAAAGGGCATCTACTTCCCCAGCCATAAAGGCACTCCGAGACATAACTGCCCCTACGGACTGACAAGTGGCGGCGGATAAGCCCCAGCCTATCCCCACCCAGTTCTGTTGGGGATATTTCACATCTACCCCTGGAGTCCCCTCACTAATTACCCAAGCTACTCCTAATAGGGTAAGAAAAATACCTATCCAAGCAAAACTACTTAATTTTTCCTGTAAGAAAATTAGAGCTAAGAGGGCAGAAAGGGGAGAAGCGATCGTTTCTATCAAGAGAGTCTTTCTCGCCCCTAGGTTGTTGATGGCATGGAAATAAGCTGTATCCCCAATGCCAATGCCTACTACACCACTCAGAATAAGTAAACATAGGGTCGCTAAGGGAACTTGAGGAGTAAAAAGGGTAAAATTTTGGGTGAGCAAGGCTTGAATTATCAGAGTTACGATAATTAGGAGAATAGCGATCGCCCCCTTAAGCAAATTCAAGGTTAAAGGCGGGACTCGCTCACCTAATCTGCCATAACCTACAGAGGAAGCTGCCCATAAAAATGCCGCAGCCAAAGCTGCTATTTCACCTACAAAAATATTCATCAACTAGCCATCCTGTTTATGCATCCATCTCGATCGATATTGCGCCACAAAACCAAAGTGACCGCCCCAAACTCTTCCCCATCTGACCATCTCCCGACTTGCCAAAAACTATCTGCCCCCTTGATAACCCCAGCAGATTTTCAACCCTATGGTCAAGTGATTTACTCCAGCCATGACGGTAAAACCTATGGGGCTGAGGATGCTCAACTAGTCCTAGATCAGGGCATACCCCGTTTTTATATAATGCGTACCCAGCAACGAGGGCTGAAATTTCACGTTATTACTCGCCATAATCTTTGTACTCAATGCCTTGGCTCTTTAGGAAATAAATCTTGGCTGCTAGCTGTGGCTCCGCCGGGAGAAGAGTCTGAGCTTGATCTGAAACAAATACAAGCTTTCACCATTTCTGGAGATTGCTTTATTAAGCTCCATGTAGGAACTTGGCACGCAGGTCCTTATTTTCAGGACTATGATTTTGTGGATTTCTATAATCTAGAGTTGGCTGATACCAATGTTATTGACCATCAAACCTGCAATCTATTAACTAAGTTCAATCTAGAAATAGAGTTAATTCCTGACTAATCTCAATTAACCCTAGCCATCTCAACTAACTCTTGGCAATTGCGACCAAATTCTTAACTAATTCCGGCGGATATTAAAACAACACCACTCCTTCCGTTTCCAGAGGGTAGCAACTATCCAGCCATGTTGTTCTAGGGTGTCGGCGATCGGTTTGGCTTGATCTAGGAGAATCCCGCTCAGAATCCCCCAAGTTTCATGGTTAGAAATGGCGGCAAATTGGGGGATCAGGTCAATAATCACCTCAGCCAAGATATTACAGACAATCCCATCTACAGGTCGATCGCTCAACTCCCAGATCACATCACTACTGCCAGCTTCGATAATTAGTTCTTTCTCGTTAATTCCATTCAAATCCCGGTTGCTCCTAGCCGCATACACCGCTAAGGGATCCGTATCTACTGCATAGACCTGCTTAGAACCCAGCAGAATAGCTCCAATGGATAAAATACCGGAACCACAACCAATATCAGCAATTACTTCATCATTATTCCCTATACCCACTCGCATTTCTAAGGCTTCTAGACAAAGCTGGGTGGTGGGATGGTTGCCTGTGCCAAAGGCAACTCCGGGGTCAAGGCGCAAAATTAGCCGATCGGGGTCTTCAGGGACTGGAAGCCAAGCGGGATAAATCAAGAAGCGATCGCCAATCTCTTCCGGTTGCCAGTGTTGTTTCCAACTGCTAGACCAATCTTGCTCATCAATTAAGTGCCATTTAACCTTAGGTATCGGTAATCCCAGAATCATGGCATCTTGGTTCAGACGTAAGGACAAAGCTGCCAAATCTAGTAAGCTGGCTTGCATTTCTGGCAGATAAGTTCGTAGGAAAGAAAGAGTCCCTTTAACTTCACTAGCCATACCCCGACAACCAAATTTTTCTAGCCGCCAGAAGAAACTTTCCTCTAAGCTAGGATCACAAAAAATTTCTACTTCCCACCAATTGTTAATATTCATAAAGAAACCCCGGTAAGTTGGAAACTCAGCGGCTTTAGCCCTGAGAGGAATACGCCTCGTGGGAATTTATTCCCCTTGCTCTTAAAATTGGGTGTAGCGACCGCCTTGGAACTACTAAATCCGGTGTGCTTTTGTAT
>Ga0335395_10002444_pt1 | contig 11531 bp, 11 predicted proteins | sample MAT02_FD_205744 | JGI IMG/M metagenome (GOLD analysis project Ga0335395, IMG submission 205744) | Freshwater microbial communities from Lake Fryxell liftoff mats and glacier meltwater in Antarctica - MAT-02 (spades assembly) (version 2) ...
GCTTCGGAGTAGAGGCGCAGGACTGGTTCTGTGCCAGAAAAACGGATGATTAGCCAGCTATGGTTATCTAGACGGAACTTGTAGCCGTCGATCGCTAAAACATCTATTACCTTTGCCCCGGCAATTTCTGTAGGGGGTTGGTTTTTTAATTGCTGCTCTAATCTTGCCCTAGTGTCCATACTATCTAGGTGCAAATCAATGCGATCGTACACGGCCGTGAAACCAGTTTTTGCCTGCAAGCTCTGGTAAATTTCACTCAGGTCTAGGTCATACTGGACGATCGCTTCTAATAAATACAGAGCAGCTAAGAGGGCATCTCGTTCGGGAATATGGGAACCGTAGCCAATCCCCCCCGATTCCTCACCACCTAATAAAACTTTGTGAGAGAGCATTCGATCAGCGATGTACTTGTAGCCAATGGGAGTTTCATAAACTGGCAGATTGTGCAGAGCCGCGACCTTGGGGATCAGATCAGAGCCACTGATAGTTTTCACCACTTCCCCTGTCAGACCTCGATGGGCGGCTAGATGGTCGATGAGAATCGGGATCAAAATTTGAGAGCTAAGAAAATTTCCCTGACTATCTACGGCAGCAATGCGATCGCTATCTCCATCAAAGACAAAACCCACAGCTACACCAGTATTAACCTGATACTTATGGCTGCGGATTACCCGAAATAATTGGGATAAATATTTAGGCAAGGGTTCCGGTGCCCCACCCCCAAACAGGGGATCTCGATTCGAGTTTAGTTCTTGTACCGTTGTATCTAAAAGTTGGGTTAGCCCCCCCGCCGCCGCCCCGTGCATCACATCTGCAAATACGGTCACCTTACCTTGACGAATTGCCTCTTGAATCAGAGGTAAATTTACCTTAGCGGCAATCCCTTGACAATAACTCTGCCACGGATCAAACATCCTAATGGGCATCAGCCGCTCTGGTTTCGGGTAGGTAGGAGCTTGCTGAATTAGGTTCTCAATTTCTTGGGTCACTTCCTCCGGTACAGAACCGCCAAAGGCTCCCTTAACTTTTAATCCAGAATAACCACCGGGATTATGACTAGCAGTGATGACTAAAGCTCCTAGGGCATTTTCCTGCTTGGCAGCCCAGCTAAAGGCCGGAGTAGGCGCAAAGGTTTCGGTAAGAAGAACTTCAAAGCCGATCGCTTGGAGAGATTCCGCAGTTTTTTGGGCAAACTCTTCAGATAAAAACCGCCGATCATGCCCCACAATAATCGTGTTGCTGCCTGTACTAGTACCATAGAATTTTTGGAGAATCTGCGCTGCTGCTGGGGCGGCGATCGCTAACCGAGCATAGGTAAAATCATCAGCAATGAGACCCCGCCAACCATCAGTCCCAAACTTGATCGGCCTTGTTACTACATCATTAGTCATAGTGAATTATCCAGTGTTAAAGAGTTTTTAGAATGGAGGAAGTGCAAAACTTCCCAAGGCGCAAATCTTAAATTATTTGAGGATTATGGGAGGTGATTAGTCTCTTGATTCGAGTCCCGGTCTTCTTGAAGTTGTGAGAGTAACGATCGTACAGTTCCCCGTTCAATGTAAGGCCAGCCCCCTGATTCTTCGATATCTCGTAACAAGCCATAGAGGACTTGTCTATTACTAGGCAGGGAATCTTGGAACAAACCTTCCCGCACTTGACGATGAGATTGTTCTAGCGATCGCAAGATAGCCAATAAATCGATAATCTCTCCCTGATGCTCGGCTGCTAGGGTTGATATCTCTTCTGCTAATACCTCAAGCTTGGTCAACAACTCCTTAGACCCAAAATTTCTCTGGTAGTTCATCAATAGTTCATCGCTTAATAATAGGACAACGCCTTGTACAATATATACCTGATCCCCTGCAACCAATTTGCTCCAAAATATAACATGGGTATCTTAAAAATATTAACGATCGAGGTGGAATAATGAAATATCGAGCTATTGTAGTAGCTTTTTTAATCTTTTGCTTCGGCTTCCTCTCTGCTTGCAGCGAAGCCCCGGCTAATGCCAGCGAACCCTTGACCTATGACCAAATTCGCGGAACTGGGCTGGCTAACAACTGTCCCCAACTAGAAGAAGGACGGGGGGCGATCGCCCTAGACTCCGATAAATCCTATCAGTTGGTTGAATTGTGTTTGCAACCTATATCTTTCTTTGTTAAAGAAGAACCAGTCAACAAGCGCCAACAGGCAGAATTTATCTCTGGCAAATTATTAACCAGATATACCTCTAGTCTTGATCAAATTAGCGGTGACTTAACCTTCCAACCCGATGGCAGCTTAACTTTTACCGAAAAATCAGGCATAGACTTTCAAGCCATTACAGTCCAAATGCCCGGTGGCGAACGAGTTCCTTTCCTATTTACAATCAAAAGTTTAGTTGCAACTACTCCTAACCCTATTCAGAAAATTAATACTTCTACAGACTTTGAAGGGAAATTTCAAGTTCCTTCCTACCGGGGTTCCGTATTTCTTGATCCCAAAGGTCGGGGTGTAGCAGCGGGCTATGACAATGCGGTGGCTTTACCATCTAAATCAGATAATGAAGACCTCGCTAGAGCAAATATGAAACGGGTAGAACTAATTCCCGGTAAGATTTCTCTCCAAGTTGCCAAAGTCAACAACGAGACTGGAGAAGTTGCTGGGGTGTTTGAAAGTGAACAGCCTTCAGATACCGATTTGGGTGCAGCGGATCCTAAGGAAGTAAAAATCCGGGGTATATTTTACGGCAGAGTCGAATCTTTATAATCTCAAGTTAAATTTCAATTTTTTAGGGATTGCCCCCGGAGTGATGTAAGTTCTGGAGCAGTCCCTTTAACATAAATAGCTTCTTAGACTAGTGGATGCTAGAATTGGACTAGCTTAAAAGTACTTATAATGTATTTGGGGTAAGAGATTGAAGGATTCTATTAATATTTCATTGTGCATGATTGTCAAGGATGAGGCGGCTAATCTCCCCAGTTGCCTTGCCAGTGTCCGAGAGGTGGTGGATGAAATAGTCGTATTAGATACAGGGTCAACAGATAAGACAGTAGCGATCGCTCACCAGTATGGGGCGCAGGTCTATCATTTGCCTTGGGGAAATGACTTTGCCACTGCCCGTAATGAAGCTCTGAAATATGTCCACGGAAACTGGGTATTAGTACTAGATGCCGATGAAGTTTTAGTCCCAGAGATTATTCCCTACATCAAAGAAGTTATCCTCGGAGCAGACAATTTAGTAGTCAATCTGCTGCGTTATGAACTAGGTTCTGATGACGCTCCCTACTCAGAGATTAGTCGCTTATTTCGCCGCCATCCCCAGCTTTATTTCACCCATCCCTACCATGCCTCGATCGATGACAGTGCCTTAGAACTAATCGCCCAAGAACCCCACTGGAAAATAATTTCTATTCCCCTTGTAGCAATTCGCCACACAGGCTACCAACCGGGCGTTATTGCCGATCGCCAGAAATTAGCCAGAGCCAAGACTTTAATGGAAGGCTATTTGGCTATCCATCCCGGAGATGCCTATACCAGCAATAAATTGGGAGCTTTGTACCTGCAAATTGGAGAAACTACTCAAGGTATCAATCTCTTGCAACAAGCTCTTCAAGCTCCTGATTTGCAACCCCCACTGCTATTTGAAATTAACTACCATCTAGGAAATGCCTACGCTAAATTAAGGGATGCAAATCAAGCCGCTGGTTATTACCAAACTGCCCTAGACCAAGAGGTAATGCTCCCTATTAAACTTCCGGTTTATCATAATTTAGGGATTTTGCTCTTAGATGGGGGAGACTTAGAGACAGCTAAAACGGCCTTTGAAGTTGTCCTCAAGATTGATCCTAATTTTGCTCCGGGTCACTACAATTTAGGAGCTACTTTAAAGTTTATGGATGACTATGAAGGAGCGATCGCTTGTTATCAGCAGGCAATTAATTTACAACCAGATTATGCCGAGGCTTACCAAAGTTTGGGGGTATTACTTCTTTTAAGTGGTCAAATTGATGCCAGTATGCAGGCTTTTACTCAAGCGATCGCCATCCAGCAACCTAATAATCCTGAAGAGGCAAAACGCATCCAGAAAGAATTAGCTTCTATGGGCTTTGTCGTTGGTAAATAATCATAAAAAAATATGAATCAAATTGAAAAAGCTCAAGCTGAATATGAAAGTTTCTTGGGACAATTTGGCAGTCTTATGCTTAGTACTGTAGATGTCCAAGGATTGCCGAATGCCAGCTACACACCTTTTGTCATGGATGCAGAGAAGTGTATTTATATTTATGTTAGTGGTCTAGCTATCCACACCAAAAATATTGAAATTAATCCTCAACTTAGTGTTTTATTTATTGAAGATGAAGCCCAAACTAAACAGATTTTTGCCCGGCGACGTTTGAGCTTTGATTGTGATGCTAATTTATTAATTAGAGATACGCCTGAATGGATAGAAATTGTTGAGAAATTCCAAGAAAAATTTGGCGAAATCATTGAAATGTTACGCAGTTTGCCAGACTTTCGGATATTTCAGCTAACTCCTACCAGGGGACGTTTTGTGATTGGTTTTGGGGCTGCTTATCAAATTAGTGGTGATAATCTTAATCAGCTTACCCAGATCACTAATTAATTCAACATTTGCTTCTTCTCAAGAGGCTAATAAGATGGTGACGCATTCATCAGACATGAAATGCCGAAAGCCCAAAATCTCTACAATTACAAGTTTATCGTCCTGAGAATAGTGCAAAATCACGGATCCTTCATCTTCAGCATAAGCGATCGGTTCGTTAGATATTTCAATTAATAGAGCATCAACATCTGGGCTATAGCTAATTTTTTTCATATCTAGACCTCCTACCGGGATAAAGGGTAATTATCAAAATAAAAGCATTGAATTCTCGATAAACGACTCGAAGCACTGAATTTGTATCTAAACTTTTTTGGGCAATAAGCTTATTCTCATCACCAGTTTCTAGCTTGTCGGGCGATCAAACAGTTTCCATGACAAAGCTTGAATCTATTGTTACTCCGTGACTGGCTAAAACCTCCATTTTTAATTGAGCATGGCTACTAAATCGAATCTCTTTCATTATTCTATTTGCCACTCTAAATCGCTGCTACCTCTGGAGATTGGTGCTGCCATATTTGACCATCGAGAGCCATTTGTTCGATCGAACTAGCTAGACGTAGAGCCTTCAGAGCTTGTTCACCACCTACAGAAGGCTGATCGCCCCCCCGAACACAGGTGACAAAGTGTTCTAATTCTGCATGGAGGGGTTCAATATTACTGGTGTAGACCTTTTCAATTAGGCCATCCTGACGGTAAAGGACTTGTCCATAGTCAGTCATCCAATCAGCAGTAGTTTGCCGATGGATCAAAATCTCGTTATTCAGAAAATCAGCCTCAGTAAGGGAGTTGTGACAGTGGGCAACAATGCGGCGAATCTTGCGATGCGTAACTTTACTAGCAGTTAAGGTAGCCACGATTCCATTGGCAAAAACTAAAGTAGCAGTAACATAATCTAGATAACCTGAATCTGCTGCCCGACTGCCACTAGCTGTGAGTTTGACTACGGTAGAGGCTGCTAATTCTAGGAGTAGATCAATATCATGGATCATTAAATCTAAAACTACCGAGACATCATTTGCTCTCTGGGAGTAAGGACTCATCCGATGGGCTTCTAAGGCTAGTAATTCTTCAGTTTTTAGGACTTTACTTAGTTCGGCAAAGGCTGGATTAAACCGTTCAATGTGGCCGACTTGGAGAATTTTCTGGGCAGTAGCTGCCGCATTCACTAAAGATTCTGCCTCAGCAATGCTGGCTGCGATCGGCTTCTCGATCAGTACATGAACTCCGGCTTTGAGACAAGTCATACCTACTTCATGGTGCAGCCGAGTAGGGACGGCAACGCATACGGCATCTACATGGGGCAGCAGGGCATGATAATCTGCAAAAAACTTTGCTCTATATTTACTGGCAGTATCAATCCCCCTTTCTACATTTAGATCAGACACGCCGACTAACTGCACATCCTTCATGAAACTCAGGACACGAGTATGATGCTGTCCCATATTGCCAATGCCGATTACACCCACCCGAATCGGGGGTAACTTCCCCGCTGCTTGATTTTCTGTGACTGGTATCATGCTATTTTGCACTCAACTTTTCTCCTAAACCAATAGGTATTTAATGATTTGGTAGTCCTAAAAAAGGTAATGATTTTTGGGTAAGAATTTCCTACAAAGCATGGGGGAAATTCTTAATTCTTTATTACCACCAATGATTTTAACTAGGAAGATCCGCAACGGCTAGGTGTGGGAAAATACCCGGTCAAACAAGTTATCAGAATTAGATATTAAAGTTTAAGTTTCCCATGTCAGTTTTTTTCTTTAGGAATACCTAACAAGTTTTTCTGTTAAGTCTTTTTAAGGTAAGAGAAAAAATAAGAGAATCTTAAATTTTTTTTTAGCATACCATTGAAGTTACAAAAATTTACTCTAATGGCGAGAATTTTTCTCTTCCTGCAATTCCTACGCCCCAATCTGGAATATTTTGGGTAGATTGGCTAAGATGCATTCCAGCAGCAGCAAAGCGATCGAATGCAGTATTAGCTTGATCTGTAAAATCTATCACTCCGGGGACGACTACTGGAGAAGTGCAATCTTCCAGAAGGTAAACTTTTTGAGCTAACTGGGGGTCTTTAGCTATAATTTCTGTGAGCAGATCATCGATCGTCCAAGCAACACAATGGCTTTTAGCTTGTCCAGCAATAATTACTACGTCGAAATCTAGGAGTTTTTGAATTAAGGAAGTATTCTTGGTAGCGATCGCTAGGCCATCTGTCCCTTCTAAAACCTCTGGACGCAAGACTGAGTAGTTCTCTGTGAGAGGATTACTGCCTTTAATTTCCCATAAAGTCTGGCTATTTCTGGCAATATTATGAAAAAATACTGCCTCCTCTATGGCCGACACCAAGGCATGACCAATGCCCCCCAACATGGAGTGGTAAGGCCAGATAGTCAGGGGATATTTCCCAGCATTAGTTAATTGTTTAACGTAATGGAGGGCATATTTTTGCAATCCTGCATAATTCCCGGCCATCACACTCGGAGCTATCGCCGGATTTACTTGCCAAATACCTTGAGTCACATCCTCCAAAGTGATCATGGTGGCAGCGGGAGTGGGGTGTTCTCCTTTATTATTAATCCAGAAAATGGGATGGAATATTTGCATAGCAGTGTGGGTATCCATCGTGGGAGCGATCGTGGTAATTACTCCCAAATTGCGATAGATAAATTCACACAATCTCTGGTTATCACCTACGGCTCCTAATCCAGAACGCCCGCCCACAAATAATTCAAATTCAGGAATACAAAAGGTATTTTGAGCATCAATAATTAATAAACAAATCTGGGTTTGATCTTGGGCTGCTGGGGATATATTCTGGTATTCTGCCCATAGTCGTGCCTCGGAAGCTCTTAATTGATAAGGAACTCGCCATACTTCACCAACTTTACTGGGATCAAAATGTTTAGGAATCAGCATAGGATTTATAGCACTTTCTAATTTTGTTTGGTATAGGCAAGGGGCTTAAGCCCCTGTAGAAGATGAGAAGAACCTATTGTGTACTTCATGGATTTGCAAAGTGCTGTAAGAATTTTTTAAGTTTATTTTGACTATAGAAGAGTTGGGCAAGAGATATAAGTCTAATCTATGGAATTAAGTGAGGTGCATAGTACATTCAAGGATAAGTTTTTGATTTATGGTAGCGTAAGGCTGGAGTTCTAGGGCTTGGCGGAAAGCCCGGATTGCTGCTCCGTGGGCACCTAAAGCAGCGTGGCATAACCCTAAACCATGAAATGCTCCAAAATGGTAAGGATTGAGACTGACTACCATTTGACAATCCTCAAGAGATTTTTGATACTTGCTTTGACTGTAGTAGAAAATTGCACGGCGATTCCATGCCTCGGCAAAGTCTGGCTGGTCTTCTATTAGACTGGTGAGTAGAGTCTCCGCTTCCTTGGTATCTCTCCTTTCTATTAGAGTTTGCGCTTGTTGAAGTAGTTCCATCCCGTAGGCTCCTTTTTGGTGAAACCATAACCGCCACAAAGCTACAGTTGCCCGATGGCGAATATTTTCATCGGCATTTTTTAGATCTTCTAGGAACAAATCAATTTGAGACATAGATTTAAGCTGAATGAGGCATTAACTAGGGTAGAGAATTGCTAGGGATGAAGAATTTCTTGAAACCATTTTTCTAGGCGATCGCCCATCGCTGCTAAAGAATAGGTCTCTTCCACCTGCTGTCTACAAGCATAGCGATCCAATTGGCCTACTTGAGTAATCGCTGTAACTAATTCAGAAACTTGGTCTGGAGTTACTAAAAATCCGGTCTTTCCTGACTTGACTATCTCTGTCAAACCGCCTCTAGCATAGGCAATGACTGGGACACCGCAGGCCAAGGCTTCGATCGCTACATTTCCAAAAGCCTCAATCCAGCGGGGAGTAACTAATAACGCCAAAGATTGCCGGAGTTCTTGCTGTAGCTCTAGAGTGCTAAGAAATCCTAAATATTGCACATCTGCGTGGGAATATTGCTGCTGAATAGATTGCCAATAATCCTTATCTTGGAGCATTCCAAAGATTTTTAGGGGTAGGTGAGCGATCGCTGCTGCTTGCACCGCATCCTCTAAGGCTTTTTCTGGAGAAATTCTCCCTACCCAAGCTAGTTGAGGTTTAGGATCGGGGCAAAAATCGTATAAAGAAATATCAATACCATTTCCTAAACAGGGGTTATGCTGCCCCAAGCCAAATGTTGCGGCTTGAGCATGGGTATGAAAAGCAACATTTCTTGGTAGCCGTTGGGAGAGATGGATAATTACCTGATCCATAGCCGCTGATACGGAAGCCATGCTGACTAAGTGTGCCACTGGGCATTGTAAAAATGGCGTGAGATAGAAGGGTAGCCAATCGTAGGCAAAATTTACAACCAACTCGTATTGGTGTTGCTCTTGTTGTACATAATCCCACATATTCCCCAAAACTGAATTACTAGGCAAATTAATGAGACTACTATAATCTTGAGTTTGGGCGCTGATCTGAAGATTTCCCGTAATTTCTACTAAAGATATCCCCGGCATCACGGAACCAACTGGAGCGACGATCGTTACCTCGTGACCCCGCAGGCGCATTTCTTGAGCAGCATTACCTAAAGTTAGTTCTACGCCTCCCCCGATCCCTGACCCTAAAGCCCCCACAGGGCTAGAAACAAATAGTAGTTTCATTAATTTGATTGACTTAGACCTTGGATAAACGATACATAATCAGTAGGGGCGCAAGGCCTTGCGCCCTTACCTAATAGCAATTAATGACAGAATTTATCTCAATCTGATGATTAATTTGGTTGATATACACTTGCAGTAATTCCCTTTTGCTTTAATTCTTGGATTAAGGCTTTGGCTTCTGCCTCTACTAAGAAGGCTCCCATTTGAATCTGGGTTCCTTGATTAGGGATTTCCGCTAGGTAAGCTTCTGGGATCACGGCTCTAGCTTGGGCAAGGGAGCGATCGCCATCGTAGGCGGCAATCACATAAAAATAGGCATCCCGCCGGGGATTTGTAGCTGTAGGGCTAGAAGCTGGATTTGGTCTGGCAGCGGCTGGACTAGGTGAGGGTTTGGGGGGTGCTACTGCGCTTGGGGGGGTGGCTAAGGGGGTGGCTACAGGGGGAATTCCCAACTGCCCGGCCAGATCTGGAGAACCACTGACGATCGCTGGATTAGTTCTTCCCGGAGTCAGCGCCGCCGGACTAGGCAGACTAGGCACGCTCGGAATTGGCGATCGTACAGAGTTTTCACTAGGCTTAAGGCTAGAAATCTCATTTTTATCCAGATTTTCTAAGCCCCCATTTGCTAGATTTGGACTGATGGCGGGGGGAGCAATGGAGGGGCTAGTAGTAGCTGTAGGACTAGGAGAGATTGCTACTGGTGCGGCGGCTGGGAAAAAACGATTTAGCCCCAACCGTTGCACAACAGCAGGATTAAATAACAAATAACCAATACTGGCACTAGATAGCAACAATAGCAGCATGGAACCCATGCCCAGAGGAGTGAGGAGGTTATCGGCCAGACTAGGACTTTCTCCTTCTGGGGATTCATCAATAGATTTTTTTGGTTCCTCTGTCAAACTTTTTAGTAGTTGTTCAGAAGATTCTAGATAATCATCAGGGGGAATGGGTGACGTTTGGGTATCAGTAGTTGCTAAGGAATTAATCTTAGATTCATCATTTCCAATTTTTGCACCTGTAGCTGCCCCTATTTGAAGAGTAGAGCTTGGATTAGGTTTTGCATTAGGTGTATCCCCACTATTAGATAAAGATTTTGATCCAGTTTCTGCAGCTTGGGGTAGGACTGAGGTAGGAATCGGACTGGAGGGTAAATGTAAATTAAGTACTTCTAAAGGAGGATGTAGAGGTGGCTGGCCAATTCTGCTAGCCGCCATAACGGGTACTGCTCGACGCTGTTTACGGTAGCGAGCTAATTCTTCTTCAAGCTGCACATCTAAGCTACCCAGGGCAGCCTTGAGTGTGGGATGGATAACTTGCAAATCATTGGGGGTTGTGGCAGGTCTGGGCATAGGGTAACACTAAGCTAGGATTAAAAAATAGTAGGTTAGTTACAATAGAAATGGATAGGAGAGCAAGGCCTTACGTCCTTACTAGTCCGTATCATTTGCATAAATCTTGAATTACTCAAGTTAACTTAATCTACTCAAGAATATACCGACTAACCGGAGCCATGTTTAAGTCCCTTCATCATATCTTAGATGTTATAGAAAATCAGCCCGGTTGGGAGACTCAACAGCAATTTCGCCTAATACTTGTCCAATGGTCTGGAGTAGTGGGAGTAACGGTGGCAGCCCATACGAGACCGACGGCGATCGATCGATCTGTTCTCTGGGTAGCAACTTCTAGTCCTATTTGGGCGCAGGAACTTACCTTCAAGCGGCATTTAATTTTAGCCAAACTTAATGAAAAACTTCTTAGCTTGAGGCGAGATTCCCTAGATACTCAAGCTAGTCAATTTACCAATAGCGAATCTCATATCAAATTTCATATCAAAGATATTAGATTCTCTCCCGGCCAATGGCAGCCCCGCTTCGATGATGCCTCTCCAGTTCTAGCTAATCATCCTAGTTATCTTCCCCAAAGGATTAATCAGCTTACAGATATATCCCCACCTATTCCTGATTTTGATACATCTAATACATCTGGCAAGCCTGATAAGACTAATAATTCTGATATTCCTGAAAGTTCTAGCAAGTCTCATCAACTGGTCAAGTCTATGGTTAATGCTCAAGCTTGGTGGCAGCAAGTTCAAGCCCGATCGTCCCACTTGCCCCTGTGCGGTCAGTGCCAGTGTCCTACACCCCCCGGAGAGATCGATCGCTGGGGTTGTTGCGCTCTTTGCGCTACTAAAAAATGGTCTCGCTAATCTGCCCTAGACAAATTGTGACTGCATCTCTAGGAAAAATAACTTCATTCTTTAGAAAAAACAA
>Ga0335395_10002445_pt1 | contig 11531 bp, 16 predicted proteins | sample MAT02_FD_205744 | JGI IMG/M metagenome (GOLD analysis project Ga0335395, IMG submission 205744) | Freshwater microbial communities from Lake Fryxell liftoff mats and glacier meltwater in Antarctica - MAT-02 (spades assembly) (version 2) ...
ATCAAAATCTGCAAAGTATGAATAGCTTTCGATCGCTCCCATGTCAAAGAATACTTTACTTATCCATTTACCTCGTTGCCATGTTAATGGTGCAAAATCAGCACACGTTAAATTAGGTCTAGGGTTGGAAATCGTTAAACGCCATTTAGGACTAGTTTTGCGTTGTGATCTAGTAGTGCCTACAGGGTAAAACCAGATTGTCATTTGAGACGTGATCACTCGCTCTCTATACTTCTCGGACGGTTCGATTACCGCCGGATCACATTCCATTTCAGTGATTAAGCTACACACCTTAGCCGCTAGACTTGAAGTAGCTAATATAGATGATTGAGCAACCTGAAATTCTCCATTGGTAAGAAGTAGAGGGTAATTGATAGGATCATTACAGATATCCCCTATTACGTTGTAAATCTGTCTTTGTTCAGGTTCTACTAATCTGCATAACTCCTCAATCGAACGTGAAAGAATATCAAAAGTTCCTAACACCAAAGCACCGTCTAGTCCATTTTCAGGTACTCCATAGGTATGACTGTATGGTTTTCCACAAATAATTGCATTGATAGTCCCTGACACATTAGGGTTATTTACAGGATCATCTTTATCAAGTTTATCTAGTTTTACACAAAGTTTATCGATTGCTCGCCCAATGAGAATTAGACTTATTTGTGCAAAGCCGTAAACCTCAGAACCCTTAGTAGAGAGGTAATTAACGTCATCTCTAGTCCCACAAGAGTCTATGAATAAATTACCATTAGTTCTAATTTTCTCTCTTTCACAGATAGCGTTAATCGCATCACCAACTAGCTTAAATCCAAGTTGTACGATCGCATTAGTTTCTTGTGCTTTTGGTGAATCATAAGTCCCTTGGAATACTTGATCACAAGCCTCTAACCTAACTAGACCACTAACTCTAGGTGCGTTGACAGGATCATCGCATAAATCATTTATTTTCCGTGATAGTGCGTTAAACATTACTTCTAATGTTTCTGACATTGTTAAGCTGTTATAAATTTCTGTGATATTTGATCCATCACAAGCGGTAGTGGAGAATTGTCCAGAATATCTATTATTACTATTATTATTACTGACAGGGATAATGCAATCAAAATAACTATCAGCTTGCTTTGTTTGTACTGAGTGCATAGCTTGTAAGGCAAGCTGTACACCTGCAAATCCTTTATCAGAATAACCCGCAGTCCATTGAGTACCATCGCATAGATTACTTTGAAAACTACCGGATATAATAGGAAAGTTTTCTGCAAACTTATTATCTAGGGTTATCTCTAGAGAGGGTTTAATATTTACTTCCCAAGTATTTGCAACGTCTAGACTTACATCAATGCTGTCAACTTTATCGCAAGTTTCGGAGATCGCAAAACCTATTAAATCCCCTAGTCTTTGGATACCTTCAATTTCACCTCTAAATGTACCTGTGAACGGCTTTCCACATACTACAGTGTTGATAAAACCTTGGGGATTAGTGACGTTGCACAAATCACTGAATAATTCATTCGTTAAATCTGTAGTAGCTCCGATTAATCTCTCAATACCGATTAAACCTTTACCCTGATATTGTTTCGTGATTATAGTACCTGCACAATCACTACCGTTTACTGTACCTGCAAAATTAGGGATAAAGCTGTCAATAATAATCCTTACTTCAGCTTCAGTTAACGGGTCTGGACTATTATCAAATAAAGCTCTAAGTCCACTTATAAGGTTTAAGATTGTATTTATACCGTCAAAAATGACTAGTAGTTTAGGTATTAATCCTGCCCATTGGATAGCTTGTTCTTGTACAAAACCATCTTGACCAATTTTAATATTATCGGCTTTAACATCAATGTTATTTATTTGATTTTGTAAGTTATTAAAAAACGGTGCAATACAAGCTGTCATTTCTGCACAATCCATACCTTTGTCAACTCCATCTAAACCATCTATTCCATTTACCCCATCTAAACCATCAAAATAATCAACATTTTTAACAGGTGTTATGCCACTTAAACCGTCCGCACCATCTCTACCATTTTGACCGTCTAAACCGTTCGCACCATTAGAATAATCTACCCCAAATACAGGTGTTCTACCATCTACACCGTTCGCACCGTCTAGCCCGTTCGATCCTGTGAAACCAGTTAAACCAGTATCACCACGATCACCTTTATCTCCTTTGTCACCTTTATTGCCAGCATCACCTTTTTCACCTGTGAAACCACGTTCTCCAGTGTCGCCTTTATCACCCTTAGCCCCGTTCGCACCATCCGCTCCATTAGCGCCGGGGGTTAAGGAAATGCCTAATATTCTAGCTCTCAGATCTCCATAATTATTTGTGACAACACTAGATAATTGACCTAAGCTATTTTCAACAGCATCGATCCTACCACCTAAAACATTTAAGGAAAATATACTTAAAACTACACCCGCAACAGCAGCAGCTAAAGCCGCAACAGCAGCAGTAGCAGTAGCAGCGGCGGCGGTAGCAGCAGTTACAGCAGGGATTAAAGGTGCTACGATCGCAGATAATTTAGCTATTTCTGATATTGCCCCTGCTACAGAACTCACAGCTTGAGCAGCATCTTGTATAGCTTTCGCTACTTCAATAGCTAGGTTATCTGTCTTAGCACAGCAAGCGTCAAGCTGTGACTGCATTGCAGCGAATTTAGCATTATTATTAGCCGCTAAAGCCGTTAAACTTTGATCAATATCTCCACAGGTAGCCATATATTTATTTATAATATTATATTATAATATAATATTCTCATTCTTAATCAATGATAATCACTAGATTAATCACAGCATTAACGCTCTAATCCTTGTTACAAGGGAATCACAAGGAATACAGCAATATCCATTTGGGCTAAAAGGATCAGGACATTTAATCTGATTAGGTGGGCAATCGTCAGCTATCACAACCCATGTAGGACAACTTTGCCCCGCTATCCCTGTGATCACAAGTTCTGTACCATCAAATCTTGTGATGATCAGATCACAACGACTAGCACCACAATTTAACGGTAAGCCCGGAACATAATAGAAAGAACCACAGAGATAATTCCAAAAACCACTTGGGGCGGAATAAAACTGTTGTATCCGACAATTACCGTCATAAAAGTTGAAAACACCCGCTACTTTACACCATTGAGCAGGATTACCAGTGGTTTGCCAAAAGCTACCGGGGTTCTCAGCAACTAATCTAGTTAAAATAGTTTGCCGAGGATATCCTTGATTAGGTATCGCTAGATGACCCACTAAATTAACGGTAGCTGATTGTACAGTAAAACTCTGAGTTCTAATCGCTGTACCTGTTTCAGTGCGAGTTGTACCATTAGGAAAGGTAATTAAATATTGAGGCATATCATCTATAAATTAAATCCTTTCCTAATATAGTATTTAGGCAACATCATCAGGATCGGGCGGTGTCACTGTAAACGGTGTAAATACTTGTGACGTGTAGCTATACGTCATGAATGTAGCTCCCGGCGGTACACCAAAATTACCTGTTATCTGTGGATTAGGAGCCATCGCCACGATCACAGATTGATCAGGATTAGTATTCCTAGCTACTTGAGTAAGGACTAGCACAAATCTATTCAACAACGCTACAACCACTGAGTCACCAGCGTTTGAAGCTGAAGCAGTCATATCTGGAAAATTAGCTTTGAGTAGAGTAATGCTGGTACTGTCTTGCGTAGCACCCGCACCAAAAATATTCTGTAATGTTAATTCAGCCATTTTTTATTTCCTTCCAGTGAAATTTATTCATTTTTCTCAGTTAATTAACACCAATCATCTAAGTCACCAATCAAAGCGACAAACATTAATCCGTGTAAACTGATACCAACTAATATACGCCTTTTCAACAAAGTTTCACACTGCTCAACCGTGCGATTATTAGCGGTTGCCCACTGCTTAACTGGAATATAATCTAACGCAGGTGTACCGTCTGGTTTTTTACCACAATCTTGACAGTATTGGTAGCTATACTTTTTACGAGAATATTTACGTAATTTTCGTTGTCTTGGCATAGATTTTTTAAGCGTTTTTTCTCTTACTAACCCTTAGGGTTTACCAGGGTGTTTATCCTCTCTAATATTACGTCTAAGTTAGAGTATAAATATGAACTAGAAATAGTTCAGAATATTTACGCAAAAATAGAAGTAATATTATGCCTAAAGTTTACGGATTATATACGTTCCCTAATACAAGTGCCGCCGATGCTTACGAAGCAGATGACGGTCGCCTAGCAACTCTTGGAAATAACTTTGTTGCTCCTCCTGATATTGATGCCGCCGGGATTGCTACCATTGTTGGATCAATTGCAGGCGCTGTTTTAAGACTTACCGGGGATAAAACTTTTTGCCCTCAAGATAGTATCAAAGCACCTAGAAAAATTACCTATACTCGATCAAACGGTTCTACTCTTTCACTAGTAGCTCCGATTAGAGTTGGTACAGGTATTGCAGATGCGATCAGTTCTAACGTTGCTGCAATTGAAGCGGCTGGACAATTCCCAGTTATTTGTGCTTCTCTCGAAGGCGAGGAAGTAACGGATATGTATGATACCTACGTTCCTGCCGCAAAATTAACTATTACGCCCGCCGCTATAGGCAATCGTCCTTTACCTGCGGCTGGTATTCAATACTTATTCACTGGTGTGCAACCCTATCAAATTGACTTTGATCCGCTAGGGAGAGTAGTTCTGAAACCCTTCAAAATCTTTAGTAATTTAGATGATGTGACACCTACTCTATTCGGTACAGCCCTTGCTGCCGTACCGTTTGAGCTATTGAATACGCCTCTAGCTGCTTGTAGTTCAGGTGACAAAAGAGTACCCCGCCACTTTATCGTAACTAATGCGATCGGTGCTAACCTAGCTACCGCCGTAGGACAAAAAACTAAAATCCCTGTAGCGGGTTCTTCGAATGCTAACATCATCACGGGTGCTACTACCCTCGCTACTTTAGGCTCTACTTATTGTCTAGACTATAAGGGTGAAAGCAATCCTAGGCTCTGGAGAAGCTAATATAAAAATATGTTATTGCAAAATTATTCCTTGGATATGGGATATGTTTACAACTTTACTAAATACTCTTATTCTCAAAGTTTAGTAATTCAGACTATTCCTAACCAAGAACCTTTGATAGTTTTGCAGACATATTTACCCACTATTAATGCCTTAGTGATTCAGAGTGAAATTGAGTCACTATGCGCATTACAGAGGGGATTAACTGCTAGGAAAGTAGAAATAGAGCTACAAAATAACACTAAATATACTTTCGATATTCCTTTTAATAGTCTTGATACCGCTAGATGGGGTAATTTATTAAATGACCTTGAGAATTTAGGAATAAAAAATTGGAATATTACAGGTGAAAAAGTTAGATCATCTCTAGTAAATAGATTATTAAATAAAGTTCCCTAGAAATGGGATTATATGATTCACATTATTACAAAGATTGATAAAGGTAAATTTGATATTCAATGGGAAGGAAAACCTGAAACATTGATACATCTAAACTTTAACCCTCTTATCTATAATTTTAAGTTAGATAATGCTTATGTTTTAGGTCACTGGCAAGCGATACCACAAGGACTTAGAAGATGGGGTTTATATTGTGGTCTTTCTGATAGTTATTATTCATGCGAATATGATCAAGTTATGTTTGGTAGAACATTATTACACAGATTTCTACAGATACCAGAATTAAACTATCCAGATACTAAACCAACAGCTACTACACTCTATACAGGTGCTAGGGTAAGGATTATTGAAGATAAGTTTTTAGTGGCTTAATAAAAAGTAATTAAACATTATGCCATATTCCAATGATAGAGATGAAGATGATTACTCACAAGGCACTCCTAGTCAAAGTCTTGGGAGAGAAAGAAGGGATAACCACATCATCCATGAGAAGTTAGACCAGACAAAATATGAGTTGATTAGAACAGTAAATGAGATGAAATCTCAGGTTTATCGAGAGATAAATAAAGCTGTTGAAAATCAATCATCAATGAATATTAAAATAGTGCAACTTACTCAACAAGTAGAGTTATTAAATTGGGTGGGGAAACTTATTGCAAGTGCTATAATTTTGGCAATATTAGCTGCTTTACTCGCTCTAATATTTAGATAGTGAATAGGTAAAAAGAAAAACAGGATTAAAAGTTATGACTATGACAACCGATGAAATTATGATTGAGATTAGCTCTATGTGGCGTATGCAGGTTAAGTGGTTAGACAATGATCAGTGCGAACACTCCACAATCGTTTATACCAGTTTTGAGATCACAGATGAAGCGGCTGATCTGCTTTTAGAAGCACACGGTAAAGCGATCAGCATGGATATTGATAGCCCACTAACTCAAGAAATTACTCCTCCTGTTAGTTTAGAGTAAACTAGAGGTTAGGAAACTAAAACCAAAGAAGCGTATCAACATATTTAGAGAATATTATATTATAATATAGTATTCTCTATTTTTTTAAGTATAAATAGGAAAATTATATATGGCTTCTAGACGGATTAATGATATTAAGTACCTGTACACAAGAGATGATGGTTTAGACCAGTTACACGCTCAAAGGCAATACATCGATACCATCTCAAACGTGTTGCTCACACCCATCACAGCTTTATTCGCAGCTAGGGTAATCCCAACAGATACTAAGGTAGAAAGACCTAAAAACACCAAAAATAGACACGTTGTGAATTACATCGATAATCCTAATGTTTCTACTGGTGTATCAGAGATTGAGCTTGCTATCCCTTACGCACCGGGGGATTTGAGACATACAGCACATCTCAGAGAGATTATCGCTATGCCTAACGTGCTTTGCATAGATTATATTGGTGAAACCAAGAGCAACATTTAGGCAATAAAAAAGGAACGTCAGGGGCGATCATTCCTTTTATAAGTTATCAACAAACAACTAGTTAATTTAGTTAATGTAGCGATACTAACTATGCTTAACAGTTTAATTATATCCTAAACATATCCCAAATATCATATATGGCAAGCACTTTACAGATTTTTACAGGTACAACTAATCCAGCAATTGAAACACAATCTAATGTGTTTACAGGTGGGAGTGCTGTTTTCCTTCAGTACACAGGGTTAGGTGGTCTTAACTATGAAATAGATGCATATTTACAGGTGGTTCTAGCACCGGGAATACAACGTAATATCCCTTGGATACTGGAAGAAGATCAACTAAGTACTGTAAACGTCCTACCAATTCTCTCTGAATATCTAGGGTTTCCGATGCAAGTAGTTTTATTTGCCAGTGAAGCAATTCCTATCGAGATGTGGGTAACGATCCCTGACTGTAGCTGTCAAATCGGACTAGATGAAATCAATGATAAAGTAACTCTACTTCTAGCAAGTGAATTGATCACAACAGTCACCAATATCGCAGGATTGCTTCTAGGTGGTGTAGCTACGCAAATTTTACCTGCTCTGTTACCGGGGGCGATCAGAACTGCTATCAAGATATTTAATCCTACTGTAGAAAATATCTTGATAGGATTAGGTAGGGTTCCTACTCCGATTAGCTTTGATGCGATCATACCTGCTCTAAGTTTCTTCGATGATAACCAAGGTTTTTCGGGTGCTGTAAATGCAATTACGCAGTCAGGGAACCCAATCACTATCGATATTACGACTATGCCTTAGAGTATTTATGGATAACATTATATTATAATATTATATTATCCATAAATATCAACGCTCAATAATAATTTCTTGTCTAGTCGTTTGTTTTACTCCTGTCTCTATTATTTACTAAGCAAAAAAAATACTTGTAAATGTCCTGATCCCTTACTTCAGCTTCCAACAACCACATAAAGATCATAGTCGGCGGTACACCAATCTCTAGTGAAATCCTGATCACCCACAATACTGATATATTTCTAGTTCTAGCTTTCCTTTTTTTAATCATTTTTAGAGATAACATTATATTATTTATCCTTTTTTTTAGTTGTTTTCAAAAATAACATAATATTATTCATCTTTTTTATACTTTCTTGTGGGCAAATCCATAATTTTAGAGTCTGAAACCATTGAGCTTGCGTAGATTTAGAAAGCATTATATTATAATATAATGTTATTTTAGAATGCCTACAAGCTCAATGGTTCATCTACTTATTTACCTTTCTTTGTTTTCATTCCTTCAATGTCACGTTGAAATCGTAAATCCTCATCACTAATCCCATCTAAATTATCCTCACGAATACCTAGGTTGTAGTCATCCTCTGAATCATCCTCATCCTTAATAGGTTCCCCATCAAGATCAAGGTTGTAACCATCAATGCTAATGAGTTGAGAGTTAACCTCTACACCGCTTTGCCAGTCAGAGGGATTTAAGCTATCTGGTAAACCTTCAGTAGTATCTTCAAAGTCAGAAAACAAAGCTAGGATAATCTTTGATCGCAAGGCAAGTAAAGGCAATCTTGCTAGTTCTCCTACAATTCCCCTTCCAGATAACTTCTTTCTAGGATCATTGCTACTAGAACCTTCAATTAAAGTAAAAATAGTTTCTAAAAAATTAACCAATGTTGGATCGGCTTTTTTAATCTCTTTTACTAGCTTGGTAATTTCATTCATTTTGTAACCTTTATTCGTTGAATATTCGATGAAATAATACTCTCATTTTCTCTGAGAGTATTCTGTATATTTTGCTACACTAAACACCATTTAGATTTGACACGTTTATAACCTAATCTTTGCATTACTTGTTTAACAAAATTAGGTCTTATTTGTTGATAATCTAAACTACCTTCATTTACACCTGTTTTTAGCAAGGTTTGTAGAGTAATTTGTGGGATCATCGGTAAAAGCCTCCCATCTAAAGCTAATGCATCAAAAACATATTGCTCTAAATCCGACTTTTCACGGGTACTATTACGCTCTATTTGTTTCTTGAGTAAGCCTACAAACTCCTCAATACTTTCAGAGATACCAGTACACATAGCTGTAACGATTAGCTCCACCAGTAAGAAGTAATTTTCATCCCCTATTTCACCGATAATATACTTACTTTTAGCCCTAACCATTAGAGCGTGATCCCTATAGCACAACAGGTTAGGCTTATTTCTCCAATACTTACGAATCTTATCCTGTACAGCAGTAAAATCATAAGCCTTTGGATTTAACGCTTGTAACTTACTATTTTTAGAGAATTGAAAGATTAATAATCTTCTTTTTAACTCTAGAAATCTCTCATCATTATCTAAAGGAAAGATACTAGAAATCACCTTCATACAAAAGCAATCAAAGTAGAGCGGTTGATCACTTTCTTTACCACCAGAAATAGACTGTTTAGCTGTATCTCTGTCATATCCTTTCAGTAACATCCTGTAGAAATCAGGTTTCCTCCATAAATCATCTTGACCAGCATTATCTGTGAGCAGTAGAAAATGATCATCCTTTCTACCCATCCCCTTTTTATGATATTTGCCGAAGCTAATTGCATCTCTGATAGAAGCATCTGTACCATCTTCGATCCCTAGTTTCCTGAGATAGGAAAACAGTTTAATCATCTCCGATTTACCACATCCTGAGTCACCAAAAAAGCCAACTATCGGTAGTTGACTCTCAGCTAGACCGCTAGGCTGTAACACAACAGAGCTTAGCAAAGGATATTGAATATCAGCATCAGGTAGTCTGCTAAATGCCCTAAGATATGTTTCTATCTCTTTGCCTATAGGTAGCTTTATAGTCCCTCCTAAACCATAAAGACTTTCAGGTAGAAGTGATTCTAGGGAATGATTCTGACTAGTCCAGAAAGCAGAAAAATCAGGTATTCCGTTCTCATCAAAATCATCTGAATCTACATCATCTACTTTTGCATCATCTGTTTCTAGCTGTTCTGATTCATATTCCTTATCCAAATCTGCATCACTTACTCCAAAATTACCATTAACTACTTTAGCCATAATTTTCACTGTGCTTTATTTTTCAGAGTAAAAATAATTCTGCGAGCTATAAAGTTTGCAGAATTATTCAGGTTTATCTAAATTTACTTGAATATCAAAGAAAGATACTCAAAGGTAGTCATTTTTAGCTTGGTAAGTGTTGACAATAATTCCAAGTTTTGAAGTAGAAGCAACAACTCTTGATCAACTAAAGGCTTAACCTCTTTTAATCGATCGCCCGCAGATTGTTTAGGTGTGTAAGTTTTACCATTACCGTTCGCACCACCACAACCATCTTTAATAAGTTTAGCCAAAGCGTTAAATTCATCGTAAACTTTGGGGTTCCCATCAAAGTAATTAGCGTTAAAGGCAAATGCTAGGTTATCTTTCCAGGTATCAATGTTGTCTAAATACCACCATTTACCTTCAGAGATTAAATCTTCACTGTCTAGAAATCCCTCTTTTTTAAGGGTTTCTATCCACAGTAATTCTGCTTTAGTAGGTTGCACTGTATCCTGATCACCTGTATCCCAATTTTTAGTTTTGTACTCTTTGCCATGCAAAAGCACTGTTAGGTAAGGACATTCATCTACTTTGATTTTTTCACCTTTAATTGGTTCTTCTATTTCAAATAGGCAAACTACACCTTGAGGGACTGTAATAAACTTAGCTTTTGAGAATGTGATGATATTTAACTGGTCAACTTGATCCATACGTTTACGCCAGTGGTAAGCGGGTGCGTCTGAATCTTTGGCATAGCATGGTAAATCAAAACCCGCTTTATTTCTTGAAAACATATAATTATTGATCCTTTGTTCTTGTTCTTGTTTGTTGGGTATAAGTCCCTGCTTACCAGACATGACAAGCAAGGTTTCTGGATTAAAAACGATGACCTCTAAGCCTTCTTTTTTGGCTATATCGATCATGTGTTGAGAACCCTTGGAATTATTGACCTGAAACACTACACAATGAGTAGCTGACTTAGCCATCTCAATGTTTCTCCTAAAACCAGCACCTCTACCATAGCGATCCCAATCAGCCGGAAAACTCTCTAGAGATAAGCTATTTTCTGTTGCATATCTTTCACCTAAGATATCAACACCTTTACAAGCACCTGAGAGTATAGTAATTGTTTCATAATCCCAACCATAGAAAAGTTCATCTAACTTTCTTTCTAGATATTGGTAATCTGTGAAATCTCTTGATCCCGCTATGATGATTCTATTCATCTTTTTTCTCTATGTATGCTAGATAACGATCCGAGATTCTTTTAGCTTGCTGAACTATTACATCTTTTTTCAACATATCTTCACTGGCATAATTTCTATTAATTAACCAAATAAGATTAGATATATCATCGAGATCATGACTAGATTTAAGTTCACCTAAAGCTATCAATAAAGCTCTAAATTTTGGTTCTTTGTATTCATTATTCATTTTGAGCCTCTACATACTTTTGATAACGTTCTGAAATCCTTTGAGCTTGTTTTAGTAGTAAATTTCTACCTGTCATATCATGTACAGGATGATTGTTAGTAATTAAGTATAGATATGCTTCCATATCTTCATAATCATGTACAGCAGTAAAGGCACTTAACGCTATTAGTAAACGCTTAA
>Ga0335395_10002449_pt1 | contig 11525 bp, 12 predicted proteins | sample MAT02_FD_205744 | JGI IMG/M metagenome (GOLD analysis project Ga0335395, IMG submission 205744) | Freshwater microbial communities from Lake Fryxell liftoff mats and glacier meltwater in Antarctica - MAT-02 (spades assembly) (version 2) ...
GTATATCAGAACTAAGGCTGGTCAGAAGAGATTCTCTCCCCTAGGCAGGCAACCTGATATTTTTCTGGGATCTGTTGCTGAGATATACTAAAAGCTGTACTCAGGAGTGAGAGGTAGAGCAGATGAACCCAGCGATCGCTAAACCAAATAACCAGCCAAATGACCAGCTAAATGACCAGCTAAATGACCAGCAAGAGCAACAAAATAATCTCTATGAATCTGACCTGAACCTATGGCTAGAGACCACGATCGCCCAATTAAAGGTCGGCGATTTACATGGTTTAGATATTATCAACTTAATCGAGGAGTTAGAGGGCTTGGCAGGCAGAGATAGACGTGAATTAAAGCAAAGATTGACAACACTAATCGAGCATTTACTTAAACGCTGTTATATCAAAAGTGAATATGACTATGCGGGATGGGTCAGAACTATTAATCGGACTCGTCTTGCTATCCGTGATATTCTCAAGCAGTCACCCAGTCTGAAAAATCAGGTAAATAATCCTGAATTATTTGAAAATGCTTTTGAGGACGCTTTAAGACTACTACGTTCCGATCCAGATTATACCTCTGTTGATTTTCCTGATACATGGCAGTTTAGCTCTGGTATTGATGACTTATTGAATGTTAATTTTTGGGATATTCACTAAAACTAAGCAAATGAATCCAGCAATTATTCATCAATCTCTTTATGAGTCTGACTATTTACTTTGGACTCAATCAACGATCGCTAAGTTAAAAGCTAGGGATTTTGAGCAGGTGGATATTGATAATTTGATCGAGGAGATTGAAGATTTGGGGCGATCGGAAAAAAGAGAAATATTAAACCGCTTAGCAACTTTATTAGAACACTTACTCAAGCGAATTTATGTACCTATACCTGATTGCTTCAGGGGTTGGGAGAATACGATCGCCGAACAACGCCGCCAAATTAAGCGATCGATGAAAGTATCCCCTAGCCTTGGGCTTTATTTTGCAGAAATTTTCGACTATGCCCTTGAGGATGCCTTGCAGGAGGTCAGGCGGGAAGAAGGTTATCGATCGATTAAGTTTCCCGATACGTGGCAGTTTAGCCGTGATCTTGAGGCAATATTAAATACTGATTTTTGGGATAGATAGGACTTACGCACAGACTCGATAAGTAGGGCGCGCCATGTCCACCTTACCCCTACCAATAGCGGAGGTCAGCTTGTTTTGCGTAAGTCCTGATAGAAATTAGATTTAGCAAAAATTAGCAAGAGTTAGTAAGTGGCGTTGAGGCGTTGGGCAAGAAAATCCCTCATTAACTGGGGGCGGTAACTAGGTGGGTTGTCTGGGGAGCAACAGGTTTCGAGACAGGCTAGTTCTATCTCTGGGTTGGGGTCACAGAAAAGAGCGATCGAGTAACGAGAGATGTCCATTTTGGTATCTAGGGGAATGATCACCCGATGTTTGGTCGATCGACGGCAGTTATTTGTCCAATGTTGCATAGCGTCCCCGACATTCACCACTAAGGTATCCGCTTGGTAGGGAACTGCCAGCCATTCACCATGTTGAGTCAACACCTCTAGCCCCCCAATTTCATCCTGCCAGAGGAGGGTAATACTACCGTAGTCAGAGTGCGCCCCGGCTCGGAGTTGACCGGGTTCCGGCGGTTGCGTAATAGGGGGATAGTGGAGCAAACGGAGAAAGTAGTTTTCACCATGCTGATCATCAAAGAAGTTCAAGGGCATATCTAAGCCGAGGGCAAAGGCTCTGAGAATTTGAGGGGCGATGACTTGGGTAGTGAGTTGATAAAATTGACTAACTATCTGCTGAAATGCCTCTAGTTCCGGCAACGTATCCAATCTTGGGTCTAATCTTGGATCTAAATTTCCCAAGCCCACATTGAAGGCTTCTTTGAGGTCGCCGGGATTGTTGGGATTGAGTCTTTCTGTCTGGATTCCTACATAACCACAGTTGGTCTGGGTCGATCGAGCTAGTTTATTCTTGACCTCTGGAGGCAAATCAAAAAAGCGCCGGGACTGGTGCCGGAGTCGATCGAGCATTTCTGGAGACACGCCATAGTTTTTTAGGTAAAAAAAGCCAATCTCTTGACAAGCTTCACTAATCTTGGTGACAACTTCTTGCTGTTCTTTCCTGCCACCCTGAGTAAATGGCGCAAAATCAATGACTGGAACCTTGACCATGAATCTCTCCCCCCGATTGATAAAAATACAGCCTAACACTGGTTGATCTTTCCTAAGAAAATTGCTGGCTGTTAGATTCTGTCTAGTAAACTATGTTTAGTAAATTGTCTAGCAAATTGTGTCTAGCGAACTTTTCCTTTCTGTGGCAAGCTAGAGGTAGGTGAACCCATAGTCAAGCCTGTCAATTTTAGAGTTAACTTGATTATTGAGTTTCACCGCCAGCAATTTTTGCTCTAACTTTGTTCTAAATTTTTGTTTTAATCTATGCAAACCCTCTCTGCACCCATCGCCAGCCCCAGCGCACCTACCTTTGATACCACCATTCATCGCCGTCCCACCCGCCCCGTCCAAGTAGGTCAGATCACGATCGGCGGCGGGCATCCCGTAGTGGTGCAATCCATGATCAATGAAGATACCTTGGATATCGATGGTTCCGTAGCGGGGATTCGGCGGTTACACGAAGTTGGTTGCGAAATTATCCGAGTGACAGTTCCCAGTATGGCTCATGCCAAAGCCCTCGCAAAAATCAAGCAAAAATTAATTGCTACCTACCAAGATGTGCCTCTGGTGGCGGATGTGCATCACAACGGGGTAAAAATTGCCCTAGAAGTAGCCAAGCATATTGAGAAAGTCCGAATTAATCCGGGGCTGTACGTTTTTGAGAAACCGAAGAGCGATCGAACAGAATACACTCCCACAGAATTTGCGGAAATTGGCGAGAAAATCCGAGAAACCCTTTCCCCTTTGGTAATTTCCCTCCGAGATCAGGGCAAGGCTCTGCGGATCGGTGTTAATCATGGCTCCCTTAGCGAAAGAATGATGTTTACCTACGGCGACACCCCGGAAGGCATGGTGCAGTCGGCTTTGGAATTTATCCGCATCTGTGAATCCCTCGACTTTAAAAATATTGTAATTTCCCTCAAGGCAGCCCGGGTGCCAGTGATGATCGCCGCTTACCGTTTGATGGCGAAACGAATGGATGAATTTGGCATGGATTATCCCCTGCACTTAGGGGTGACGGAAGCTGGAGATGGGGAATACGGTAGAATCAAATCTACGGCAGGCATTGCCACCCTCCTCGCCGACGGTATTGGGGACACCATCCGAGTTTCCCTAACAGAGGCTCCAGAAAAAGAAATCCCTGTTTGCTACAGCATTCTCCAGTCCCTTGGATTGAGAAAAACTATGGTGGAGTACATAGCCTGCCCTTCCTGTGGTCGTACTTTATTTAACCTCGAAGAAGTGCTGCACAAAGTCCGGGAAGCCACCAATCATTTAACTGGCTTAGATATTGCGGTGATGGGTTGCATCGTCAATGGTTTGGGGGAAATGGCAGATGCTGATTATGGTTATGTGGGTAAGCAAGCGGGCTATATTTCCTTATATCGGGGTCGGGAAGAAATCAAAAAAGTCTCAGAGGATCAGGGCGTAGTGGAGTTGATTAACCTGATCAAAGCTGATGGGAAATGGGTAGAGCCGAGTTAATTTTAAGATGGTAGTTTTAGGTAGTATATGTGGCAAAAATTTCTAAGATCAACCTATCGCCGAGAACCAGTAACGAGCTTTGTGATGACTATGGCTCTGATGGAGTTTGTTATTGGGGGTTTTGAGCAAGAATGGTCACTCTTGGGGGTGGCGGGAGTTATGATGCTGGGGGCGATCGTCCTCCGTTATCGTCAGGGAAGTCACCGAGATCTGCGCTCTGTCACCTCAGATTTGCACCAGCGCCCCGAATACTACCTACCCCCCGCTAATCCCCGCCCGATTTTGCCCCGGCTCACAGACAAGAATTCCTAGGCTAGTAGCGGATTCTGTCTAGGTATACTATTATGGTTTAGCACGTTAAATAAAAATCTAGAGAGAAATATTATGTCCCGTAGATGTGAACTAACTGGCAGGAAGGCAAACAACGCCTGCGCCGTCTCCCACTCCAACCGTCATACAAAAAGATTGCAACAAGTAAATCTCCAGTACAAACGCCTCTGGTGGGCGGAAGGCAACCGTTGGGTAAAAATTAAAATATCCACCAAAGCCCTCAAAACCATTGATAAAATTGGTCTAGTTGCCATGGCAAAACGAGCAGGGGTTAACCTCAACGATTACTAACCTATTGCTGCTCCTAGGTCTGGGCTGAGAACAAATTCAGTCTAGACAACCTACTAGATTCCTAAAATTTAGATCAAAAAATTATTAATATTTCATTGGGGACGTGGTTCTAAGCGTTCCTTTTTTTGTTGTATTTTCTACTATTTGCCCTTTAACTGTTCCGAATCTAGCCGGATATGTCCGTTGCGGGGATTGCTCCTTACTAGGATGGTTCAACACGTAGACAGATGTACTTACTTGCTTGCGACAATTCTATCAGCAAAACAATACATTTGGTTAGCTACGTACCTACCCTAACCCGCCTTAGATCCCACAGCTAAAGCCACTGGGTTTTACGGCGATTTCTATAAAGTATAAAACCAAAATGCAGGGCTGCTGCTGTTAAAGCTCAGTTCCAAAAGGCTAATCAAGATTTTTCACTATTCCCTGTTAACTGTTCCCTGTTAACTGCTCACTGTTTAACTACTACTGGTGTGCCGATCGCTACCTTATTAAAGAGAGCTACCACATCTTGATTCCGCATCCGCACACAACCGTGGGAAACCGCTTGACCGATAAACTCCTCGTAGGGAGTCCCATGGAAGCCAATCTCATTCACGCCATCAGTCCAGAAGCTAATCCACCGCACGCCTAGGGGGTTATCTCCTCCCGGTGGCATAATTTCCCCAGTTATAAAGTTTTCCCAGCCGGGGTTTTCGATCATATCCCTGACAACAAACTCTCCTGTGGGAGTTTCCCAGCCACTACGCCCGATCGCCACGGGATAGTTAGCAATGACCTCATCACCCTTAAATACATAAACCCGTCGTTCCCCCAAGCGTAGTTCTAAGCGAATAGCTTCGGCAACCTCGGTAGCATTATCTAAAGGTTTGTTTGGGTTGGTGGTAGGAGAGATATTAGGAATTTCTGGAGGAATTTCTGAGGGATCTATGGGTAGATAATTATTTGCCAGCCCCAAACTAGGCAGAGGCATAATTTCTTGGAGAGCCATCGGCATTGCCGCTCTACTAGGCAGTTGCCACAAAGTCAAAATTCCGGCACTCAAACACAAAAAGGCAAGACTGCGGGTACGAAGGGGGGACTGAAGATTTTTCTTAACCATGCCTACTAATTTTCCTGATATTTGAGAATATTTATGTTAACTACATTACTTACCTTACTGATCCGATTGATCGTCTTTGATCAGAATAGACCATTAATGTATTGAGTAAGATATTAACTCTGACTACATTGATTATAAATATGTTGCCTATCAACTTCTCTAAAATCAACCCGCAAAATTAGATTATTTGATATTAAGCCTATAAACTAGTTCACCCGTTATCAACCTACATATCAATCTAGCCATTGACTTATACGAGTTATACAAATCATACAAGACTAGAATAGTATTTTCAGTAAAATATCTCAAAAAATATCCCATCAGCCAAGATACCTATAAAACTGTTCTAAAAAGTCTTTAGAGTAATGATAATGGATTAATAAATAGTTAAATTAGATTAAATTAGAATTTCTTAGAGAATTATATTCTTATCTTGACATCCTCAATATATTTAGTTAACTTTGACAGGGTGCTGCATAAATCCCTAAATATTGAATATACAGTTAGGCACAAAAATATGTATCCATAATCTACTATTTTTGTGTCTGTTCGGTAATCCTAAGTTAGCTATGACATTTGCTAATAAAAGGGATATTTACATCACGCTGGATCAACTTTCAACTATTAACTTTTAATTACTTTCGTGAGAGGTTTTCAATGCGTAACGTTCAAATTCTATCGATCGCTGCTTTAGCTTCTTTGCTGACATCTGTATCTCTATCGCCATCTCTGTCTGGGGCGATCGCCCAAACCACCCCGATGCCCACACCCACAGTCGCCCCGACAATGACTAGTGTAACTGGAGAAATTGTCCAAATTCAAGGAGAAAATGTCACTATTCGGCTGGCAAATGGAACAACTACAGTTGTGCGGATTCCCGGTACAGAAATTACTCGATTAATGTTAGCCACTGGTTCGAGAATTGCCTACACCCCCGGTACTTCTGGTGCAGTTAGTGGAGTTCAAGTTGTGACCGGAAGAACCACTATGACTACCACAGAAACCGTTACTACTACCACTAGACCTCCTGTAGTTACCCCCACGCCCGTCCGCCCTATGGTTACCTCCACGCCCGTCCGCCCTATGGTTACTGCAAGTCCAGTAGTGACTTCAACTCCTATGGCTGTGCCTACTACTCGTGCGCCCAGAGCTTTGTGGTAATCTGCGGAACCTAGGAGTTTGATTAACTGATCAACATCTAGATATTAGAAATTTAGTAATATTTTCCAGAATAGGCAGGTATCTAACTTGTCTATTTTGCTGTTTTTTGATTATCTTTATTTATTGTTTGCTTCAGCGTAGGCGGCGTAGACTCCTTGGACATTGTACCAATTTAAGAAAATTCGGGCGGCTTCTAGGGCGAGTTGGGGCTTGCCTCGATCGATCAGCCATTGGAGAAATCCTGCCATAGTTTTTTCGTTGAGACTGCCCCCCAAGGACAACACTCCCCAGAGAACTTGGTGCAGCCAAGTCATTTGGATCATCATTTTTACTTCCCAAGTGGGATGCTTTTCGTAGAATAAAACCCCCATACGTCCCCGTTGAATTTCTTGGTCAATCATCCGGGGAATTTGCTCGAGGCTAAAGGCGGGATGCCAGTGATAGCCAACGGCAGCAGGGCATTTAATGAGTTTCAAGCCTAGTTTTTTTAGCCGGACTCCTAGTTCCAAGTCTTCCCAGCCGTAGAGTTGAAAGCCTGCATCAAATAAGCCCGCTTTTTCTAACCAATGTTTGGCGATCGCCACATTCCCCGTGGCAAAGTAGGCAGCGGAAAAGTCGGTAATTTTGTAAGGTTCTGCCGTGGGTTGATCAAAATTGCAGGTATTAATCACTGCTCCGTAGGTAAAGAGGCGATCGTCCCCCAGTTCTTGCTGTCCCGCCGTCAGAGCCTCTGCATGGGCTTGTAAAAATACCGGAGTCACCACCAGATCACTATCAATAAAAATAATTGTGTCTCCTTGGGCTTGCTCAACTCCCAAATTTCTAGCGGCGGCGGCTCCCCGGTGGTCTTGTTGATAAATTTTCAGGTGGGGCAGGAGAGTCGGATTGGCAGCTAACCATTCTAAGGTGGCATCGGTGGAACCGTCGTCTACTAAAACCACTTCATAATTACTCACCAATTGATTAGTTAATTGCTGGTCTTCCAGAGCTAACAGGCATTTCTGAAGAATGGGCAGGCGGTTGTAGGTAGGGATGACAATGCTGATAAACACGATAAAAATATTAGAATTGGGTTAACTACAGGTGAAAATTAGTTAATGCTAGGGCTAGGTGTTACACTAATGAACCACTAATTAAAGTTAAGTATAATCTCCAGCATGGCTGAAATGCAGGCTAACTGCAACTCAAACTCAGCATAACATTGATCGATCTTCGACTGAAATGAGACAACTGAGATGAGACAACTGACATGGGGCAAGTGTTCGAGCAAAATCAGTCCCAATAACAATCAGGTTTCATTAGTTAAGATCAAATCAAGATCAAATCAAGATCAAATTAAGATCAAATCAAGTCAATTAAATTATTAAGTTATTAAGCGATTAAGTTCTATGGATATTCAAATTGGACGGGGTAAACAGGCAAGGCGGGCCTACGGAATTGATGAAATTGCTCTAGTACCGGGGAATAGAACCCTTGATCCCAGTTTGGCAGATACCAGTTGGTCGATCGGCGGCATCACCAGAGAAATTCCGATTATTGCCAGTGCGATGGATGGCGTGGTTGATGTGGATATGGCAGTAAAATTATCCCAGTTGGGAGCCTTGGGCGTGATTAACCTCGAAGGGATTCAAACTCGCTACGCAGATACTGCCCCAGTTTTAGAAAAAATCACCTCCGTCGGCACTACAGAGTTTGTGACCTTGATGCAAGAACTGTATGCTGTGCCAGTCCAGCCCGAATTAATTACCCAGAGAATTAAGGAAATCAAAGAGCAGGGAGGAATTGCCGCTGTGAGTGTTACTCCGGCGGGGGCAGTGAAGTATGGGGAAATTGTGGCTGCTGCTGGGGCAGATTTAATCTTTGTCCAAGCAACCGTAGTATCTACTAACCATTTATCGCCAGCCGAGATCACCCCCTTAGATTTAGCAGATTTTTGCCAGAAGATGCCGATTCCCGTGTTGCTAGGGAACTGTGTCACCTACGAAGTCGCTCTAGAATTGATGCGGGTAGGGGCAGCGGGAGTTTTGGTGGGGATCGGACCCGGAGCAGCCTGTACTTCCCGTGGGGTTCTAGGAATTGGAGTTCCCCAAGCAACGGCGGTGGCAGATTGTGCAGCAGCACGGGATGACTATTTCCGGGAGACGGGGAAGTATGTGCCGATTATTGCTGATGGGGGCTTGGTGACTGGGGGAGATATTTGCAAGTGTATTGCCTGTGGAGCCGATGGAGTGATGATTGGTTCACCGTTTGCGAGGGCGAAGGAAGCTCCGGGGCGGGGTTTTCACTGGGGTATGGCAACTCCTAGCCCGGTTTTACCAAGAGGAACTCGGATCAAGGTCGGGACGACGGGAACTTTGGAGCAAATTCTTCGGGGCCCGGCGGTGCTGGATGATGGGACTCATAATTTCTTGGGGGCTTTGAAAACGAGTATGGGAACTTTGGGAGCTAAAGACCTGCGGGAAATGCAACAGGTGGAGGTGGCGATCGCCCCTTCTCTATTAACAGAAGGTAAGGTTTATCAAAAAGCCCAACAATTAGGGATGGGTAAATAATTATGCAATTAGTGTTTGTGCCTGTAGAGGATTTTTATTTTGCTCTAACTCTGGCAGTGAAAACCCTAGAGGATGTGGAAAAGCCGGGATTGGTGGAACAGGTTCGATCGACCCTCCGGGAAAAATTTGGTCAGCCTTCTACCGTTGCTGCCGGACATCAAAATACTTTTAACTACGTGTTTCGAGTAACTGAGGGAACACCTCAAGGTCATCCCTTGGTAGTATCTATTTCTGACTGGCAGGACAAGGTTCGGCTGAGTAGTGATTATGGTTGGATCATTGATCCAGAACGCAAACCTGCACGGACGGAAGAATTTGGCGATCGAGCAGATTTTAGCTCCAAGCTCAAGTTTCATCTCCAAGAGTTGCTCCAAATAGAAATCTAGTGGCGTGATTTAGTTAAAGTAGCGCAATAGATTGGTAATAAATTTCAATTTGTAGGGGCGTAAGGCTTTACGCCCTCTGCCCTTTTAGGTATATCTGACAATCTCGGCAGTCTTAAATTAGTAATTTTAAAATAAGCTCAAGTAATCTTCTCAGATCCCTCAAATTTGGGAAGATTGTTTTTTATTTTGCCCAAAGTAGTTTATACTAAGTGAAGGTTCAGCAATGAATTCACGGGATGTAGCGCAGCTTGGTAGCGCGCCTGCTTTGGGAGCAGGATGTCGCAGGTTCAAATCCTGTCATCCCGATATCTAAAACTTTTGTAAATTAACTAAAACTGTCTTGACCAATCTTGAGGCCAACGCTCTACTACTACCTTGGTTTGGGTGAAAAACTCGATCGCCTGATGCCCTTGCCCGTGTAAATCGCCAAAGAAACTTTCCTTCCAACCGCTAAAGGGGAAAAATGCCATGGGAGCCGCAACCCCGATATTAATGCCAATATTGCCCACCTCCGCCTCATAGCGAAACTTCCGAGCCGCCGCCCCACTACTGGTAAACAGACACGCCATATTTCCGTATTGACCATTATTGATCAAAGTAATTGCTTCCTCGATCGTATTTAAGTGCATCAAGCTCAACACCGGCCCAAAAATTTCTGTCTTGGCAATTTCTCCAGCAGGATTAACATCATCGAGGACTGTGGGGCGAAGAAAATAACCCTGTTCATAGCCGGAAATCTGGGTGTTTCTGCCATCTACTAAAGGTTTTGCCCCTTCCTTTAAGCCCTGTGCCACAAGGAAATTAATCCGGTTTTTACTGGCGGGGGAAATTACCGGGCCCATCTGCACTTTTGGGTCTAGCCCATAGCCCACCACTCGCTCCGTTGCTGCTTGGGCGATCGACTCCCTAAACTCCTCTCTTGCTGCGCCGATGGTCATGGCTACCGAAGCCGCTAAACACCGTTGTCCCGCACAACCAAAGGCACTATCCGCCACAATTCTCGTGGTCATCTTCATGTCTGCATCGGGGAGGATAATTACTGGGTTCTTGGCTCCACCTTGACACTGCGCTCTTTTGCCGTGGGCGGCAGCTTGGCTATAGACATACTTCGCCACAGGAGTAGAGCCGACAAAGCTAATCGCTCGAATCACCGGATGTTCTAAAATTGCATCCACTACCTCCTTGGCTCCGTGGACAAGATTGACAACACCGGGGGGAAGCCCAGTAGCGGCAATTAATCCCATCACCTTTTGCATGGTTAGGGGGACTTTTTCCGAGGGCTTGATAATGTAGGTATTCCCACAGGCGATCGCGTAGGGCAGGAACCAAAAGGGAATCATCCCCGGAAAATTGAACGGCGCAATCACCGCCGCTACCCCCACAGGTTGCCGGATCATGATCTCATCAATACCCCTGGCAATATCTTCGGAGTTGTACCCCTGCATGAGGATGGGAATCCCGCAGGAAATTTCTACATTCTCGATCGCCCGTTGCAGTTCTCCCTTAGACTCAGCCAAAGTCTTGCCACATTCTTGGGTAATAGTCTGGGCTAAATCTTCAAGATTTTCTTCTAGTAAAAATTTCAGCTTAAATAAATACTGGACTCGTTCTGTGGCTGGAACCCGCCGCCATTCTAGAAAAGCTGTGGCTGCTGCCGTGGCTGCTCGATGGAGTTCTGCGGCTCCAGAAAGAGGAACCTGGGCCAAAACTTCAGTGGTGGCGGGATTAATCACGGGCAGATAGTCTTGGGTTGTGACACTATCCCATTGCCCATTGACATAGTTTTGTAAAATTTGTCCAGAAAACATAGCTACAATTTTTGCTTAATTTGCTGAGTGTACAGAGTTGAGGATTACTATTATGTCCAAAACAAACTTAGGTTCTCTCTAGCCCATGAGCAGGACTCGATCGATCACATGGATTACACCATTATCTGCCTCAATATCTGCTGCCAGCACCGTGGAATTTTTCACCTCAAAGCCGTTACTAAAATTGAGGGGAATCACCGAACCTTCGAGGGAAGTTACGCTTTCTAGTTTGGCTAAATCTG
>Ga0335395_10002451_pt1 | contig 11519 bp, 13 predicted proteins | sample MAT02_FD_205744 | JGI IMG/M metagenome (GOLD analysis project Ga0335395, IMG submission 205744) | Freshwater microbial communities from Lake Fryxell liftoff mats and glacier meltwater in Antarctica - MAT-02 (spades assembly) (version 2) ...
CGATGGGGGAACTCACCTAGAGGGCTTAAAAACTGTCCTCACCCGGACAATGAATACGATCGCCCGCAAGCGCAACAAGATCAAGGAAAATGAATCTAACCTAGGGGGGGAAAATATCCGGGAAGGTCTAACCGCCGTAATTTCTGTAAAAGTTCCTGATCCTGAATTTGAAGGGCAAACTAAAACTAAGTTAGGCAATACTGAAGTGCGGGGGATTGTGGATTCCTTGGTAGGAGAAGTTCTCACGGAGTATCTAGATTTTCGTCCGGGGGTGGCAGATTCCATTCTAGAAAAAGCAATTCAGGCCTTCAAAGCTGCCGAAGCTGCACGCCATGCACGGGAACTAGTCCGCCGCAAGTCAGTGCTAGAATCTTCCCCTCTGCCCGGAAAACTAGCTGATTGTAGCTCCCGTGATCCTGCCGAATCAGAAATATTTTTAGTAGAGGGAGATAGTGCGGGGGGTTCTGCCAAACAGGGACGCAATCGCCGCTTCCAAGCCATCCTGCCTTTGCGAGGCAAGATCATTAATATTGAAAAAACTGATGATGCCAGGGTCTACAAAAATAATGAAATTCAATCTTTAATTACTGGTTTGGGTTTAGGAATTAAAGGAGATGAGTTTGATGTATCTCAGTTGCGTTATCATCGGATTTGCCTGATGACTGATGCAGATGTAGATGGGGCGCATATTCGGACATTGCTTTTGACTTTCTTCTATCGTTACCAACGGGCTTTAATTGAACAGGGCTTTATTTATATTGCCTGTCCTCCTTTATATAAAATAGAGCGGGGTAAAAATCATTATTACTGTTATAGCGATCGAGAACTCCAAGGAATTGTGGCTGGGTTTCCTGCTAATGCTAACTACACTGTGCAAAGATTTAAGGGATTAGGAGAAATGATGCCCCAGCAACTTTGGGATACCACCATGAACCCCGAAACCCGCACCCTAAAGCAGGTAGAAATTGAGGATGCTGCTGAAGCCGATCGCATTTTTACTGTCCTCATGGGCGATCGGGTTGCACCCCGCCGGGAATTTATTGAAACCTATGGCTCTAAAATGAACCTGACAGATTTAGATATCTAGATGAGTTTTAAGACCCTCACCCTAGCCCTCTCCCAAGTGGGGAGAGGGAACAAGAGAACTTTTTCTTTACTTACATACTTTTCTTGCTCCCCTTCGCCCCTTGTGGGTAAGAAAAGAAATAAGGAAGTTTTTTACCTTTTTTCTTACTCTCCTTCGCCCCTTGTGGGAGAAGGGGCTGGGGGATGAGGGGTATTATGGATGATTTATTTTCTCATCATCTAGAAGAAAGCTATATTCTTAATTCTACTGTTGAGCATCGAAAAAAGTATGCTCAATTTTTTACACCCTATAAAGTTGCTCAATTTATGACAGCTTGGGTGATGGGAGGGAGTCGAGAAATTCAGTCTATCCTTGATCCGGCAGTAGGTTTGGGGGTATTTATTCGGGCTATTCAAGAACATTTAAACTCATTTTCTCTAACATCTCCAGCCCTATCTCAGATAAAAATCAAGGGCTATGAACTTGATCCACAAATTCTAGCGATCGCCCAACAGCAATTAAAACAATTAGATTATCCTGAAAATGTCGAACTTTTGGGTCTAGATTACCTATTTCATGATTGGGAATTTAGCTATGATGCCATTATTTGCAATCCTCCTTATTTTAAGTTTCAGGATTTTAAAACGAAAAATAGAGCTTTACGGGAATTTAGCGATCGCCTCTCCATCAATCTAACGGGATTTACTAATATCTATGCCCTATTTCTCCTAAAATCCCTACATCAACTCAAGGAGGAGGGCAGAGGTGCTTATATTGTCCCCTCAGAATTTCTTAATGCTGACTATGGTAAAGCTGTTAAAACTCATCTTCTGAAGTATAAATTCTTGCGTTATATAATTATTTTTAACTCTCAAGAAAGCTTGTTCGATCGAGCCTTAACTACTTCTTGCATTTTACTTTTTTCTCCTGATTATGAATCACCAACTGTAGAGTTTATTAATATTATGTCTCTGCAAGACCTTGATCATCTAGGGCAAAAACTCAAGCTCTATCCAGATCAACCTCTAAATAACAAGATTGCCTATAATTCCCTCAATCCAAATATTAAATGGCGGGCTTATTATCAAGAAACTCATACTCATAAATATCAAAACCTTATAGATTTTTCTGCCTATGCTAAGGTTTCTCGCGGAATTGCCACTGGAGCTAATGATTATTTTTTATTCACTAAAGAAAAAGCCCAAGCATTACAAATTTCAGAGCAGTATTTATTGCCAGTAATTAGTAAAGCAAATCAGGTAACTAATAGCTTTTTTAAGGAAGGAGATTTTCAGAAATTAGCAATGGAAAATAAACCTATTTATCTGTTGAATGCTCATGCTGTGCAGGACAAAGATTTATCAATTAAAAAATATATTATCCGGGGAGAAAACTTAGGAATTCATCAGAAATATTTGACTAGTCGGAGAAATCCTTGGTATGCGATCGAACAAAGATTACCTTCTCCTATCTGGGTTTCTGTCTTTAGTCGGGGAGGGTTGAGATTTATTAGAAATGAAGCTGGAGTCAGAAATTTAACTACCTTTCATTGTGTGTATTTAAATTCTGGAGGATTAGAGAAAATTGATCTTTTATTTGCTTACCTCTTAACTGATGTAGCTAAAAATATCTTTGCTGATCATCGTCGGGAATATGGAGGGGGCTTAGAAAAGTTTGAGCCAAATGATTTAAATCACGCTAAAGTAATTAACTTAGATTGCATTTCCGAGGCGGAATCCCTAGAAATCCTCTATTACTACGAAAGACATAAAAAAGAATCCGCAGAATCTTCTAGAGAAAAAAATCAAAATAGTAAGTTACTTAATCATCTAAATGAGATATTTATGATGCTGCTCAAAAAAGATAATTAACATCAGTTTAGGATAAGAAACTTTTTTTGTAGGGGCGCAAGGCCTTGCGCCCCTAGTAATTGGAATATCTAGGATATTTTGGCTGACAGGGATTACCCCAACAAACTTGTCCAGCAGGTTGATCCTTAAATACACTACTCCGAGCGCCCACTACGACATCTTGCCCAATGCTGACACCGGGAGCAATAAAACAATCTGCGGCGATCCATACTCCATCACCGATTATAATTGGCGCAGTGATTAACTTAAAAGCTATATCCCGCAGATCATGGCTGCCCGTGCAGAGATAACTTTTCTGGGAAATTACACAATTACTACCGATCGCAATCCTATCCAAGCTATACAACACCACATCATCGCCGATCCAACTATAATTACCTATAGTAATCTTCCAAGGATAGGTAAATCTAGCTGTGGGACGAATTACTACGCCCTTACCAATCTTTGCTCCAAATAGTTTTAATAACCAACCTCGAAACCCATTGCTAGGATGAAGACTCAAGGGAAATAAAACTCCTTGGACTAACCACCACAGAAGAATATACCAACCGGGGCGACCTCGATCGAACCAAGATTGATCATACTTAGTTAAATCCATAATAGTTCTAGACATCTAATTTTCGGGTAAAAAAGTCCCCCGCAGTGCGGGGGACACCCTGATAATTAAGCTGGTAAAGCGCTGGGGATTTCTGGTTCTGTATATTCACAAAAGATATTTAACCCCACCTTGAGAATATAGATAGTAATAATTGTGGCGATCGCCGGGTTAATTGGCAAGCTAACTACCCCGACTAAATAAGTAATTAATCCAGTTAACAAGACCGCACTTTCTGGGCTTTTGGTATATTCCCTGACTTTAGTCCGAAATCCCTCATGGCCACAAAGTTCTTCTCGCATAACCTGAAGCGTAACTCGCCAGAATTTATCCAAATCTATGCCTAGAGATGTTCCTTCTTTTTCTGCCCACAATTCCTGCAATGTAGGATCAACCTTACCCTGATGAGCTTCCAGCCTAGATAGGGCATGGCTGGCATCATGATGATTATGCATCATTTCTTGATAGTTATACACCTCAGCCATAGTTAATTCTGGGTTTATGCCGTACACTTAAGTCACTCCCTTGATCATCAATTTTTTTTAATCTCGGCCTAGAGCTTTTCTCCCCACATTGAATCTGTAGGTAATATCACCCCGATCGTCCACTTCAAAGTTAGCTTCAAATTCCTTAGCTTTTTGGTCGAGATACTGCCTAGCATCCCCCGGAGAAAGCTTAGTTTCCATAGCAAATAATAAAGGAGTTAGCTGTCCCCCATGCTTTTTTAGGAGCCGATAAAAAATAGATTGCAGGCGATCGCTCTCCTTCCGGGCTAAGGCTTCTTTCTCCTTTCTTTCTGTCCGCAATACATTCCAAATCAAGAACTGCCCCAAAATTCCCGGTGGCAAAGCAAAGATAACCAGAGCAGCAAAAGCTCCTTCTTTCTCTTTTTGTGGGGCTTGAGGACTAGCAATTCCTCCGATCGCCAGAATTGCAATTAATAGACTAAAAGTAATTAATATGCCAGCACTAATTTTTTGGAATAGTTTCATAACTTTATAGCAAAAGTTAACCTCTAGTGGCTTCTAGTAATCGAGAAAAATAGAATCTAGTGTTAGTCATGGCATTTCTTTGGATATGAAAACCATTTTTTGTCAAGATATCTACTATGGTCGATTCTGGATGGAGATAGGCACGGGTAGCTTTACTGGCTCCGGGGAAGAAACCACCAATTTTTTTGAGCAAACTCAGGGCAGAAGTTTTGGGCGCAAAACTGAGAATTAATCTTGATTCTGCCAAGGAACACAGATGGGCTATCATTTGGGGAATTTCTGCCTCAGGATAATGAATTAGCACATCTAGACAAATAACTGTGTGGTATTGACCCGTAAGTTTTTCTAGATCCTGGACTAAAAAAGCTGGATTATTACTATTTCCAGTGGCAGCTACAGCCCGGTCTTTACCCTCCATCACCATTTTTTCAGAAATATCACTGGCGTATACCCGTGTGCCAGCTTGGGCTAGGGGAATACTCAAGCTCCCTACCCCACAGCCTGCATCACAGATAGTAATTTGGGAGAGATTACGATCGCTCTCCAGCCAACTCATCACTGTATCTACCGTACGTTGATGCCCAGTGCGAATATCTAATTGAACTTTACTAACTTGTGCCTGCCCATAGATGCGCCGCCATCGGTCAAAACCTATGGAATTAAAGTAGTCTTTGACAATAGTTTTGTCATCAAGAGCAGTCATATTAGAACCCTTAGTTAAAATCTTAAACCTGGAATATTATAAGCCACGCCTAAAAGAATACCAAAATCTGTGGTACTGCGAATAAAACCTACATTCAAAGCAGCCGTAGCTGTAAAATCCCTAGAAATGGGGAAATCAACTCCACCAGTTAGGAGAAATCCTAAGTTGTTATTTCCTGAACCAGTAGCAATGATGGCTCCACCCCCAACATAAGGGACAAAGGACACTGGTTGAATTGCATCTGCCGCTTGGAGAGGGAAATCATAAGTTACGGGGATCAGCACAGTAGTATCATTGCCTAGGAGAATAGCTGGTCTCAAAGAGATATTTTCGGTAAAACCGAACTTTCCATAGACGAGAAATCTACCACTACTGAGGACTGAATTGCTACTACCCAGACCGAGATTGACTCCTATCCCAATGTAGGCAGTAGGGGTAAAGGGGGAGACTCGATCGCCGACTCGCTGGCTAAGAATAGTACTGGAGGGTTGGAGCGGAGTAATATCCCCGGCAGAGGTAGAAACCTCTGATAGATTTATGGGAGGGTTAGCGATATTTAAGGCTGTTAAGTTTGGAGCTACAGGAGTTTGAGCAATAGTTGTATCGGGCGTAGAGGTTGTTATCCTTAGTTCTGGTAATTCCATCTCAGAAGTATTGACGGCAGGCTGGATGGTTGTGGGAGATTGTAGCTCTGGCAATGAAGAACTAACTTCTAATGATGTTGTAATTAATGTTGAACTTGATGTGGCAATAGGTGCAGTAATTTCTGGATTAAGAGATTTATCTACTGGATCGATCGCCTTACCAAGGGAATCATCAGGAGAATTAGTAACTAGGTTAGATACAGTATTGTCATGAATATGTCCTAGATCAGGGCTGGCAGCATGAGCTACATTACCCCAAAGAACGAGCATCGAAGCTGAGCATAAAAGCCCTAGGGACTTAGGAAGTTTTTTCACTTTTCACACCTCAAAATAACTAGAATTAATACTAACTAGTTTAATACTAGCTAATTTAAATCTAGCTAGGTTGTTATTCCAAGGATAAATCTATTGCTAGTTTCCTAGAAGATGAGACTATTCAATGGGATAGCCGAAAGCTTTCCATGCTGCTAGACCACCACGAATTTCTGAGACATGGGTATAGCCAACTGCCCGGAGTTCGGCAGCGGCGATCGCTGTTTCCTCATCAGTATCTCGATAAATATAAATATCTCGCTCTAGCTCTAAAGTTTCTAAAGCCCTAGCTACCAAATCTGCTGGGGGCATAGCGATCGCCCCAGTGATATGTCCTTCTTGAAAAGCATGGCGCTCACGGGCATCCACAATAGTCAAGGCTGGCTCACCCCAATCAAGGCGTTCCTTGAGTTCGTAGGCTCTAGATTTATCTTGAATTTGCGGCGGGTGAGGAATGAAGTTGCGGAGATCCATAGCTTGTTACATTTATTTACCTAGGCTGTCTTAATGTAACAAAGTTTTATGAAGATGGGGAAACAATTTTCTGGATATGTTCTGCCACGAGGTCTGGATGTTCTAGCATCGCTAGGTGGCCACAGTGGGAAATCTCAATTATATTATTAGTCCCTGTTTGAAAAAGATAATGGAAACTAGCCAAGTGCCTGACATATTTTGGTTCCATAATTCGATCGTTCGCCCCCGCCAAAAAATAAACTGGTTGGGCTAATCGAGAAACCAAAGCTGGTAACTTATGAACTTCAGCTTCTGTTGTGCAATCTAACAAAGTTCCTAAAGCTGCCGTGGCATCAGCATTAACAAAATCTACTACTCTTTGCCGTCCCCAAAACCTTGCCAGCGGCCGCCTGACCATCGCCCTAGCGAATAAGACATCAATGAAAGGTACATGACTGAGCCAAGGAGGACGACGCTTGACTAGACCTTCCCCTGCGCTACGGAAGCGTTCAAACTCTTCTTTTAGATAAATGCCACCCCCAGCATTTATACATACCACGCCTTTTACCAGTTCCGGCAGTTGATCTGCCCCCCAGAGAGCGATCGTCCCTCCTAAGGAATGCCCCACCAGCCACACCGGTTCCCTAATTTCTAACCCTTGGAGCAGCAGCGTTAAATCTTGGGCAAAGGCACTAGGAGTATAATCCCTAGGAATAGTTTCTGCTTTTTCTAACCGATATCCATCTAGTTTCCGTGGACAAGCAAGGGGCGATCGAGAATCTCCAAAGCCCCGGAGATCATAACTTAAACATTGATAGTAGGGAGAGAGGACTTCGATCAGAGGCTGCCAATATTGCCGACTAAGTAGCCAGCCATGAATAAATACTAAAATCGGTACTCCCGTCCTAGGAGGTGTAAGTTCATAGCTATGGGGTACGCCGAGAATATTAATTCTTGCCATACTCCTAATTTTAATCTGAACTAGGCAGTTAAGAGCGGGGGGTTACAATTGATGCCGGGGTAAGGGTTTCTCCAGAAGTCCGTTTAATTTTTGCTCCCAATTGGCGTAGTTTGCCCTCTAGATCATCGTAACCCCGATCTAAATGGTGTAGCCCCTGAATTATAGTTTTGCCTTCCGCCGCTAGTCCGGCAATTACTAAGGCTGCCGAAGCTCGGAGATCCGTTGCCAGTACCGGCGCGCCAGAAAGGTGGGACACACCCCGAATAATGGCATTATTCCCCCGGACTCGAATATCCGCCCCCATGCGATTCAACTCTGCCACATGACGGAGACGATTTTCAAATACAGTTTCTGTGACGACACTATCTCCTTCACTAACTGTCAACAATGCCATGAATTGGGCCTGCATATCTGTGGGGAAACCGGGATAAGGTTGGGTTTCGATATCTGTACCTAAGAGGTGATAGCTAGGGATTATTCTCAGGGAATCTGGGCTATCACTTAGTACCTTGGCTCCGATCGCTTGAAGTTTATTAATGGCGGCAATTAGGTGTTCAGGAATTATGGGGGCGATCGTAATCTCTGAATGGGTAATAGCTCCAGCTACTAAAAAAGTTGCTGCTTCCACTCGATCGGGAATAATGGCATAATCCACTGCATGGAGACTAGCAACACCATTAATCACAATTCTTTTAGTTCCTGCCCCCTGAATATTTGCCCCCATCGCCTGACAGAAGTTGGCCAGATCAATTACTTCTGGTTCTTGGGCTGCATTATCAATAATTGTTTCTCCCTCTGCTAGGGTTGCGGCCATCATCAGGGTTTCTGTGGCGCCCACACTAGGATAGTCTAAATATATTTTTGCTCCCTTGAGGCGATCGCCCTTTACCACTGCATGAACAACCCCATGTTCAATCTCTACATGCGCCCCTAGGGTTTGCAAGCCCCGGACATGCAACTCTACCGGTCTAGCTCCGATCGCACAGCCCCCCGGCAGAGGAATCCGGGCTGTGCCTAGCCGTGCCAAAACTGCCCCAATCACAAAAAAACTAGCTCGCAGTTGGCTGACTAGTTCGTAAGGAGCATTAGATTGGTGGAGATGGCTAGTATTTAGCTCTAGAACTTCTCCCTGTCGCTGCAACTTCACCCCAAAAGCAGATAGAATTTGTCCCATACGTTGGATATCTACTAACTGAGGCACATTACTTAAGCGGCAATCTTCAGAGCAGAGCAGAGACCCAGCCATGATAGCGAGGGCAGAGTTCTTGGCACCACTGATTTTTACCTGTCCTTTTAGGGAGTGCTGACCGTAGATTTCCAAAACTGAGTTATCTTCTTCAGGTAGGGGATTAAGGTTAGTTGAGCTTAAAGAGTAAGTAATAGTTTTGTCCTCCGGGAGTAAAAGTAATTAATCTGTGCTTGTATTAAGTTTGGTTTCAATTGTACCGGATATGTTCTATTTGACAAATATTTGCGAAGAGAATAATCCTGATTTTTGGCTAAACTAAGGTATCGTAGTCCCTCTCCTTACTAGGAGAAGAGATTTAGGGTGAGGGTGAATAACATCATCGAACTCACAAATAATAAAATAGATCGAGAGGTGAATTAGTGGGAGATTTAGCTCAGGTAGAGGCGATGATTTTAGCTGGGGGGCTAGGGACTAGGTTACGATCGATGGTGAGCGATCGCCCCAAGGTATTAGCAGAAGTATTAGGTCGTCCTTTTTTAGCTTATCTTCTAGATCAGTTGGCAGCTTCAGGAATAAAACGAGTGATTCTCTGCATTGGCTATCTAGGAGAACAAATTCAGGACAGCTTCGGAACTTTCTACAATACCACCTACGGAACAATGCAGATTAGCTATTCCCTAGAAACTCAACTGCTAGGTACAGGCGGAGCCTTAGGTTTAGCTTTGCCCTTGGTGCGATCGTCCAGAGTACTAGTCATGAATGGCGACTCTTTTTGTGAAGCAGACCTAGAAGATTTCTCCCAATTTCACCACCAAAAATCTGCGATCGCTAGTATTGTCCTTACCCAAGTGCCAGATACAGCCCGTTATGGAAAAGTAGAATTAGACGCTAATTGCCGGATTGAGAAATTTACTGAGAAAGGGCAAAATCAAGGAATTGGCTGGATTAATGGCGGTATTTATCTCCTAGAATCATCCCTATTAGCAACTATCAAAAGTGATTATCCTGTATCTCTAGAGGCGGAGCTATTTCCCCAGTGGATTCAGCAGAGAATGTATGGTTATTATAGTCAGGGCAAATTTCTAGACATCGGTACACCAGAATCCTATCCCCTAGCTAAGTCTCTATTTAGCTCATAATTACTCAAGCTCTAACAATTACGAAAATCATCAATTATCCTTGAAGATACTAATAGGAAATTAACTGAAATATCATAATTCCTAGTATACTAAATCAACAAAAAGATAGAGCTATTTATATGGAACTAAAAATTGAAACCTTACCTGAACAATTAATACCCCAGTTAGCAGGTACAGATACATCTACTCTAGATAAAAGTGTAGATTCTTCCTTAAAAAATAAATCCTTGGCCCAGATTCGATCGCATCTCTTAACAAGTGCCGGGGTCAAGCAAAAAACTATTACTACGTGTAGTGAATCTTTGCTCAAAGCTGCCCAGATAGTTAGTGCTAGTTTTCGTCAAGGAGGCAAGTTATTACTCTGTGGAAATGGGGGCAGTGCGGCGGATTGTCAGCATACGGCGGCGGAATTTGTAAATCGCTTATCTAAGGATTTTGAAAGACCGGGATTACCAGCAATTTCTTTAACTACTGATACTTCTTTTATGACTGCGATCGCTAATGATTATGGCTTTGATGCCTTATTTTCAAGACAGGTAGAAACTCTTGGTCGGGCTGGAGATGTATTGTTGGGAATTAGTACTAGTGGAAAATCTCCTAATGTGGTGCTGGCTATGCAAGCAGCGCAGCGTAAAAATATGTCCACAATTCTCCTCACGGGTAACAATCCCAATTTAGTAGAGATAGCAGATATTATTATTGGGGTTCCTAGCGATAATACCCAGCATATTCAAGAGACCCATTTAGCGATCGAGCATCTTTTGTGTAGCCTAGTAGAAACCGAATTATTTGGTTAAGGTAAATTGACCTAGGAAAAATATGAAAGCATTTGAAACTACTGCAACAATTAATGAGAGTGGGCAACTCACCCTTGATCAACCACTAGGAGTGACTAAGCCCCAGCATGTTCGAGTTATAGTTTTGATGACCGAAGATGAGGAAGAGGAACCTGATCCCGATGAAACACCAACTGAAGTAGTTATTCAGGGTATTCGACAAGGTTTATACGAGGCATTAGCTGGACAAACTATTCCCCTTTCAGAAATATGGGCAGGCATTGATGCCGAGTGAAGTAATTGAAGAAGCGATCGCTAAATACGAGGAAGAAATTAATTAAAATCGAACATAAAAGCAATGCGATATAGCGGTAAATGGCGGATTACAGAGATGGAAATGTGGGATAGTGATTACTTTGATATGGAAGTTGAAGCCTATATCGAGATTAACCCCGACAGTTCAGGAGAGTTTCAATTTGGTCTAGTCTACGGTCAAATTAATGGCAAAGTGGCAAAAGATGGAGATGGCGAGCAGTTTAGGTTTAGATGGAATGGTAGTGATGAATGTGATGAGGCTTCTGGGAGTGGTTGGCTGAAATTAAAGGGTAAAAATTCTTTAAATGGTTATATCAAACTTCACCACGGTGATAGTTCCAATTTGGTGGCAAAACGGATGAAAAATATTTTATAAGCAAGGATCAACATGGCAGAAACTACAGCTAAAGGCCTTTGGATTGTTACGGAGACAACCACAGCAGTGGAGGAGGGGAAAGGAGGGCTTGATATTGGGGCAGACTATGGTGTGCCAACTAGGGACG
>Ga0335395_10002453_pt1 | contig 11513 bp, 6 predicted proteins | sample MAT02_FD_205744 | JGI IMG/M metagenome (GOLD analysis project Ga0335395, IMG submission 205744) | Freshwater microbial communities from Lake Fryxell liftoff mats and glacier meltwater in Antarctica - MAT-02 (spades assembly) (version 2) ...
GGCAAAGGTGTTCATTGTTCCCTTGCGAATAAGGTCTGAGTTGAGTGCAGAAGCCTGTGAGGTGTCCAGGGGTACAAAGATGTCTGGGAGGATTCCCCCGCCGCCGTATACGGTACGATTTTTATCTGTGTAGTATTTCAACGAATCCGGAAGAGAAAGACTGTCCAGTGACCAAAATTCTCCGTTCTCATACCGTGAGATGCGTTCGTCATAATAGGCTTCCACCCCGGCATCGTAAGGTTTCTGAATGCTCCTTCCACTGGGGGTATAATATTTTTGGGTGGTCAATCGGATGATCGATCCATCCGGAAGCGGAATGGGCCTTTGCACCAATCCTTTTCCAAAACTTCTTCTACCGACAATCAATCCGCGATCCCAATCCTGCACTGCTCCGGATACGATTTCGGAAGCACTGGCTGAACCTTCATCGATCAATACCACCAAACGTCCTTCCTGAAAATTTCCTTTGGAAGTAGCCACAGCGTCTCTTCTTATGTAACTTCTTCCTTCGGTATAAACGATTAACTGGTTGGCCTGTAAAAATTCGTCTGCAAGCTCGATACTTGTTTCCAGAAGGCCTCCGCCATTGCCCTGAAGATCGAGAATGAGATCTTCCATTCCCTGTTTTTCCAACTTCGCAAGCGCTTCTTTAAACTCGGTCATTGTGGTTTTTGCAAACCTGTTCAGCTTGATATAACCTATTTTATCGGTGGCCATATAAGCGGCATCCAGGCTATGAATAGGTATTTTGTCCCGGGTAATTTCAAATTCTATTGCATTTTCTTCGGCAGAACGGCGAATACCAATATTGACCTTGGTATCTTTCGCGCCCCGCAGTTTTTCGGTCACGTCACTATTTTTGATACCTACACCTGCTACGTTCTGACCTTCGATTGATACGATTTTATCACCAGCCATGATACCGAGTTTTTCACTGGGGCCTCCAGCGATGGGAGAAACCACGATGATGGTGTCGTACATGATGTTGAATTGAATTCCGATTCCTTCAAAATTCCCCTCCAGCCCTTCATTTGCCCGGGCCACTTCCTCTGCGGGTATGTATACGCTGTGCGGATCTAATTCGGCGAGCACCTTATTTATGGCCTCTTCCACCAGAAATTCGGTGTCTACACTGTCTACGTAATTTTGTTCGAGATGGTAAAGGAGGGCTGTAAATTTCTCTGCGGATCTTCTAAAGCCTGGCTCTTCTAATTCAATCGGAGCTTGCGCCCATACAGAGACAGACACAAGAAAGGCCATGATGGCCGACAACTGTAATTTCATAAGGGGTGATTGTTTATTCAGAGTTATAAAGTTAGTTATTTAATGCCTCGGTGCCGTTCTTCTGGCTGCGTTAATTAAGGTTAACGACTTCCCGTATTAAACGTGGTCCCATCCGAAATGTTCCTTTCAAGTGCTCCCAATATGTGGCGTGAAACCTATGATTGCAAATGCCGTATGAATTATTTCAGATATTCTCCCCGGGATTAGAAAACGGATCACGGAACTCAAAAAGGATCAAAAAATATCGGAATTCACACCTAAAAAAATTATGAATCCTGAAAACCTACATGTATTTGAAAGTGAAGACTGGAAAGCTCTGGAGATCCAGTTCGTTGGGTTTTACCGACCCACTTTTGAATTTGTGACAGAAAATAAAGGGACGGTTGCAGAGGCGCGTGATATTTATGTGGAGTCATTCGTTTGTTACACGCAGTTGCTTGAATTGCATGGCACAAAATTGATCGGTAAAGCAGAACAGATAGTTTATTCATTTTCGCGAAAGTTGTGGATCAAAAAGCTGGAAAAACGGCGGGTTGATCTCAATTATGTCAAACATCGCTGGGAATTTTTTGAGATGGAAGAAGCCTTCCACGAAATTGATTCAATCAATACCCGGAGTGCAAAGACTGCCGGGAAACTGGCTGAAATAGGAGAGCCATTTCGAACGCTGCTTATCGAATGCATCGGTCGAAAAAGTCCGATACACGATGTGGCGCCCCGATTGGGATTCGCGGATGAAGTCCGCGCTTTTGCACAAATCACAAAAGGAATCCGCAAGCTCATCAAACTTTGTGAGTCGAAAGAATTTGCCGCATCAGACGTTGTTTTCGCCAAACACCTCCAGTATGTACTCGATGGCATGTCGGCTGAAAAGGCGGATATCCCGGATTCTGAGAAGGTGATTATTACAATGATCTCCCGTATCGTGGCGATGATTCGCAATTATGTAATCCGCACAAAGCGGCTTCAGGTCCTGAAGGAATTGCAGGATAAATTACTCGTCAATGTCGTGGTGGACACACACACGCGATCCGATCATGAAACATCAAAAAAAATTAACATGAAACCAATAGCAGTTGTAGTCGGTTCGGCATTTTTAGCATTGGTTATCTCGGCCATCACGGCATTTGGGGTAGTTGGTTCTATGCGGGCAGAAAATGAGGAATTGACACTTGTACAAGATACATTGGTGGTAAAAGAAACCGCAGATCCTGCAAAGGTTTTAGAGCCTGTTTTTGTTTCCACTGCTTTTGCAGTAAACTCCGAAGGTTATTTTCTTACAACGGCTTCCGAAATTCGCGGGTTGGGCAATGTGAACCTTATTCAGCCTGAAAATGGGGAAATATTTGCCGCTGAAATTATTTTTGTCGATTCGCTGAGTGGATTGGCTGTTTTGAAGGCAAAGCCGGAAACCACTGGCATTCATCCTGTACCGTACAGATTTGCACCAACGCCAGCCAAGGTGGGAGAAATGCTATACAGTTTGGGTTTTCCGGAGGACAATTTATTTTATACCGACGGCATTCTCAACTATCTAAAGGACGGCGTGGGACAAATAACATTGCAGAATTCGGTGCCTGGATCGCCCGTTTTGTCCTCAAATGGACAAATAGTTGGCATGATAACTGCCATTCAAAATGCAGATAAAAACGTTTATCGAATGGTTACGGTTGATAGGATTGCTACTTTGTTTGATGCGCTTGCGCTCGAAAAGAATATCCAAATCCAGTTGCCTCAGCGCAACCGGCTTTTTTACAGCGACAAGTCGCAACAAATTGAACAAATAGCGCCTTTGGTCTATCGAGTACAAACCTTACAGTGACGTAATTTTATATTGGTTTACATTGATATAAATTACCCTTAAAGTGTTTGGAGTTAAAAAGCCTCTCATGCTATGGAGAGGCTTTTTCTTTTTCATCAATGTATTCCAACAGCGGAGAGATACCGCTCCGCATCGAGGGCAGCCATGCATCCCGTACCAGCTGCGGTAACGGCTTGGCGGTATATTTTATCAGCAGCATCACCGCACGCAAATATCCCTGGAATCCTGGTTTTGGTACTTCCCGACTGCACGATGAGGTACCCAACATCATCCATTTCGAGTTGATCTTTGAAAATATCTGTGTTGGGCTTATGACCAATTGCCACGAAAAATCCGGTAATCGGAATTATTCGCTCTTCGCTGGTTTCGCTATTAAAAACTTTAACCCCGGTCACGCCATCTTCTCCCAAAATATCCATGGTTTCTGAATGCCAAAGTATTTCTATATTGGGCAAATTCATCACCCGGTGTTGCATGGCTTTTGAGGCGCGCATCTCACCCCGGCGTACAATCATATACACCTTCTTACACAACTTGGCCAGGTAGCTCGCTTCTTCGGCAGCCGTGTCTCCAGCTCCCACAATGGCCACTTCCTGACCCTTGAAGAAGAAACCATCGCATACAGCACAGGCGCTTACGCCATAGCCATTGAGTCGCTCCTCCGAGGGCAATCCCAGCCATTTGGCGGAAGCCCCGGTAGAAATAATCACCGTATCTGCCGTCACTGATTTGTTGCCGTCGATGGTTACCGTGTGTTTCCCTTCGGTAAAATTCACAGCTGTGGCCATTCCATATCGAATATCTGTCCCGAAACGCTCTGCTTGCCGCCGAAAGTCCTCCATCATTTCCGGACCTTTGGTACCTTCGGGATAGCCTGGATAATTTTCCACTTCTGTGGTGATGGTAAGCTGACCACCCGGTTGCAATCCCTGATACATCACCGGATGCATGTCGGCCCGGGCTGCATAGATGGCAGCGGAATATCCTGCTGGTCCGGATCCAATGATCAGACATTTTATATGTTCAATTTCTTCGCTCATAGTTTCAGGTTGATTTCAGGGTGCAAATGTACGAAGACACAAAGCTTTTCGAAGCGATAATCCATCGCTTCGAATGATGTCTTGTAAGATTTGATCTATCGACTTGTTGCCTTCCGGCAAAATGGGTCATTCGCTGCCGTCACCTTGCGGCAGTTCCAGGGCCTTCACGGACTGAATCGCGTTTCCGGCTATTCCTTTTACTGATCCGTACATGTCTATGGTATTGCAGGTCACTTTTTCGATGAGTTTTTCACGCTCCTTCCATATGCGCTGCATGGAGCGCTTTTCACTTTCCAGGGCCAGTTTCATTGATGAAAATCCCTCCACAATGGCTTCAATCTGCATGCGGAATGTGGTGCTTGTCAAATAATCGTACAACAGGTGCATTTTATCGCCCTTGTTTTCCTGCGATTGCAAGGCTGCATTCAATTGGATAATGGACTCCCGGAGTACCACACAGAGACTTTTGAATTCATCAAAATTGCAAATCCAAATTCCATCACGCTGCCCGAGTCTGTCAAAACCTGCAGGCATGGCTTCTGTGACAAGTACACCCATATCGGCACCTTTGTCGCGCATATCGGCTTTAAATTTATCGATCCATCCGACCTGAAAATCCTTGGTCCGTTTGCTTTCATAATAAATCTTACCGCAGTTTTGATGGGTTCGGGTATGAACTATTTGAATGCAGTCGCCTCCGCGCGCTCCTTTTTTTACCTCCTCAATTGTATCCAGTGGAAACTGATTTGCCAACCATTCTTCGATCGCCAATTCCTGAACCTCGCCCTGCAGTTGCATGGAGCCCTGTTCCTGCTTCCGACGCATTTCTTCGGTCAGTTTTTTTTGGTCCTCCAGTTGTTTTCTCAGTTCAAGAAAACGCAATTCGTTGCGATCTTCCTCGGTTTTTCTGATTTTCTCTTTTTCTGCTGAAAGCAGGTCATTGAGTTTTTTTTGTGATTCCGCTTCAATAGCTTCCCGGAGTTCCGCCTTTTCCCGTTTAAGCGTTTCCACTTGAATTCTTGTGCGGCTGAGTTCGCGCACCTGTTCTGACTTTTCATTCAGCTCTTTTTGCAATGATGCGAATTGTTCAGCGCTTTCTTCGATCAGTTTTGTCCGAAGCTTTTGTTCAAGAAGTTTTTTTTCTTCCTTCAATTGTTGGGAGAGACGGTCCTGGAAAAGTTCATTTTCCTGTTTTTTCTTTTGTTCAAATTCGATCATGGCGCGGTTCAGTTTCTCCTGCCCCGCATCGAACCGTTTTTGTTCATCAGCCAACTGTGACTGATATTTTTTTTTGATTTCGTCTTCGAGTTGATGCGCAAGGATGTCCTGCACATCGATGGACGTGCCACAATTGGGACATTTCACCTGGGTATTATCTTTCATAAAATTTCTTTATTTGGAAGCAGAAAAGGGGCTGCCCGATCAACTGTAAATCTAAAATTTCGAAACGGTTGAGCAATCTCCCAACTGCTTTTCATGAAAAGCAAATAAGACAGGGTTCTATGCAATTCCCAAAATCATTGGATGTGCGTTCAGATTTATACTCTTTCGGTTATAGCCGTTTACGGCCTCAATTTTAAAACAAGAAGGCTTATTGAGCCAAAACAAAAGTCCCGGCAGAGATCACCACTACTTCTCCTGCGAAGTTGGTATAGGTGCCATTGAAAGTGCCAGACATGGCGCCAGGACAGCCCAAATCTGTGATGGTCACATTGCCCGTTGTGAGGTTCTGTTCGATTTGAATTTCTTCCGCATCTTCCCGCACAGCAATGGATACCTTATCTGATGGTAAATCATAACTCCCAATTTCAAAGGGTTTTTGCAATTCGATGACCATTCGAGTATTGTCAAATCGCCTTGAGAACCGAAGTTGAGCCATGTCTAAAACAGAAGTGCGTGAGGTGAAGGTTCTGGATGAGCCCTGAATGGTGGCGGCAACAACGGCATCCCGCCAATTGAATTCGTACGAATCGATTTCGGCAATGGGAACATTCTCAAAGTTGCCAGCACTCATGGTGGCATAGAGACTCTCAAAAGCATCGTTGGCTCCCACATACCACTCCATGTAAGAAATTTCACCGCTGATGCGCATTCTTTGGGTATCATAAGTTGCGAGGACTACAATTCCTGTCTGAACCAGGCCACTCTGGTCAAGCGAATTATTCGACAGGCAAAATTCCTGACTTTCGCAAGGGACATAGATGGAGACATTATCACTAAGGCTGTGAAAAATATATTCGGTCGTTAGAAAATCTTCCAGAATCACGGCAACTTTATCTCCATTCGGATGGGTTGCTTCGATGATGACTTCATTTGCTAAAGTTCGAAAAGCCTGTACCGTTGCCGTATTCCACTCAGTGACAGAACCATCTTCGGGATGCACCATACTGCCCGTAAAAGATCCGGGTACTAAAATGACGGGTTGATCGTCGTCTGACTCGCATGCAATCAAAAAAAAATGGAGAATCAAAATAAGCCAAATGGAAGATAATAATTTCATCTTGTGGTGTTTATCCAAATAATTATTCACTACCTGAACATTGTTTGATGCAAAGCTACTCCAAAGTGCGCAAACTGGGCTGCAATGAGAGGTTAAGTAAGTGAAATGAAATTTATGATGGCGCGGAATAAAAAGCCCGTGTTAAAATTATTGGATGGAGCTCAATATATGAATGTCGGGCTCGAATTTTTGGTATGTATCAGGGCTGGTTGATTTTTTGAAAAAATGTCCCTATGGTTAGTTTATTGAAGTCAACCACTTCATTTTTAGTTATTTTTCAGCAAACTCATCAACTAAAATTATTGGATAATCAATTGTCTGAAGAAAAAACGGCCTTGTAAAGCTAAATTTCTTCGGGTGTGTAAAAGGAACGTAAATATTTCGTAAAATTCGGCGATTTTCCACTTAAACCATAAAATCATGAACAAAATTTTATTCTTTATTTGCGCACTCCTGATGTTGTCATCAAATGCCTTTGCGCAAAGAAATTGCGGCACGATGGAGCACCTTCATCAACTCGAACAACTCGATCCCGGGCTTTCCGAGCGCATGCAAAAAATAGAAAACCACACGAAGTTTATGATTTCTCAGGATGCAAGTGGTGTTACTAAAAACGCCAATTTGATCGTTATTCCTGTAGTGGTGCATGTAGTTTACCGCACGGCCGCAGAAAACATCAGCGATGCCCAGATTCAAAGCCAGATTCAGGTTTTGAATGAAGATTTCAGGAGGTTAAACGCTGACGCGACTCAAACCCTTTCTCAATTTCAAGGCGTGGCAGCAGATGCTGAAGTTGAATTTTGTCTCGCGGGCATCGCTCCCAATGGCACGGCCACCAATGGCATTACCCGCACTTCTACCACCAACACAACATTCGGCACCAACAATTCCGTAAAATTCAACTCTCAAGGCGGAAAGGATGCATGGCCTGCGGGTCAATATATGAATTTCTGGATTTGCAATATTGGTGGTGGAATTCTGGGGTATGCTCAGTTTCCAGGCGGTTCTGCCGCAACGGATGGAATTGTTTGTGATTATCGATACGTAGGAACTTCAGGCACTGCAACTGCTCCTTTCAACAAAGGTCGGACTGCCACGCACGAAGTGGGCCATTACCTCAATCTCCGACATATTTGGGGAGATGGGAATTGTAGTCAGGATGATTTTGTCACAGATACCCCTCCTTCAAGTTCTGCGAATTATGGATGTGCGCTGACCACTGTAAAATGCAATACACTCGACATGGTTCAAAACTATATGGATTATTCGAATGATGCCTGCATGAACATTTATACGTCAGGCCAAAAAACCCGCATGCGGGCACTATTTGGTCCTGGTGGTGCAAGAGCCAGTTTGTTGAGCTCAAATGGTTGCGGCAGCAGCACACCGACATGTTCGGACGGAATTCAGAATGGTACTGAAACCGGGGTGGACTGTGGGGGAAGTTGTCCTGCCTGTCCACCTGCATCAGCTTGCCTGAGCTACTGTATTTCGCGGGGAAACAGCACGGCAGATGAGTTTATTCAATCTGTCACAATTGGTTCATACACCAACAACAGCGGAAACAACAGCGGATATGCATCGTTCACTACGGGCAACAGCTATCAGCGTGGTACAGGTTACAGTCTCACCCTGGTGCCAGGATGGACGGGAACTATCTATGCAGAATATTTCCGAATTTGGGCTGACTGGAATGGAGACGGAGATTTTGCGGATGCCGGCGAACTTGCCTTCGATCAGGGTTCAGCCTCCACGGCTGCACAGGTGAATGGGTCGATCACAGTTCCCACTGGTGCTGCGCTTGGTAACACCACCTTTCGGGTGCAGATGAAATACAATGCAGCATCAACGAATTGTGAAACTTTCTCTTGGGGCGAAGTAGAAGATTATTGTGTACAAATTACCGAAGGTGCAGCAACCTGCGCCATCCCGGCCGGATTGAACACATCTGGTCTAACTGCAACAACAGTTACGCTCAACTGGCAGGCTGTCTCCGGAGCCACCTCCTATAATGTCAGGACCCGGGCACTTGGAGCTACATCCTGGTCTACTGGAATAGTGACTGGTACGTCGGCGAATTTTACAGGTCTTACCGCATGCCTCGGTTATGAATTTCAGGTGCAGTCGGTATGTGCATCGGGGTCCGGTCCGTATTCCACTTCCGTAAATTTCATCACGCCTGGTTGCGCGTCATGCACAGCCCCAAGCGTCGCTTATGTGGACAACATAACTTCATCATCCGCACGCTTTGTTTGGAGCGCCATGCCCAATGCCACGAATTATACGCTCCGATACCGACTTAGTGGGACTACGACCTGGACGACGGTAAACAATGCCTCTACCTCAATAACGCGCACAGGCCTGCTTTGCAACAGTACATATGAATATAGAATTCGCACACGATGTGGAAGCACCTGGACTGCTTACGGCACTGTTCGCACTTTTACAACCAACGGATGTAATCGTGAGGAAGAGTCATTAATAACGGAAACAGCAAATTCAAGCCAATTTGAGATGTATCCAAATCCGGCCAACGACCTCTTGAACATCAGTTTTACGGAAAGCGAATCTGAAGAATTCGTTCTCGTGCGCATATTTGATATGAGCGGTAGACTGGTCATTGAGAGAAATGCGCAGGCAAATGAAGGTTCTAATCTGATCATTGTAGAAACGACGGAATTGGTAAGCGGAATTTACCTGGTTCAGTTGCGCAATGGTTCATTTGTGGAAACGAAAAGGCTCGTTGTTACAAAATAGGTTTGAACCACCAATTTTTAATAAAACCCTGGAGATTCTTCTCCGGGGTTTTTTTTTGATTGCGGCTTTTTCCAGAATTCATATATTCAATTTCGCGCGCAGAGGAAATACGTTGTCACATTGCTTTTTGATTGAGAAGTATTGGCTTCGCAACAGAAGAATGCCACTGATTAATTGACTACCATATTCATGGTATTTTGTATCATCTTTTTGGTTGATTCAGGCTTACGTCGTATCATTGTATTTGTTTAGAACGATTTTAAATAGGAAGCCTTCATGATTTTGACAGCAGATACCATTAAAACAAGTGAGCGGGTTGAAATTATGGAACTTGATCCCTGCGAAACGGGTCAACGTCTTGCGGAAATGGGATTCTGGCCGGGCAAATCAATTGAGCTTTTGGTATCGGCGCCGTGGGGTGATCCGATGGCTTTTCAGATCGACAATACCATCATCGCCCTTCGAAAAGACGAGGCAAAACTCATACGGGTAAGAGCATTCACGTCGGCGGCTTAACATGGCTGATGAAAACCGCACCCGGCTTATAGCCCTGTCGGGAGTTCCCAATGTCGGTAAATCAACCCTCTTCAATCAGCTTACCGGCCTCAATCAAAAAGTAGGAAACTATCCCGGCATAACCGTTGACAAAAAAATGGGAACCATGCCTTCACCGGATGGTCATCATGTTAAAATTCTGGATCTCCCCGGCACCTATAACCTCTATCCACGTTCCGAAGACGAACAAATTGTATTTCGCGTGCTTTGCGGACTGGAGCCCAATCTGACCGTAGATGGCATTTTGGCCGTAGCCGATATGAGCAACCTGGAAAGGGGTCTTTTTCTTGTCACTCAATTAATTGACCTGGGCTATCCTACTGCGTTGGTGCTCAATATGGCTGATCAGGCTTCCGATCAAGGTTTCCAGATAAACAGGATTTTGCTGGAGCGTTTATTGGGAATCCCTGTATTTATAACCACAGCCGACAAGGGCCAGGGTATACCGGAATTAAAGCGGTTTCTGGGGGAGAACGGCTTGTCTAAAGGTAAAACCAGCCTTGAGATGCAAGAGATCTTTTCGGACGCACTTTTTACGAAAGTGGAAGCCCTAACTGGCGAAAAAATACCTTACAGAGCTCTTCAGCTTCTCAAATTCAGAAACGATCCCACCCGACTTGATAAAAACCTCAGGTCGGGATTGAATACCCTTGCTACGGAATACAAGTTTAATGGAATCGAAGCGCAGCGAAAGGAAACGTCGATTCGTTATGAGCGGGTAAATAAGATTTTGGGAAAGTGTCTGAAAACGACTGACTCAGAAAAAGTAAACAATACCCGCCGACTCGATAAAATATTTCTGAACCGCTATCTCGGTTTTGGCATTTTTATGTTGATACTCTTTGCGATGTTTCAGGTGATTTTTACCTGGGCGCAGGGACCGATGGAATGGATCGATCAGCTCTTCGCCATGATGTCATACGAAACTGCACAGCATTTGCCAGCAGGCGCACTAACAGATTTATTGAGTGAGGGTATCATTCCCGGCTTGGGTGGAATTGTGATTTTCGTTCCGCAGATTGCGCTGCTCTTTGCTTTGCTCGCGGTACTTGAAGGCACGGGATACATGGCCAGGGCAGTGTTTATCACAGATCGGATGATGCGGCCTTTTGGACTCAATGGGCGCAGCGTTGTGCCGTTAATTTCCGGTTTTGCATGTGCCATTCCGGCCATTATGGCCACCAGAAGTATTTCCAACAGAAAGGACAGGTTTATCACCATTTTCGTTACACCGTTCATGAGTTGTTCGGCGAGGTTGCCAGTCTATATTATGTTGATAGGGCTGATCATCCCGGAGGGGGAGGGGAGCTTTATCGACAACCGTGGCCTGGCGCTTTTCGGCATGTACTTATTGGGTATATTCGCTGCACTTGCCTCTGCGTGGCTCATGAAGGTATTGATGAAACGGGAACCTTCCGGAAGTTTGGTAATCGAATTGCCCCGATACCGGATGCCCCATTTAAAAACGGTCCTCTATACGATGTACGAAAAATCAAAAACTTTCGTGGTCGAGGCTGGCAAAGTCATTCTGGCCGTGTCGATTGTTCTTTGGGTT
>Ga0335395_10002457_pt1 | contig 11499 bp, 7 predicted proteins | sample MAT02_FD_205744 | JGI IMG/M metagenome (GOLD analysis project Ga0335395, IMG submission 205744) | Freshwater microbial communities from Lake Fryxell liftoff mats and glacier meltwater in Antarctica - MAT-02 (spades assembly) (version 2) ...
CCGCTCAGGGTGGCGCACTCCTTCCAGGCCAGCTCGAAGGCGCGCGCGCCGCTGGCGTGGTGGCCGGCGGCGATGTCGACTGCCGCGCGCAGGGCTTGCGCCTCGGGGTGGTCCAGCCCGCGCAGCACGCGCAGGGCCTCGTCGTGCTGGCCGGCCAGCAGCAGGCGCTCGCCCAGGCGCAGGCGGTGGCCGTCGTGCAGCACGCCCGCGTCGGGCGTGGCCTGCTGCAGCAACCAGGCCCACAGCGGGCGGGTGAGGGTTTCGGCATCACCGCCCAGGTGGCGCAGCAGCGTGCTCAGCAGGCGGTGGCGCAGCTCGGTGTCGAGCCCATTCCACAGGCCGGCGTCGAAGGGGTCCAGCAGGGCCGCAGCCAGCAGGGACGGGTGCTCCGGGCTGGCCTGGCGGCTGAGCTGGCACAGCCGGTCGAAGGCCGCCGGCGTGCCGCCGGCCAGCACCACCACCCGGATGGCGCCCACCATCGCATCGGGCGCAAACAGCTCCAGGTGCCAGCTGTGGTCGAAGCGCACCAGCCGGCGCCAGCTGGCCCACCAGCGCGCACGGGCCAGGCCGTCTCCCAGCAATGCCAGAAAGCGCGGCCAGGCCACGGCGTGCGGCGCCATCCAGGGCCCTTGCGGCAGGGTGACCGCCATCCCGGCGGTCTGCAGGTCGCCCAGCAGCCGGCGCAGCTCGGGGCCGTGGAAATGCGTGCCGCGGGCGGTGGCGTGGTCGCCCAGGAACTCGGCCAGCCGGGTGATGTTCAGCGGCGCCTGCAGGAAGCACAGCGCGTCGAACACGGTCCGAGCGTCGGGCGACAGGGCGGGCGGGACGGGCAGGCCGGTCGGGACGGCATCGAACAGGTCGGGCATGGTTGGCCAGCAGTGTAGAAGCCCGCAGCCGAGGCATGCCGGCTGGACTTCGCACTGCCCGAAGGCCCGGTTCAGAGCCGCCTGGGCGTGGTGCTGTTCGACCGCCGGGCGCGGGGCGTCGACCTGACAAAGGCCGGCCGCGCCCTGGTGCGCCTCATCCGCTCGCTCAACGCCAGCCTGCATGCGCTGGAGAGCGCCCCCAGACCTGCCGCTTCGCGTCAGGCCCCCCGAGGGGGCCAGAAAACTCGGGAGCGGCCCTTCGTTTTCTTGAAAGCGAGGTGGTGAAGTTCTCGCGCGGCGTCAAGGGCCATCTGCGCATCGCCGTCAGCGCCAGCGCCATCACCGAATGCCTGCCGGCCGACCTGGCCACCTTCAGCCAGGCCCACCCCGGTATCCGTATCAGCCTGCCGGCCCTGCCTGCTGGCGGTTCGCACGCAAGAGGTGCTGCCCGCCGTGGTGCATCGCTTCGTTGAATCCCTGCGCACCAGCCCGACCACCGACACCGCCGCACTGCCCGCCGCCGCGCCACAATCAAACCCCCGCGAGAGGACGCCATGACCACCATGACCGCTGCAAGAACGCTCTACGACAAGCTCTGGGACGACCATGTCGTCCACACCGAGGACGACGGCACCGCCACCCTCTACATCGACCGCCACCTGGTGCATGAAGTGACCAGCCCGCAGGCCTTCGAGGGCCTGCGGCTGGCTGGGCGCAAGGTGTGGCGGGTCAGCTCCATCGTGGCCACCGCCGACCACAACACCCCCACCACCGGCTGGGAGCGGGGTTACGACGGCATCACCGACCCCACCAGCAAGCAACAGGTGTTGACACTCGACGCCAACATCGCCGCCTTCGGCGCCGCTGCGTACTTTCCGTTCCTCGACAAGCGCCAGGGCATCGTGCATGTGATCGGCCCCGAGCAGGGCGCCACGCTGCCCGGCATGACGGTGGTGTGCGGCGACAGCCACACCAGCACCCACGGCGCCTTCGGCGCGCTGGCGCACGGCATCGGCACCAGCGAGGTCGAACACGTGCTGGCCACCCAGACCCTGCTGACCAAGAAGGCGAAGAACATGCTGGTGGAGGTGGAAGGCACGCTGACCAAGGGCCTGACCGCCAAGGACATTGTGCTGGCCATCATCGGCAAGATCGGCACCGCCGGCGGCACCGGTTACACCATCGAATTTGCCGGCAGCGCCATCCGCGCGCTGAGCATGGAGGGCCGCATGACGGTGTGCAACATGGCCATCGAGGCCGGCGCCCGCGCCGGCCTGGTGGGTGTGGACGAGACCACCATCCACTACGTCAAGGGCCGGCCGTTCGCGCCCAAGGGCGTGGAGTTCGACCATGCGGCAGCGCTGTGGCGCACGCTGCGCAGCGATGAAGGCGCGCACTTCGACGCCGTCATCGAACTCGACGCCAGCACGCTCAAGCCCCAGGTCACCTGGGGCACCAGCCCCGAGATGGTGCTGTCCATCGACGACCGCGTGCCCGACCCCGACAAGGAGAAAGACGAGGTCAAGCGTGGCGCCATCGAGCGTGCCCTGGTCTACATGGGCCTGGAGCCGAACAAGCCGATTGCCGACATCCGCATCGACAAGGTGTTCATCGGCAGCTGCACCAACAGCCGCATCGAAGACATGCGCGAGGCCGCCGCCGTGGTGCGCCGCATCGGCGGCCGGGTGGCGGCCAACGTCAAGCTGGCGATGGTGGTGCCCGGCAGCGGCCTGGTGAAGGCCCAGGCCGAGGCCGAGGGCCTGCACGAGGTGTTCAAGGCCGCCGGCTTCGAGTGGCGCGAGCCCGGCTGCAGCATGTGCCTGGCGATGAACGCCGACCGGCTGGAGCCGGGCGAGCGCTGCGCTTCCACCAGCAACCGCAACTTCGAAGGCCGCCAGGGCACGGGCGGCCGCACGCATCTGGTCAGCCCGGCGATGGCTGCGGCAGCGGCCCTCAACGGCCACTTCGTCGACATCCGACGCATCGCCTGATCAGGAGCACGCCATGCAAGCATTCACCGTGCACCAGGGTCTGGTGGCCCCGATGGACCGCGCCAACGTCGACACCGACGCCATCATCCCCAAGCAGTTCCTGAAGTCGATCGCGCGCTCGGGCTTCGGCCCCAACCTGTTCGACGAATGGCGCTACCTGGACAAGGGCGAGCCCGGGCAGGACCCGGCCAGCCGCCGGCCCAACCCCGACTTCGTGTTGAACCAGCCGCGGTACATGCCGGGGCCTTCCGGTGGCCCGGGCGCCAGCATCCTGCTGGCGCGCAGGAACTTCGGCTGCGGCTCCAGCCGTGAGCACGCGCCCTGGGCACTCGACCAGTTCGGCTTCCGCGCCATCATCGCGCCCAGCTTCGCCGACATCTTCTTCAACAACTGCTTCAAGAACGGCCTGCTGCCCATCGTGCTGCCCGAAGAGGTGGTGGCCCGGCTGTTCGACGAAGTGCACGGCTTCATCGGCTACCGGCTGACGGTGGACCTGCCGCGCCAGGTGGTGGTCAAGGCCGACGGCAGCGAGATCCCGTTCGAGGTGCAGGCCTTCCGCAAGTACTGCATCGTCAACGGCTTCGACGACATCGGCCTGACGCTGCGCCATGCCGACAAGATCAAGGCGTTCGAAGCCGAGCGCATCGCGAAGATGCCCTGGCTGGCGCACAAAGAACTCTGACTGCGAGGAACCCCCATGAAGATCGCCATCCTGCCGGGCGACGGCATCGGCACAGAGATCATGGCCGAGGCCGTGAAGGTGCTGAACGTCCTCGACCTGCCCTTCGAGACCGAGACCGCCCTGGTCGGCGGCGCCGCTTACGAGGCCCATGGCCACCCGCTGCCCGAGGGCACGCTCAATCTGGCCAAGGCGGCCGACGCGGTGCTGTTCGGCGCGGTGGGCGACTGGAAGTACGACAAGCTGGAACGCCAGTTCCGCCCCGAGCAGGCCATCCTGGGGCTGCGCAGGCACCTGGGGCTGTTCGCCAATTTCCGCCCTGCGATCTGCTACGAGCAGCTCACCCATGCCAGCAGCCTGAAGCCCGAGCTGGTGGCCGGGCTGGACATCCTGATCATCCGCGAGCTGACCGGCGACATCTACTTCGGCCAGCCGCGCGGCCGCCGGGTGGCGATCGACGGCCACTTCCCCGGTGCCGAGGAAGCCTTCGACACCATGCGCTACAGCAGGCCCGAGATCGAGCGCATCGCCCATGTCGCCTTCCAGGCCGCGCGCCGGCGCAGCAAGAAGGTCACCTCGGTCGACAAGTCCAACGTGTTGGAGACCTTCCAGTTCTGGAAGGACGTGGTCACCGAGGTGCATGCCCATTACCCCGACGTCACGCTCGACCACATGTACGTGGACAACGCGGCGATGCAACTGGTCAAGGCGCCCAAGGCCTTCGACGTGGTGGTCACCGGCAACATGTTCGGCGACATCCTGAGCGACGAGGCGGCGATGCTCACCGGCTCGATCGGCATGCTGCCGTCGGCCAGCCTGGACAAGGCCAACAAGGGCCTGTACGAGCCCAGCCACGGCAGCGCGCCCGACATCGCTGGCAAGGGCGTGGCCAACCCGCTCGCTACAATCTTGTCTGCCGCCATGATGCTCCGCTACACCCTCAACCAGCCCGAAGCGGCCGACCGCATCGAGACCGCCGTCAAGGCCGTGCTCTCGGCCGGCTTGCGCACTGGCGACATCTGGTCCGAGGGCACGCAGCGGGTGGGCACGCGCGCCATGGGCGACGCCGTGGTCGCCGCGCTGTCGGGCAAGACCACCACCACCACCACCATCACCAAGCGCTAGTCAGCTCCGGATCGTCTCGCCCCCATACCTGGACCCCGGCGAAGCGAGCCGGGCAGCAACGGGGGTCCGGAATGCAACTGAAAGGCTTTGAAATGGCAACCGTAGGATTGGTCGGCTGGCGCGGCATGGTCGGCTCGGTGTTGATGGACCGCATGCAGGCCGAAGGTGACTTCGCGCTGATCGAGCCGGTGTTCTTCTCCACCAGCGACGCGGGCGGCAAGGCCCCGCTGATGGCCAAGAACGAAACCACGCTGCAGGATGCGTTCGACATCGTCGCGCTGAAGCGCTGCGACATCGTCATCACCGCCCAGGGCGGCGACTACACCACCGAGGTCTTCCCCAAGCTGCGCGCCGCCGGCTGGAAGGGCCACTGGATCGACGCCGCCAGCACCCTGCGCATGGACAAGGACGCGGTGATCATCCTCGACCCGGTGAACATGCCGGTGATCCAGGACGCACTGGCCCGGGGCGGCCGCAACTGGATCGGTGGCAACTGCACCGTCAGCTGCATGCTGATGGGCGTGGGCGCGCTGTACAAGGCCGGTCTGGTCGAGTGGATGAGCACCCAGACCTACCAGGCCGCCAGCGGCGGCGGCGCGCAGCACATGCGCGAGCTGCTCACCCAGTACGGCACGCTCAACGCGGCGGTCAAGGCCCTGCTCGACGACCCGAAGAGCGCCATCCTCGAGATCGACCGCCAGGTGATTGCCACCCAGCGCGGCTTGTCGTCCGCGCAGACCGCCAGCTTCGGCGTGCCGCTGGGCGGCTCGCTGATCCCCTGGATCGACAAGGACCTGGGCGTCGGCAAAGGCCGGGACGAGCCCGGCTGGGGCGTCTCCAAGGAAGAGTGGAAGGGCATGGCCGAGACCAACAAGATCCTCGGCCAGGGTGAGGGCTTCGGCTCGGCCGCGATCCCGGTGGACGGCTTCTGCGTGCGGGTGGGCGCAATGCGCTGCCACAGCCAGGCACTGACCTTCAAGCTGAAGCAGGACGTGCCGCTGGCCGACATCGAGGCGATGATCGCCGCCGACAATGCCTGGGTGAAGGTGGTGCCCAACACCCGAGAAGACACCATGCGCGACCTGACGCCGGTGGCCGTGACCGGCACCATGACCATCCCGGTCGGCCGCCTGCGCAAGCTGGCGATGGGGCCCGAGTACCTCGGCGCCTTCACCATCGGCGACCAGCTGCTGTGGGGCGCGGCCGAGCCGCTGCGCCGCATGCTGCGCATCCTGGTCACACACTGACCACGCCTGCGGGCAGGCAGGCCCGCACATTGCCGCAGGGCGGCGCTGTCACGCGTGGCAACATAGCGTCGGCGACGCGCAACGCCGGGGGCTGCCTGGCCGCCGCGCTGCCGACGTCATGCGGCACATGAGCTTGTCACTGTATCTGCTTGCTGTTATTGTGATTTCTGGCCTTTCACGAGAGATTCTCCTGTTGAACTCGGCATTGGGATTGCATCCGGGCGCTGCGCCGGGACCTGAAAATCGCCCCTGGCTGCAGGCCCGCCCGGGGCCCGCTGGTGCTGTTGTGGAGACGCCTTGAAAAACCGCCCCTACCTTGCCGGTCGCACTGCGCTGGCCCTGGCCGCCATGGCGGCCTTTGGCGTTGCGCCGATCGATGCACAGGCCGTGGGTCTGGGGCGGCTGAACGTGCAGTCGGCGCTGGGTGAGGGCATGCGTGCCGAGATCGACATCACCAGCCTGTCGCCCGAGGAAGCCGCCACCTTGCAGGTGCGGCTGGCCCCGCCGGAAGCCTACCGCGCGGCCGGTGTCGACTACAACGCCGTGCTGTCGGGCGCCCAGGCCACCGTGGCGCGCCGCGCCGACGGCCGCGCCTATGTGCGCGTGACCAGCGACCGCGCGGTGCAAGAGCCGTTCATCGAGGTGATCGTCGAGCTGAACTCGGCCTCGGGCCGGATGGTGCGCGAGTTCACTCTGCTGTTCGACCCACCGGGCAGCCGCAATGCGCCGCCGGTGCAGGCTGCCGCCCCGGTGTCGCCGGTGATGGGTGCGGCGCCCACCGCGATGCCAGCCCCGGCAGCGGCGCTGCCAGCGGCCACGCCGCTGGCCCAGGCCAGGCCCGCACCCGCACCCGCACCCGCACCCGCACCCGCACCACGCCCGGCGCCGGCGTCTGCCGCAGCGGCCCTGCCCCAGCCGGCCACCCAGGCACCGGCGCAGGTGGCTGCCGCCCCCGCCGCGCCCAGGCCGCGGCCCGCGCGGCCCGCCGATGCAGCACCGGCGCCTGCCGCGCCGGCCAGGGGCCTGCCGCCGCCGGTTGCGTCGGCCAGCAACAAGCGTTATCAGGTGCGTCCAGGCGACTCGCTCTACCGCGTGGCCGGCCGCCATCCCGCCCAGGGCGTGTCGCTCGACCAGATGCTGGTCGGCCTGTACCGCGCCAACCCGGACGCCTTCATCGACAGCAACGTCAACCGGCTGCGCGCCGGCGCGGTGCTGACCGTCCCCGCTGCCGACGAAGTGCGCGATGTCACATCGGGCGATGCCAAGCGCCTGCTCTCCGCGCAGAGCGCCGACTTCAGCGCCTACCGCGCCCGCCTGGCCCAGGCGGCGCCGCAAGCGCAGGCCCCCGAAGCCGGCCGCGCCACGCAGGGCAAGGTGCAAGCTGCCGTGGACGACCGCAAGCAGTCGGCCGCGCCATCGCCCGACAAGCTCAAGCTCAGCGATCCGACGATCACGGCGCCGTCGCCCGAGGCTGGTGCCGCGCCTGGCAAGGACAACGCCGCGCGCGTGGCCGAGCTCACCCGCAATGTCGAGGAGCTGAAGAAGCTGCAACAGGGCACGGCCGCAGTGCAAGCGCCGGCGGCTGCACCGGCTGCGCCGCTGGCACCCGCACCTGCCCCCGTCCCTGCAGCGGCACCGCCGGCGCCGATGGCTGCGCCGCCCGCGCCGCCAGTGGCTGCGGCACCTGCCCCGGCGCCTACCCCCGCAGTGGTCGCAGCCGGCCCGGCTCCAGACTCCGCGCCCGGCGCGGGCCTGGGCACGGCACCCGCGCTGCCGGCGCCTGCACCTGCGGCGCCCGGCGCCAGCGTGATCGACAGCCTGACCGACAGCCCCTGGTTGCTGCCCGGCGCGGGCGCGCTGGCGCTGGCACTGGCTGGCTTGGCGTTCTGGCGGCTGCGCGGTCGGGCGCGCAAGACGGCCAGCGAGACATCGTTCCTCGAGAGCCGCATGCAGCCCGATTCATTCTTCGGTGCCAGCGGCGGCCAGCGGGTCGATACCCGCGACGGCGGCAACAGCAATGCCAGCTCGATGGGCTATTCGCTCAGCCAGCTCGACGCCATCGGCGATGTCGACCCGGTGGCCGAGGCCGATGTCTATCTGGCCTACGGGCGCGACCTGCAAGCCGAGGAAATCCTCAAGGAAGCCATGCGCGCCACGCCCGACCGGCTGGCCGTGCGCACCAAGTTGCTCGAGGTGTATGCCAAGCGCCGCGACACCAAGGGCTTCGAGTTGCTGGCCACGCAGCTGTACGCGCTGACCAAGGGGGTGGGAGCCGACTGGTCGCAGGCCCAGGCCATGGGCCTGCAGATCGACCCCGACAACCAGCTCTACCAGACCGGCGGCCATCCCGAGGAGATCATCCTCGACGGCGAGCGTGTGGTGGTCGAGCCGCTGGGTGCAACCACCCAGCCGCATTCCATCCTGGCGCCGCTCACCCAGCCGATGCCTGATTCGGAGCTGCCCCAGCTCACCGACATGGATCTCGATCTCAACCTCGACCTGCCCGACGGCGGCGCCCAGGCCCGCGCGATGCAGGCCACCCGGCCGCTGGCGCCCAGCGCCCAGCGCAGCAACGACCTGAGCCTGGACTTCGACGAAGAGCCGACCATCACGGTGCGGCGCAAGCAGCCGCCGGCCGCGCCGCCGGTGGCGCCCGACCTGGATCTGGACTCGCTGACCATGGACCTGGATGACGGCGTGACCATCAGCGAGCCCACGGTGAACCTGGGCAAGCGGGGCGGTGACACCACCATCGACTTCCGCGACTTCGATTCCACCGACCGTGGCCCGCTGGCCGGGCCGACCACGGTCGCCGCCGACAGCCTGGATGCCGACCCGCTGGCGCGCAAGCTCGAGCTGGCCGAGGAATTCCGCCAGATCGGCGACCTGGAAGGCGCGCGCGACCTGCTGGAGGAAGTGGTGGCCAAGGCCGGTGGCGCGCTGCGGGCCAAGGCCCAGGCGATGCTCGACGCCCTGAGCTGATGCCGCGCCTGGCCCTCGGGGTCAGCTACCGCGGCGCCGCCTACCACGGCTGGCAGAGCCAGCCGGGCGGGCAGACGGTGCAGGACCTGCTGGAAGCGGCGCTGTCCTGCTTCGTCGACCAGCCTGTAGCCACCGTCTGCGCCGGCCGCACCGACGCCGGCGTGCATGCATTCAACCAGGTGGTGCACCTGGACAGCCCGGTCGAGCGCCCGCCGTTCTCCTGGCTGCGTGGCACCAACCGCCACCTGCCGCCCGACATCGCGCTGCAGTGGGCCATGCCGGTGCCCGACGACTTCCATGCCCGCTTCCATGCCCGGGGCCGGCGCTACCGCCACCTGCTGCTGGAATCTGCGATGCGCCCGTCACTGGAGGCCGGCGCCGTGGGCTGGATATTCCGCCCGCTGGATGGCCAGGCCATGCGAGCTGCAGCCGCGCTGCTGGTCGGCGAGCATGACTTCAGCTCCTTCCGCTCATCCGCTTGCCAGGCCCGCAGCCCGGTGAAGACGCTGCGCAGCATCACCATCGGCCGGCACGGCGCCTACTGGCGCTTCGATTTCGACGGCTCGGCCTTCCTGCACCACATGGTGCGCAACATCATGGGCTGCCTGGTGGCCGTGGGCAGCGGCAGGCAGAGCCCCGGCTGGCTGGGCGACGTGCTGGCCGCGCGCAACCGCGATGTCGCGGCGCCCACCCTGGCCGCCGCCGGCCTGTACTTTGCCGGCCCGTACTACGATGCCGCCCTGGGCCTGCCCGAGCACACACCGGCGATGGACTGGCTGCCCTGAACCATGCCGACCAGCACCCAGATCACACCCAGATCCACACCCAGATCCACACCCAGATCCACACCCACACCCGCATGCACCCCCGCACCCGCATCAAGATCTGCGGCCTCACCCGCGAGGCCGACGTGGACGCCGCCGTCGCCGCCGGCGCCGATGCGATCGGCTTCGTGTTGTATGCCAAGAGCCCGCGCGCGGTCAGCGTGCAGCGCGCTGCTCAACTCGCCGCACGCCTGCCGCCCTTCGTCACGCCGGTGTGCCTGCTGGTCAACGCCGATGCGGCGCTGCTGCAGGCCACGCTGGCGGCGGTGCCGCAGGCGCTGCTGCAATTCCACGGCGACGAATCGCCGGCCGACTGCGAGGCGGTGCACCAGGCCACCGGCCGCCCCTATCTTCGGGCTGCCCGCATGGCGCCGGGCTTTGCTTTGCTAGACTTCGCAGCTGCGCATCCCCATGCGTCGGGCATCCTGCTCGATGCCCACGTCGACGGTTACGGTGGGGGTGGAAAGGCTTTCGATTGGTCGCTCATTCCCGCCCGCGTGCCCCGTCCGGTCGTTTTGTCTGGTGGGTTGCACATTGCCAACGTGATCGATGGCATCACGCTGCTGCAGCCCTGGGCGGTTGACGTCTCTTCCGGCGTCGAGACCGCCAAGGGCCTGAAAGACGCGGCGCTGATGCGCCAGTTCTGCGACGCGGTGCGCGAGGCCGATGCCCGCATCGCCGACACAGCCCGCTGACGCAACGCCAATCTGTCTCTCCGTCACACCGCCCGGCACTGCCGCCGGGCCTGAAGGACCACCATGCTGGACTACCAACAACCCGACGCCCGCGGGCATTTCGGGCCTTATGGCGGCAGCTTCGTCGCCGAAACCCTGACCCACGCGCTCGACGAGCTGAATGCCGCTTACGCCCATTACAGCCAGGACGCGGCCTTCATGGCCGAGTACCGGCATGAATTGGCGCACTTCGTCGGCCGGCCCAGTCCGATCTACCATGCGGCCCGCCTGTCGCGCGAGATCGGCGGCGCCCAGATCCACCTGAAGCGCGAAGACTTGAACCACACCGGCGCGCACAAGATCAACAACACCATCGGCCAGGCCCTGCTGGCCAGGCGCATGGGCAAGCCGCGTGTCATCGCCGAGACCGGCGCCGGCCAGCACGGCGTGGCCACCGCCACCATCTGCGCCCGCTACGGCATGGAATGCGTGGTCTACATGGGCAGCGAGGACATGAAGCGCCAGAGTCCCAACGTCTACCGCATGCACCTGCTGGGTGCGCGCGTGGTGCCGGTGGACAGCGGCAGCAAGACCCTGAAGGACGCGCTGAACGAGGCGCTGCGCGACTGGGTGACGAACGTGGAGAACACCTTCTACATCATCGGTACCGTGGCCGGCCCGCACCCCTACCCGATGATGGTGCGCGACTTCCAGCGCGTGATCGGCGACGAATGCCTGTTGCAGATGCCGGCGCAGATCGGCCGCCCGGGTGCCCAACCCGATGCGGTGATCGCCTGCGTGGGCGGTGGCAGCAATGCCATGGGCATCTTCTACCCCTACATCCCGCACGACAACGTGCGCCTGATCGGTGTCGAAGCCGCCGGCCTGGGGCTGGACACCGGCAAGCATGCGGCCAGCATTTCGGGCGGGTCACCCGGCGTGCTGCACGGCAACCGCACCTACCTGCTGCAGGACGACAACGGCCAGATCACCGAGACGCATTCGATCTCGGCGGGCCTGGACTACCCCGGCGTCGGCCCCGAGCATGCCCATCTGCACGACATCGGCCGCGCCGAGTACGTCGGCATCACCGACGACGAGGCGCTGGTGT
>Ga0335395_10002460_pt1 | contig 11487 bp, 14 predicted proteins | sample MAT02_FD_205744 | JGI IMG/M metagenome (GOLD analysis project Ga0335395, IMG submission 205744) | Freshwater microbial communities from Lake Fryxell liftoff mats and glacier meltwater in Antarctica - MAT-02 (spades assembly) (version 2) ...
CGCTTTTGCTGCTCCTCGTCCAGCATCTCGATCAGGGGCGCGGTCGCAATCCAGGGCTTGCCGTTGTCCCGCCACACGCGCGCAGCCCGGTTCATCACCGTGCGCACCACTTCCAGGCTCCTGTTGACGGTGGCGTTCTTGGCTCCCACCTTCAGCCGCGCCGAAATAAACCCTTCCATCGCCTCAGTGCAGACGTCTCGGATGGCCAAGTGCCCAATATGCGGCACCAGCGGCGTGACGTGATAGCTGATCAACTCTAGCGTGCGCACCTTGCGCTTTTGGCACTCATCATGTCCGAGTCATCTCAAGTCAGCCGCCCGTCGTCCTTCTTCAACCTGCATGTTGAAGGCGTCGGTTATCTCAATCGTGTCCGCACGATCAAGCCGAAGAAAGGTCAGGAGTTCCTGGCCTGCACCGTTGCAGCCCTGCGTGGCAGCGACAATGATGTTTGTTATACGAAGTTTGACTGCCGTGTCAGCGGTGCTGACGCCCAGGAGGTCGTCAAGCGCCTGGAGGCGGATGTCATGGCCGACAAGTCCGTGATCATCGGTTTTCGGATTGCTGACATCTACCCGGAAATGTTCACCTTCGAGAAGGGTGACATGAAGGGGCGCCCTGGCGTTGCCATCAAGGGGCGTCTGCTGCGCATCAAGTTCGCCAAGGTCAACGGCGAATCCATCGATGTGCCCCAGCCCGCACGACCCATGGAGCGCACAAGCGTTCCGGAGAGCGTGGAGGAAGACGTTCCGTTCTGACCGCACGACATCCGTCGTTGTTCCAACCCTTGGGGAGTCTTCTCCCCAAGGGGCGGAGCTCTCCGATTTTTTTGAAGAGGAGAGTTCCATGTCCTCGAAGATTGAATCGTTGTCAGATGCCGACGTGCTCGGTTTGTTGGTTGGTGCTCGTCATGCGGTCCACCTGCTCAAGGAAGCCAGTGGCAGCCTTTCGCAGTTGCTGCACGAGCCGATGCCAATCGAGTATGCCCAGCCCCGGGTTGCCTCGAAGTTGAAGGCTGCTACGGAGTTGGTCCGTCGTTCGTTGGTCGAGGTCATTGCGCACAGGGATGTGCTGGGTTCGCCCGCTGAAGTTCGAACCTATCTGCGTGTCACCCTGGCCAAGCGAGACGAGGTCTTCATGGTGCTGTTCCTGGACGCGCAGAACCGGGTCATTGCAGCGGAAGAGATGTTCCGGGGCACCTTGTGACCCAGACCAGCGTGTACCCGCGCGAAGTCGTCAAGAGAGCATTGGCTCATGGCGCTGCTGCTGTGATATTGGCGCATAACCATCCGTCCGGAGTTGCCGAGCCCAGCCGGGCCGACGAGGCACTCACGCAGACGCTGCGTGCGGCATTGGCTTTGGTTGACGCCCGGGTTCTGGACCACTTCATCGTCGCCGGCAACGGCATTTTGTCGATGGCTGAGCGCGGTTTGTTGTAGGCATTCGTGGTGCGGTCGCAAGGGATCTTCCCTTGTGGCCCACCCGATAAGTTGGCGCGACACCCGTCGCGTCCTTTTGTCCGGATCGAAATCCTTCGGTCCGGTTTTGTTACCCGGCGGGGATGTGCATCCCCAGCCCGGGGACAGCCGTCTTCGCATTTCCATAGGAGTTATCACCATGAAAAGCGGACGTTCCCTTAACGTGAAATAACTTTCATGATGCGGGGTGAAGGGTGGGCATCATGAAAGTTAGAGAACTGGCCCATGAACTCGAGCGCCAGATGCTCACCAAGCAAGACCTGGTCCTTCCCTCGTCCTTGTTGCAATGCCGTACCAATGAGAGCGGCAGATTGAACCTGACAGTCGACGCCGGGAACCAACCCCGGATCGGCGGCGGTGAATACGACGTCACCAGCCTTGCGCGGCGCCAACTCGCCGAGAAGCTGAAGATTCCGTTTGCCTACTTCGAGCGCATGCGTGAGGGCCAGCCAGAGCTGCTCAACCGCAATGTCAACACATGGCTACAGACTGAAGGCTCGCGCTGGATGATCCGTACGCTCGATGATGAGGTGAGGGCGGTGTTGTCTGATCGCTACCGGCGGCTGGACAACTTTGATCCGGCTGAGCACGTTTTGCCGCTCTTGCAGCGCCTGGACGGTGCCCGATTCGAATCGGTCGAACTCACCGAGACGAAGATGTACCTGAAGGTGATCACGCCCCGTGTCACGTTCGAAGTCGCCCCTGGCGACATCGTGCAGGCCGGGATCGTCATCAGCAACTCAGAGGTTGGCTGTGGCAACTTGTCGGTTCAGCCTTTGATATACCGTCTGGTGTGCAGTAACGGCCTGATCGCCTCGGACCATGCATTGCGCAAGACCCATGTCGGGCGCTCGCTGGCGTCTGAACTCGATTCGATCACCGTGTTCAGGGATGACACCCTGGCTGCGGTTGATCGGGCCTTCTTCCTGAAGGTGCGCGATGTGGTGGAAGCGGCCGCCTCGAAGACGACCTTTCGCCAGATTGCCATGAAACTGCAAAAGACAGGCGACATTCGCCTGACAGGTGATCCCGTGAAAACGGTCGAGGTGCTGGCCAACCGCTACTTACTGAACGACAACGAGCGGGCTGGCGTACTGCGGCATCTCATCGTCGAAGGTGATTTGTCAGGGTCCGGACTGGTCAATGCTGTCACGCATTTCTCGCAGGAAGTGGTGGATTACGACCGGGCGACCGAGTTCGAGGCGTTGGGTGGCAAGCTCATCGTGCTGGCTCCCAATGAGTGGAAGGGTTTGGCCCTCGCCACTTGATGGATCCGGAACACCGTCGATGACGGTGTGTTCGGTTGCGATGACCTTGATCAGATTCCTCCCCCTTTGCCCAGCGCCGCCTCACGGTTGCCTGGGCATTTTTTTTGGTGTCAGCTGTGCTGACAGTGACAGGTGCCTTTCGCATTCATCGCTGACTGCAAGGCAAAGTAGGGAGAGTTGATGATTCTCCCAAAATGGGAGATACTGGCGGAAATGAGGGTAGTCGCCAAGAGCAGTCTGAAGAACTTTTGGGAGCGAGCCGGCTGCAGCGACGCGCGCGGTCCGCTGCACAGTTGGTATGACGAGGCGGTCAAGGCAACCTGGCGGTCCCCTCAGGACGTCAAGGATCAGTACGCGAATGCCAGCATTTGCGGCAACAACCGTGTCGTGTTCAACGTGGGCGGCAACAAATACCGCCTGGTGGTGGAAATGCAGTATCGGGCGGGGATCGTCTGGGTGAAGTTCGTTGGTACCCATGCCCAGTACGACCGCATCGATGTGGAGAACGTGAATGACTATTAAGCCTATTCGAAACGACGACGACCTGAAGGCGGTATTCCGCCGGCTCGAATCCATTTTCCAGGCGCCGGAGCAGACTCCGGAGGCGGACGAGCGCGATGTGCTCGTGACGCTCGTCGAGGCCTATGAGAACAAGCACTATGACTTCGGGCCGGCCGACCCCGTCGAGGCTATCAAGTTCAGGATGGAACAACAGGGCCTGACTGCGCGGGACCTGGAGGAATTCATTGGTCCAAGCGGCCGGGTCTCGGAAGTGCTCAACCGCAAGCGGCCGCTGAGCCTGCGCATGGTCAAAAAGCTCCATGATGGCCTGAAGATTCCCTACGAGAGTCTGCTGGCCGACGCCTACTGATTGCCTGGTTGCGCCGATGACACCGACTTTTTCTGGTATATCGGTATCGATCAAGGGTTTTACTTCGGCTGCCTCGTTTCGCAGTGCACCGACTCGATACGGAATGGGCGTCGTTCCTGGTGGACTTCCGGCACCGTTGGCCGACCGAGGACGAGCGCATCGTCGTGTCGATACGCTCGGGGAAGATCAACGCCATGGCGGTCTATCTGTCGCACTGGAGGGACGCGCTTTCGGAGGAGGAACGCACATTGATTGAAGGTGTGGCGGGCAGCAATGCAGCCGTTGCTGTCGGTGGCGGTAGGCTCGTGAATTCACGGTCTCGGACACAAACCGGTCATCGCGGCGCGGCGGCACCGGCCGCACCTACGGCTGGTCTAATCGAAGAGCCCTGCCAGAACCGCTTTTTTGTTCAGCACTTGGATCAAAGCTCGACTCCCTTTGTCTTGATTTCAAACGACCAACCTCGGCACCGCTTAGCCAACAGGGGTGACCTAGCCGCTTAAAGACAACGCGGCAGCAGCCAAAGAGGCGGTGCACAGACTGTGCGATCGCCACGGATAACTTCGTGCCCGCCATCGAGTCCCAGCGCTCACTCGAAGAGGGGTTGTGCCGGTTTCACGACTGGCTTGTCAGCACCGACCCAGGCGTCGTAGCCTCCAGCGACCGACACAACGTTGTTGTAACCCATGCTTTGCATGGTGTTGGCCGCAAGCGCCGCTCGTCCGCTGGTCTTGCAGTAGAGCACCACGCTCAGGTTGCGCGGGTCCAGCGCCGGGTTTCCCGACAGCTTGAATTCGAGCAGACCCCGTGGGAGGTTGATGGCGCCCGCCAGATGGCCTGCCGCGTATTCATCGGCCTCGCGGACATCGATAACAACATCCGCAGACGCGATGCAGACCTGGGCTTCTTCGACGGACACTTCGTGGCACTGGCTTTTGGCGGCGGCGACGAGATCGTGAGCGGTTTTCATGGGGTTTTTGAAGAGGAAGTGAGTTGGAAGCGCTGGGTGTCTTGGTCTTTTTACACCCATTGCTCCCCAGACTGTGTCATGAAGTCGCCAGCATCGGCGCTTTGATCGCTGCAGCTTAGAACGCCAGCGTGCGCACGCCGGGCTTGAGCAGGTGGGCTGCGATATCGGCAGGTTTGGCGGGGGTTACGCCGGCGAGCAGATCGGTGGCCTGTCGCCCGGTATTGGGTAGGTACAGCGCACAGACCTCGACCTTGGCGCCCGCCTTGATCAGGCCTTGCAGCATTTGCTGCGGCGTGACGTTGCGGGGTTTGAGGGTTGGCATGCTCTGGCCGTTGACAGCGATGTCACCAGCGGCGTCGCACAGCAGCACCCTCACGTCAACCTTTTGCTCCAGCGCCTGCCCGGCGAGAACCAGGCCAGCGCCCTGGGCCATGGCGGCGCCTGAATGGATGGACACGAACAGCTCGTCGGCCTGGGCCACGAGGGCGGTCGACAGCAGGGCGGCGGTGATCAGGAAAGACTTCTTCATGGTTTGAAACTCCGGTGGGTTGAAAAGCGGGAACAGGGGAACGGGCAACAAGGAAATCGGGAATCGGTGCGATTGGGCGGGCTTTCAATGCGGGCAGCCGGTGGGGTTTTCGCTGTTGATCAGGTGATTGGCCATGTCGGAGAAAGCACGCTCAACCACTGTGCGCAGCGCCAGGTCATCAACCTGCTCAGCCAGCGCCATGCGCATGCACAGCATCCATTCGTCGCGCATCGTCACGTTGATGGCGTACGGGGCGTGCCGCATGCGCAGCCGGGGATGGCCCCGTTCGCGCACATACAGCGGTGGCCCGCCAAACCACCCGCTGAGGAACTTGAACAGGCTGTCGGCGCTGCCAGACAGGCTCGGTGGGTGGATCTGGCGCACGGCGTGCGCTTCGGGCAACTCGTCCATCAGGCCGTAGAACCGGTTGACCAGCCGGTGGATGGCGGGTGCGCCACCCAGACGCGCATAGACGCTGTCGCGCTGTGTTGCTGAATCGGCGTACGAGGTGCTTGATTCTGAGGATTGCATGACCTGCCTTGCAACATGACTGAGGGTCGTTTTCATGGGATGTGTGCGAAGGGCGCCGCATTGCGCAGGTGGGTGTTTTCTGGCCCTGCGGACGGCGAGCGCACGCGCGCGAGGAACTCGTCTCGCGTGGTGCCGCCCAGCCACGGGTGCCAGCGCCGTTGTTCGAGCACGTTTGACACGGCGCGGCCCTGTGCGGCATGACCGCAGAACAACAGTGTCTCGCCGGGCAAGGTGAAGACCTGGCGCGTGGCGCTGTCCCACAGCGCTTCGGGCAACGCTGGTCGGGGCTGGAAGGCGCAGGTGTCGACTGAAAGCAGACCGCCACAGAACAGGCGGTCGCGCCACAGAAAGCTCAGACATCCCGCTGTGTGGCCTGGCGTGGGCATGGCCCGCAGCATCTCGTTGCCGAACAGCAGCGTGTCGGCTTCGCCGTGCACCGACAGCGCCCGCGCGGGCGAGGGATGATGGATGCGGGGTGCGCCGAGCTGGTCCAGTGCTGCTGCGTCGGCTGCAGGGCGGCCTTCATGCCCGTGGGTTTGCAGCAGCCAGCGCAGGTGCAAGCCGTGTTCGTCGAGCATGGCTCTCAGCACCGGTACGTCGGCACCGCGCGCATCCACCACCACGCATTCCCGGGTGTCCAGATCGGCCAGCAGATAGCTCACCGCGCCGCTGGCCTCGTCGTGAAGGATTCGAAAGTACATGGCGCAGGTGGGGTGGTGCGAATGTGGTGTTGTGGTGGCGGTTGGTGCCGCTCAGGCTCGGGCGCGCCCGTGGCGCCAAGAGAGGAGCGGCCAAGCAAAGGCCACCGCCACACCGCCCACGGCCGCTGCCAGCGCCAGCAGCATGCCCCAGTCAACCCAGTAACCCATGTCCGAGAGCGTCGAGCCAATCGATCCCGGCAGCAGCAGCGCAGCCACCACCGCCACCGCTGCGCCGATAACCAGCGCGGGCAAGATGTTGGCGCGCCAATGCTGGCCGTCTTGCCGCCACGCCGTGCCCAGCAGTGCCAGCCACAGCACAGCGCCAGCCAGCAGCAGTGGCCAGATGCCCAGCGCGATTTCCCAAACAATGTTCAGCGTCAGCCAGATTTCATACATATTTTTTCTCCGAAGGTGGTTGCGTTGCAGGGTGCGTTCTCAGACCCGGCCCTTGAGCACCGCCATGTAAGCGGGCTTGAGCATGCGGACCTTCATCAACCAGGCGAAGAAGCTGTCTTGCAGCGGTTCGATCATGGGCAGCGATGGGGTGAGGCGTCCTTCGTAGTCGAACTCGATCAGCATGGCCGAGCCTTCGCGCGTGATCAGCGGGCAGGAGGTGTAGCCATCGAAGGCCTCATTGGCCTGGCGCCCAGCGATCACTTCCACCAGGTTGTGCGCCACCAGCGGTGCACTCTTCTTCACCGTGGCGGCGGTCTTGCCGCGCGGTGTGCCGTTGATGTCGCCGATGCCGAAGACGTTGGGGAAGCGGCGGTGTTGCAGCGTGCTCTTGTCCACCTCAAGCCAGCCACCGGCGGCAAACGGGCCTTCCTTCCAGGCCAGCTCGCTGTTCTTCACCGCATCGGGCGCGCGCGTGGGCGGCACCACGTGGATGAGGTCGTAGGGCATTTCCTGCGTTTCCCCCTCGGGCGATGAGAAGGTAGCGCGGCGGGCGCCGATGTCGATGGCCTTGAGCGCGCGCGAGAACTCGACATCGATGCCCAGCGTCTGCCAGCGCTCCAGCACGTTGTCGTTGACCACCTTGACACCGAACACATTGCCCAGCGCCGACTGAAAGCGGATCTTCGATGCGTCCAGCGTGCCGGCCCTGAACAACCTGTCGCGCAGCATGAAGCTCATCTTCAGCGGTGCACCGGCACATTTGAGCGGCGTGGCTGGCAGCGTCATCACGGCTTGGCCACCCTGGGCGGTGAAGGCCTGCATGGCCGCCCATGTGGCCTGCGCGGCTTCGGGGCTGGGGTAGACGCTGGTCAGGCCTTCGCGCCCAATGGCGGCTACGTCCATGCCAGCAATTTGTGCAAAGTCTAGGTGCACGCCGGTGGCCACCACCAGGAAGTCGTACTCGATACGCTGGCCGCTCGCTGTGGTGACGGTGTTGGCGACCGCGTCGAAGCTGGCCACCATGTCCTTCACCCACTCAATGCCGGCGGGCTGGTAGTCGGCGTTGCGGTCGCGCACCTTGTCCACGGGCCAGACGCCAGTGGCCACCAGGGTGTAGCCCGGCTGGTAGTTGTGCTCTTCCTTGCGGTCGATGATCGTGATCTTTGCGCCATCGAGCAGCTGCGACAACCGGTTGGCCACCGCGATACCGCCCAAACCGCTTCCTGCGATGACGATACGTGCGCGGGTCTTGACCGCCGCCTTGGCCAGGCCAGGTGTTGTGGCACCCGCCACCAAGGGGGCTGCTGCCATGGCCTGCAGCCAGCGCCTGCGAGCCGGGTCGATTGGTGGAAAGGCGGTGGGTTTTTTCATGTTTGTCTCCAGGTGCTTATGGTTGCCGAGGGGAATGGCGGTCATCGCCTCGTGGCGGTTTTAGGCTTTGTCTTCGCCGATCAGCAGGTGCGTTGCGGCTGTGTAGTGGTGTGGCGGAATCTCCAGATTCGTCGGCGCGGGTTTGTTCTTGTAGACCCGCCCGGCACCGTCGAAGGTGGAGCCGTGGCAAGGGCAGAAGAAGCCACCGGGCCAGTCCGTCGGCAGGCTGGGGTTGTTGCCGTCTTTCGGCGCGGCGTTGGGTGAACACCCCAGGTGGGTGCAGATGCCGATGGCGACGAAATACTCGGGCTGTATCGCGCGCTCGGTGTTGGCGGCGTAGGCCGGCTGCTGCTGTTTGAGCGACAGCGGGTCGGCCAGATCGGTGTCGTGACCTTGCAGCGCGGCCAGCATTTCGGGCGTGCGGCGCACCACCCATACCGGCTGGCCTCGCCACTCGACGGTCTTCATGTCACCGGGTGCCAGGTTGGAGACGTCCACCTCCACCGGTCCACCGGCGGCCCTGGCCTTTTCGCTGGGTGCCAGCGTCGAGACAAAGGGAACGGCAGTGGACACAGCGGCGATGCCACCCACTGCGGCGGTGGCCAGCAGCCAGACGCGGCGCTCAGGATCGCCAAGGGCAGGGTGCTGGGGGTGAGTCAGATGGGTATTCATGGGTAACTCCTTGGGTTTTCTGGTGGGGTGCTTCAGGTTTTGAGTACCCAGCGCAGTACCATCGCCACAGCCAGCAGCGCAGCGATGCTGGCGGCCCAGATGCCCACCATCCAGAGCAAGCGATTCCAAAGGGGTGGCAGTGGCTCGTCAGCGCGCGCAGCGGTGATGGCTGGCCAGCGAAACAGCGGGGTTTTCATGCGTGGTACCCGTCTGCGCTGACCTTGCCGCGAAATACCCAGTACGACCAGGCGGTGTAGCCCAGGATCATCGGCAGCACGATGGCTGTGCCCCAGAGCATGAAGACCTGGCTGCTGCGGTCGGTGGCCGCGTCCCAGATGGTGACGGCGCCCGGTACGACGTACGGAAACACGCTGATGACCAGGCCGACAAAGCACAGCAGGAAGATGCCCAGCGTGAGCAGGAACGGAGCGGTTTCACGGCCCACCTTGAGGCTGCGCACGAAGGCCACGCTGACCAGCACAACCAAGAGGGGCACCGGGGCCACCCACAGGATGTTGGGCCAATGCAGCCAGTTCCCGAAGTAGTCAGCGCTCAGGAAGAGGGTGGCGACGCTGACTGCCACGATGGCGGCCAGACTGGCGCCACCTAGCCACCAGGCCATGGCCCGTGCCTTGCGCTGCAGTGAGCCTTCGGCCTTCATCACCAGCCAGGTCGAGCCCAGCAGGGCGTAGGCCACGACCACGCTCAAGCCGGTGAGCAGCGAAAAGGGCGTGAGCCAGTCCCACCAGCCGCCGGCGTACGCCCGCTCGCTGATGCGCACGCCTTGCAGCAGCGCACCCAGAATGACGCCCTGCGAGAACGCTGCCAACAGCGAGCCGCCGGTGAATGCCAGATCCCAGAAGCCGCGGTGGGCGGGATCGCGCCAGCGGAATTCGAACGCCACACCGCGAAACACCAGGGCCAGCAGCATCGCAATGATGGGCGCGTACAGCGCAGACAAGATCAGGCCGTAGGCCAGTGGAAAGGCTGCCAGCAGACCGCCACCGCCCATCACCAACCAGGTTTCGTTGCCATCCCACACGGGTGCGATGCTGTTCATCGCGGTGTCGCGGTCGTGGCCCACCTCGAAGGTGTTGAACAGGATGCCGATGCCGAGATCGAAACCGTCGAGCACGACGTAAATGAAGACGGCCAGCACGATGATGAAGGCCCAGATCATCGTGAGATCGGTGTGGGTGAGATCGATGTTCATGGTCATTTCCTTATTCGGTGACCAAGGCGTCGGGCCGCAGCGCCACAACAGGTGTGGTGCCGGCTGCCATCGCGGGAATGTTGGGGGCCGGCGGCTCATGCACCACCGGGGGCTTGGCCATCAGCTTCAGGATGTAGAGCACCCCGGCGCCAAAGACCGCGAAGTACACGACCACAAAAGCCACCAGCGACGCCGCCACGGCGGGCGCTGCCAGCGGTGAGGCCGACTCGGCCGTGCGCATCAGGCCTTGGATGGTCCAGGGTTGGCGACCCACCTCGGTGGTGATCCAGCCCGCGAGCACCGCGATCAAGCCGGACGGGCCCATCACCAGCGCGAAGCGATGCAGCCACCTCCATTCGCACAGCCGTCCCTTGAACCGCGCCCACAGGCTGAGCATGCCCAGGCCAGCCATCAGAAAGCCCAGGCCGACCATGATGCGAAAGGCCCAGAACACGATGCCCACAGGCGGGTGGTCGGCCTTGGGCACGGTGTCCAGACCCTGCATCGGGGCGTTGAGGTCGTGCTTGAGGATCAGCGAGGACAGCTTGGGAATTTCCACTGCGTAGTCCACCCGGCCTTCAGCGCTGTTCGGAATACCAAACAGAATCAGTGGTGCACCTTCGGGATGGCTCTGGTAGTGGCCTTCCATGGCCATCACCTTGACGGGCTGGTGCTCCAGCGTGTTGAGGCCATGCATATCGCCCAGCACGATCTGCAGTGGCGCCACGATGGCCGCCATCCACATCGCCATCGAAAACATGAGGCGGGCGCGCGGATTGGCGCGGTCTTTCAGCAGGTGCCAGGCACCGACGGCGCCAACCAGGAAGGCGGTGGTCAGGTAGGCGGCCGAGAGCGTGTGCGCTAGCCGGTAGGGAAAGCTGGGGTTGAAGATGATGGCCAGCCAGCTGCCGGCCGAGATGAACTGGCCATTGGCGTTGATCGCATAGCCCGTAGGGGTCTGCATCCAGCTGTTGACCGACAGAATCCAGAACGCCGACACGAAGGTGCCCAGGGCAACCATCAGCGTGGCGGTGAAGTGCAGGCGCTTGCCCACGCGGTTCATGCCGAACAGCATCACACCCAGGAAGCCGGCCTCCAGGAAGAAGGCGGTCAGCACCTCATAGGCCATGAGCGGGCCGATGATCGGGCCGGCCTTGTCGGAGAACACCGCCCAGTTGGTGCCAAACTGGTAAGACATCACGATGCCAGAGACCACCCCCATGGCGAAGAACAGCGCAAAGATCTTGATCCAGTAGCGGAACAGGTCCAGATAGTCGGCGCGCCCGGTTTTGAGCCACAGGCCTTCGAGCACCGCCAAGTAGCTCGCCAGGCCGATCGTGATGGCGGGAAAGAGGAAGTGAAAGCTCACCGTGAAGGCAAACTGGATGCGTGCCAGCAAAAGTGCTTCGGGCAGATCGAACATGGGGGGCCTTGTATCGGTGAAGTGGCAGACCCCGTTTTCCACTCAATATCTGTGCCACCGGGCCTCA
>Ga0335395_10002464_pt1 | contig 11478 bp, 14 predicted proteins | sample MAT02_FD_205744 | JGI IMG/M metagenome (GOLD analysis project Ga0335395, IMG submission 205744) | Freshwater microbial communities from Lake Fryxell liftoff mats and glacier meltwater in Antarctica - MAT-02 (spades assembly) (version 2) ...
AACCATCCTGATTGCGCCCCTGATGACATGTTCGGCGCGGCTTCCCGTCTATGCGGTGATCATCGCCGCCTTCATTCCTGCGCGCGCGCTCTGGGGACCGGTGGGCTTGCAGGGCTTCGTGATGTTCGCGCTCTATATCGCCGGGATCGCGGGCGCGATGCTGGCGGCACTGGTGTTGCGCCGCACCGTCACGAGGGGCCCTGCCCCCACCTTCCTGATGGAAATGCCAAGCTACCAGTGGCCCGCCCTGCGCGACGTTGCCGTCGGCCTGTGGCTCCGGGCGACTGCGTTCCTGAAGCGCGCCGGCACCATCATCCTGTTTGCGACTGTGGCGCTGTGGGTACTGGCAAGCTTTCCGGCCGCGCCTGCCGATGCGGACAGGCCGGCCATCGACTATTCCTTTGCCGGCAAGATCGGCGATGCACTGGAGCCTATTTTCCGCCCCATCGGTTTCAACCGGGAAATTGCCATCGCGCTGGTTCCGGGCATGGCCGCGCGCGAAGTGGCGGTGTCTGCGCTGGGCACGGTCTATGCGCTGCAGGCCACACCGGACGATCCTGCCGGGCTGGTCGAGCGGCTCCGCGCCAGCTGGACTTTGCCCACCGCGCTCGCGTTCCTTGCATGGTTTGTATTCGCACCGCAGTGCCTTTCGACGCTGGCCGTCGTGCGGCGGGAAACGGGCGGTTGGAAGTGGCCGGCCTTCATGTTCGCCTATCTGTTCGCACTGGCCTATGCGGCCGCCGGAATTACCTACTGGACCGCACGCACGGTGCTGCAAGGCTGATCCGGACCGCGGCATGCGGCCGCTTTTACGGCGGTGGGTGCGCCTGCGCCTTGCAGTCCGCCACCCATTGCGAACCGCCCGCAAACCCTGCTTGCGTGAGGCTTGATGACTGGCCTATCGCAGGACGCGAAACAAGTGCCCCGCATGGGCGGGTGACGAGGCGGGAGAGAGCCCATGGCGGGCGGCGTGAACAAGGTGATTCTGGTGGGCAACCTGGGCAAGGACCCGGAGGTGAAAAGCTTTGCCAACGGCGGCCGGGTGGCGAATTTCACCATCGCCACATCCGAAAGCTGGAAAGACAAGACGACCGGCGAGCGCAAGGAGCGCACCGAGTGGCACAACATCAAGATCGACAATGACAACCTCATCCGCGTGGTGGAACAGTATCTGCGCAAGGGCTCCAAGGTCTATGTGGAAGGCCAGTTGCAGACGCGCAAATGGCAGGACCGCGACGGCAATGACCGCTACACCACCGAAGTGGTCGTCGGCCGATTCAAGGGCGAACTGGAACTGCTGGACCGCCGCGAAGGCGGCGGTGGCGGTGGCGGCAGCTATGGGGGCGGGGAAGAATATGGCGCTCCGGCCGCGCGCGCACCCGCCAGCGCGCCGGCCTCGGGCGGCTTCGCCAACAAGCCGTCCTCCGGGTTCGACGACGATATGGACGATGACGTTCCATTCTAGGGACCACAGACGATGACGTCCCCTTCTAGGCGCTTCGAGGACTGACATGCAGATCGGAAAACTGAACCACGTCGGCGTAGCGACTCCGTCCATCGAAGACTCCATCAGGCTCTACCGCGACATGCTGGGCGCAACCCGCATCCAGCAGCCGTTCGACCTGCCCTCGCAGGGCGTGCGCGTGTGCTTCGTCGACTTGCCCAACAGCCAGATCGAGCTGATCGAGCCGCTGGGCGAGGACAGCCCGGTGCTCGCCTTCCTGGCCAAGAACCCCAAGGGCGGGCAGCACCATATCTGCTTCGAAGTGGCCGACATCATCGCAGCGCGCGACTATATGGTGTCGAAGGGCGCGACCGTGCTCAGGAACGGCGAGCCGCGCATCGGCGCGCACGGTGTGCCGGTGATCTTCGTGCACCCCAAGGACATGGGCGGCGTGCTGGTCGAGCTGATGGCCGAGCCCGGGCACCACTAGAGCGAGTCTCGTTCTGACTGCATCAGAACGGCCGCTCTATGTCCTTGTTTTTTCGCATGGCTTTCCGATGCTTGTGATTCCACAAGATCGGAACATGCTCTAAGCGGATCAGCCGGGCAGATCAGCCGGGCAGATCGCCCGGCACGTCGATGTCCCGGTGGACGCCCGGATCGTCCACCGGCACGTCCACCACCCCTAGCCGGTCCAGCAGCGGCCGCGCGCCCTGATCGCCGGAAAGCGACATCAGCGCTGGCCAGCAGGCCCGCGCGAAGCCGGCCGGGTTGCCGCGCCGCCCACCCTCGACGGGCACCACCGCCCCTGCCCCGGCTTCCAGTTCTGCTGCAAGCGCCTGCAATGTTCCGGGCTGCACGAACGGCATGTCGCCCAGCACAACCAGCACGGCCCCCCACGCCGCCGGAGCGGCGCAAAGGCCCGCCTTCAACGATTCCGCCAGGCCCAGCGCATGGTCGTCTGCATGCACGGCTGGAATGCCCGGCGCGGCCGCCCGCACCGCCTCTGCATGTGCGCCCGTTACCAGCAGAGCTGGCAGCCCCGCCGCCTCAACGGCCGCCAGCGTCGCCACGATCAGCGGCCTCCCGCCCAGCGGCAGCGCCAGCTTTGCAGCGCCCATACGCCGCGACAGCCCCGCCGCCAGCACAAGCACGCCGACTGTCGCGCGCTTCCCTTCGAACGGGCCACCCTTCATCCTGTCCACGCCCAGGGAACAGGCCGTCCGGATTCCTCCAGCAGGCCGCCGACACCCATGCGGGCCACCTGGTCCGATGTCACATCAAGGCCCGCCGCCAGTTGCTCCAGCACCAGGTCAAGCCCATTGCGCTTGGGGCTTCTGGCACAGCCCGGAAGCCCGATCACTGTTGCGCTGCCAAGCCGCCCCAGCACCAGCAAATTCCCCGGATCGACCGGCATCCCTACCCGTAGCAGCGTGCCACCGGCAGCCACGATCGCAGCGGGGATCACATCGCGCCGATCCGATGTGGCGGTTCCACCGGCCACCAGCACCAGCGCCGACGGTTTCGCTGCATACAAAATCTCTGCGAACGCCTCCGCCAGCCGCTCGATTTCGTGCGCGACATCCGGGGCTTGCGCCATAACGATCCCCAGCCGGGCGAGCCGTGCCGCCGTCACCCTGGCGGTCTTCCCGATCAGCTTGTCCGGCGTGTCGGGCAGCCTGGTCTGGATCAGGATCGCGCGCAGCCCCGGCTGCCAGGGCCGCACATCGATGGCGTGGTCGGGCAAGGCAAGCACAGCCGCCAGCACGCTGTCCATCTCGGCGCCGGGCAGTGCGTAGGGGATGATCTTCACTGTTCCCACCATGTCCCCCGAGCGCACCGGCGTTTGCGGCGGGAGGGTGGAGACAGCGATGGCGTCGCTCTGCCGGTTGGCCTGCATCACGGCATCGGCTGCCACCAGCAGCAACCCGTCAGCGCTTGCATGCAGGTTCACCCGGCCATGCACCGGAGCCCGCACCACGATCCCGGGCCCTGCAAACGCGTCCGCGATGCGCGCTGCGGCTTCGCCCTCAGGCACATCGCCGGTTTCGAGCCGCGCCACCCACAGCCGTTCCAGCCCGGCTGCGCTTGCGGCCGCCAGAATTGCTGCATCCACAAGGCTGCCCTTGGCCATGCGCTGCCCACCCAGGTGCAGGGCGTGGGCCAGCATCCCGCCTTCGGCCTCGGCCAGCGGAAGCGGCCCGAAGATCAAGCCCGCTTCCGCCAGCTGGCCACCATCTGCGCTGCAACCGAAAGCGCAATTTCTGCCGGGTTCGCTGCACCGATATCCAGCCCGGCAGGCCCGTGGATACGGGCGAGATCGTCCGCACCGAAGCCGAGCGCCGCCAGCCGTTCCAGCCGGGCCGCATGGGTTTTGCGCGAGCCTAGCGACGCGATGTAGAATGCGGGCGAGCGCAGCGCGCACACCAGCGCCGCATCGTCCAGCTTGGGATCGTGGGTCAGCGTCACCACGGCGGTCGCGCTATCGGGCTTCCAGTCCTCCAGCGCCTCGTCGGGCCAGCGATCGTCCACTGCGTATCCGGCAAAACGCGGCCCGGCGGCGAACGCCCCGCGCGGATCGACGATGAACGGGCTGAAACCCAGCATTGCCGCCATCGGCGCCAACGCCTGCGCTATGTGCACGGCGCCCACCAGAAGCAGCCGACGCGGGGGATCGAACTGATGGACGAAATCGCCGGTCTCCCCCTCTGTGGTGCGGCCGGTCGCAAAATCCGCTGCCAGGATCAGCGCCTTGCCCGCCGCACGCGCTTGCGCCAGCCGCGCGAACAAGGCCGGCGGAAACCCGCTCGCATCAACCGCCTGCACCAGGATCGCGATTTCGCCGCCGCAGGCCAGCCCTACCTCCCAGGCGGTTTCATTCGCCACCCCGAAGGTCAGCAGCGCTCCGCCGCCCCTCGCAATACGCTCCTGGGCCGCAGCAATCACCGCGCCCTCCACGCATCCACCCGAAACCGAGCCTTCGAACAGCCCATCTTCGCGCACCAGCAGCAGGCTGCCCACGCGGCGCGGAGCCGAACCCCAGGTGCGCACTACGGTTGCCAGCGCCAGCCGATGCTCATCGGCGGCCCAGGCGGAGGCACGGCCCAGCAACAGGCCGAGCTCGTCCGCAAGTGGCGAAAGGCCAGTTACCGGGTCGGTCACCGGGCCAGTCTCCGGGTCGGTCACCGGGCCGATCAATACAGGAACAGCAGGATCAGCGCGACGACAAGGATCAGCCCGCCAATCCAGGCCCAACCGGGCAGGCTGCGGCCGATGGCCGTCTCTTGATCCGATCCGGGCATGGGTTCGCCTGCCGTTTCCATCGGCTCGCCGGCAATCGCTGCGGTTTCGGCCGACTTTTGCACGTCTGTCACGGGCCCCTCGACCTGGGCCTTGAAGGCCGCGAAAAAATTCTCGGCATAAGCCTTGGCCGTGCCTTCGATCAGGCGCGTTCCCAGCTGGGCGAGCTTGCCGCCGACTTGCGACCGGGCAACATAGCGCAACAAGGTCGCGCCATCGGGAAGATCGGTCAGCACCACTTCTGCAGACCCCTTGGCAAACCCGGCGACACCGCCTTTTCCCTCCCCCACAAGCACATAGCGATTGGGTGGGTCCATTTCGGTCAACGCGACCGTGCCGGTGAACCTTGCCTTCACCGGGCCGACCTTGGCGTTCAGAACCCCCGCGAAGCGGTTATCGCCAAGGGCATCGAGGCTCTCCACGCCATCAATGCATTTTGCCAGAACGGCCGGGTCTATGAGCGCGGCCCATATTTCCTGCCTCGAGGCGTGGATGATACTTTCCCCTTGCAGTTCCATGCAGCATTTGCTTTCGTTACCGGGCTGTCAAAAAGTTAACCTTGCTTGCGGCGTTCACTGTGTTAGCCTGAAGCGTAGCGCAAGAAAAATTCGGCATGGCATCCGCCCCGCTTTTGATAAGCGGCACTGACGAGAAAAGACACGGTCTTGCAAGAATGACGGAGCGGAACGCGGCCTTGAACGAAGATGTTGCAAGGCAGGATTTGTCTGCACCACACACCGAAGGCGATGAACTGGTGACCGGCCGCGTTAAATGGTTTGACGTGGTAAAGGGTTATGGATTCGTGACGCCTGACGATGATGGCGGCGATGTTCTGGTGCACTACAACCTGCTCAGCCGTCACGGCAGGAAAACCCTGCCCGAAGGCACCTGGGTTTCAGCACTTGTCCGGCAGGGGCCGCGCGGACGCCAGGCCAGCGATCTTCTCGAAATCGATATCAGCACCGCTGTCGGCCCCGATCCCGACCGGGTGGCGAAACGGTCGTCCAATCGAGTCGAGCCACTGGACTTCATCGACGATGCAGGCGATTTCGAACCCGTTCAGGTTCGGTGGTTCAATCGGGCCAAGGGCTATGGATTCCTGCTGAGGGCTGATGGTGTCACCGAAATCTTTGTTCACATGGAAACCGTCCGTCGCGGCGCTTTCGAAACGCTCCAGCCGGGCCAGGCGCTCATGGCGCGCATTCACGACGGGCCACGCGGCGCGCTCGCCGTTGTCATCCAGGCAGATGGCGATGCCCCCGATAGCCAGAGCGACGAGCAAGGCGAGCCGATCTAGCGCCGGTTGGGCGATGGCACCGGTGATGCTGGCGCTGGCGGTGTCTGCCACACTGGCCGGCACCGTTGCGATCCCGTTTTCTGCCGCTCTGGCGCAGGCACAGGCCGGCCGTCCGCAGACGGGGCTGAACGTCACCCCGCTCACCATCAAGACCCGCGACGGCAAGCGCCATGTGTACAAGGTGGAACTGGCACAAACGCCTTCGCAGCAGGCCCATGGCATGATGTTCCGCACGTCCGTTCGGCCGAAAACCGGAATGCTGTTTTTGATGCAGCCGCCGCGCCCTGCCAGTTTCTGGATGCGCAATACACTGGTTTCGCTTGACCTTGTGTTCATCGGGGCGAACGGCAAGGTGCGGAACATCATCGGTGGCGCTGTCCCCCTGTCCGATGCGCCGCTCAGTTCGGTCGGGCCCGTTGCCGCCGTCCTCGAACTCGGTGCCGGGGAAGCCGAACGGATCGGGCTGCGGCCCGGCGATCCTGTTCTCTGGTAACCGCACATCCGGTGGTGGCTTGCGCTCGCTATCCCCGAACCGCTAGGGCGGGCGCATGGGTTTCAAGATTTTCACTTGGTGGTCCGGAAGCACGTTCGGAACCTGGCTTAAGACGGCTACGAAAGGTCGGGAAGTCGGCCGGGATTCCGACGGCAACGTCTATTACACCGAGCGAAACATCAAAACCGGAAGTGGGGCCGGGAAGAGCGCGCGCCGTTGGGTGACCTATGCAGTCGACAATGATTCGAGCCGCGTTCCCCCGGAATGGCACCTGTGGTTGCACCAGACCCGGCAGGACCCGCCAAGCGAAGTTCCCTTGCCCGTGAAGGCATGGGAACGTCCGTGGCGCCCCAACCCGACCGGCAGCGACAAGGCCGAAATCCCCAGTGGCGCACTGGCAGCCGGTGGGCGCAGAGCATCAGCCGCCGCCGATTACCGCGCCTGGCAGCCGGGGGACTGATCCGGCCATGTCCCCACTTTTGAAGGATCATGTGGCTGAAGCGGTTACCGGCCTCGCCGTCGTAGCCGTGGCCGCCCTGTTCCTTGTCTACGCCCTTGGCCGGACCGGATCGTCCGGCGCGGACACCTACCCCCTGACCGCTCGTTTCCCCAACAGCACCGGCATCACCGTGGGCTCCGATGTCCGCGTTTCGGGCCTGAAAGTTGGCACTGTCACCGGCCAGATGCTGGATCCGGCAAGCTACCAGGCGGTTGTCAGCCTGTCGGTCGACAAGGCGGTGAAGCTTCCGCTCGACAGCTCGGCGGCAATCACATCCGAAGGATTGCTGGGCGGCAGCTTCATCGCGCTGATCCCCGGCGGAGACCCGGAGCAGCTGGCCCCGGGCGACGAGATTTCCGACACGCAAGGCGCGACCGACCTGATGGGTCTGATCGGGTCGTTCATCAATCGCAGCCCGGATAGCGAAAAGGCGGCCCCCCCGGCCGCAGACAGCAGCGGAGCGAGCGCGCCCGCCGCAAGCGAATGACAGGCCGGAAGGCCGCAGTCGCCGCACTCTTGCTGGCCGCAGCGGGCACAGGCCTCGCCCAGGATGCCGAGGCCCCACAGGCGGCGCCCGCCGAAGCGCCCCCTGCCCCGGCTCCTACGGCGTCAGCTCCTTCTACGTCAACGCCTGCCGCACCACCGCCCTCCAGGCCATCGGATTCCCTGCCCGACAGGCCGGCACCGGCCCGGCCCGCGCCACGCGAACCGGCTGCCCCGGTTACCGGAACAGGCCGCGAAGCAGCCCCGACAACACCCGCAGCGCCTGCGGCTTCTGCGCCCCAGGCCCGCCGCCCGGCGTCTCCGACAGGGCGCACCGCCGTTATCGCAGTGCTCGACAAGCGGATGGGAACGACGGCCGATTTCACCCTCAACCCGGGCCAGCGGTTCACGTTCGGCCGCCTTTCGGGCGTTTTGCAGACCTGCGAGCGGACCCAGCCGCATGAGCGCCGGCAATCGGGTGCATTCGTTCAGGTGATCGAACAGCCGCCCACCCGCGCCGACCGGGCCGCGCCCAAGCCGAACCTCGTCTTTTCAGGCTGGTTGTTCGCGGAATCGCCCTCGCTCAACCCGTTCATCCACCCGGTCTATGATGTCTGGCTTAAAAGCTGCACTATGCGCTTTCCAGATGGGCCACCCGTCCCTTCGGCATCCAGCCGTGGCAAGACCAAACCAGTGGGCGCCAAACCAGCCGGCGCGGCACCGGCTACCCCCGCAGCGGCACCGCCCTCCTCCCGGCCCGATGGCGGGGCGAACGGAGCCGGCTGAGGCCGGCCTTCATCGAACGCGGTCCAGCTTGCATGCAGGGAGATCGCATCGTCCAGTATCCCCAAATAACGCGCCCGCTTCACTTCCCGGCCGCCGAAGCTCGCCAGATGGGCCGTGAGAAACTGGGTGTCCAGCAAGCGAAAGTTGCCGAACCGCAGCCGCGCCACCAAGTGCGCAAGGGCCGCCTTGCTTGCGTCGGTTGCCCGGCTGAACATGCTCTCGCCAAAGAATGCCGCGCCGATCCGAACCCCATAAAGGCCACCGACCAGTTGCCCTTCGGCGTCCCAGGTCTCGATCGAATGGGCATGCCCTTCGGCGTGCAATCGGCTGTAGGCATCGACGACCGTCGCGTTGATCCAGCTCTGCTGGCGTCCGGGCACGTTCTGCGCGCAGGACCGGATGACGGCATCGAAGGCGAGGTCGCGGCTGTGCGCAAAACGGTCCTGTTTCAGAACCTTGGCGAGCGAACGTGAAAGGTGGAACCCGTCCAGCGGGACGATCCCGCGCCGCCGGGGCTCCACCCAGAACACATCATCTGCTTCGCGCGTGTCGGCCATCGGGAACAGCCCTGCGGAATAGGCGCGCAGCAAAAGCCCGGTTTCCAGCCGCCGCATGCCCGATGCCCTGGGGTTGCCCGAACCACCCATCAAGCTGGGGCTCCCATGGTCTGATCGACCACATGGATCGGCCCCGTTGCCCTTTCGACAACGGGCGCTGCGGCACGAACTGGGCACTCATGGTCCGGCATCCACATACTCCGGTCTGGCGGTTGCCGCATGCTGGAATTGCCCAACAGATTTGTCAAAGGCTTGCAGCCGTTCAGCTTCGCGTAAACCACGCCGGGGCACCGAAACCTGGCGCATGCATCGGCGAACGGGCCGGGAACGGGGTTGCAACGGCAGGTCCGAGGTCCGATGTCTGGGCCGGCGAACGATGTAAGGACAATGGGTATGAAGGTTAAGGGGTTGGTTTTGCTTGCGTCTGGTGCGGTTGGCGGGCTGGCGCTGGCGCTTTCGATCAACAATATCACTGGAAGTGGCGCTGCGGTCGGGCAGGAAGCAGCCGATCTGGCGCGCACCGCCGGCGGCGAACCGGCCCGCGTCGTCCCCGGATCGGCCACGCAGGTGAGCCTGTCGTTCGCGCCGATCGCCCGGCAGGTGCAGCCAGCCGTCGTCAACATCTTCACTGCGCGCGTCGTTCGCCAGCGGCAGCAGATGAGCCCCTTCTTTTCGGTCTTCAACGCCGAACCGCGGGTGGAAAATGCGCTTGGCTCGGGCGTGATCGTCGATGCTGCTGGCCTTGTCGTCACCAACAATCATGTGGTCCAGGGTGCCGACCAGATCATCGTGGCGCTGGCTGACCGGCGGGAATACCCCGCAAAGCTCATCTTTTCCGAACCCAGGCTCGATCTGGCGCTGCTGAGGATAGACCCACGCGGATCGACCCTGCCGGTCGCAACGCTCGGGGATAGCGACCGTGCGCAGGTGGGCGATCTCGTGCTCGCCATCGGCAACCCGTTCGGCGTTGGGCAGACGGTTACCCAGGGTATCGTCTCGGCGCTGGCCCGAACGGGAATCGGCATTACCGACACGCAATTCTTCATCCAGACAGACGCCGCCATCAACCAGGGCAATTCGGGTGGCGCGCTCGCCGCCATGAACGGCGAAGTCATCGGCATCAACACCGCCATCCTTACCGGCGGGCGCGAGGGCGGCTCCATAGGCCTTGGCTTCGCGGTCCCTTCCAACATGGTGAAGATCTTCCTGCGCGGCGCTGAAACCGGGAAGCTGGTCACCGCATGGATTGGCGCCGAAGGCGAGGCGCTGACCGGCGAAACCGCACGCGAAGCCGGGCTGGACCGGCCCACGGGCATGCTGGTGACAGGCGTTTCCCCCGGATCACCCGCAGCGCGCGCCGGCCTGAGACCCGGAGACATCGTCTATGCCATGGATGGCAAGGCGGTGATCGATCCCTCGTCCCTTCGATACCAGATCGCGAGCCAGCCGGTCGGGTCCACCGCGACCCTCACCGTTGTGCGCGACCGCAAAGCGACCAACCTTCAGATGCAGCTGATGGCCCCACCCGAAAGCCCGCCGCGCCGGCTGACACAGGTGTCCGGCGGAAACATCCTGGCGGGGGTAAGCATCGCCAACCTTTCGCCCGCGCTTGCACAGGAGCTGGGTGCCGGGCTTCCCGAACGCGGAGTCGTAGTCGTCGGCGTTCCCGCCCAGGCGCCGGCGGCACGCACCGGTTTCCCGCGGCCGGGCGACATCGTCGAGAATGTGAACGGCCAGCCCGTCGCCACTGTGGATGATGTCACCAGAGCAATCGGGCTGGCGCAGGGGCGGACCCTGTTCGGCCTGAAGCGCGGCGGCCAGCGGGTGGAATGCCTGTTTCAGGCCCCTTCCAGCTTCGGCTGTCGCGCCGTTTCCTGATGGGGGCGGATCTTGGCCCGAATGGTCTGCGGGCCGGTGCCAGGCACCGGCCCGCAGGTTCTGCTCCCCCAGGTTTGGCGGGAGCAGGAGAAGCTCGTGCGATCAGGCGGCCAGCGTGTAGCGGACGCGGGCCGGGGTGCCGTTGGGCGGACCGAGGCGTGAGAGCGCGCTGCTGCGGGTAGAGCTGCTGCGGGCCATTGGAAGCTTGAAGCGCATGGAGGAGGCGCTGGTGGCGGCCGCCGGTTCGCGGCTCGCGCGGGCATCCTGCGCGGCACCGGCAGGGCGGGCACTGCGACGCGCACCGCCCAGAGCAAGGCCGACCAAGGCAAGACCGGAGATCAGGACAACCCAGGTCGAAGGTGCGGTGCCGTAGGTAACAGCGGCTTCAACGACCGAGGCGTTTGCAGCACCGGCGAACATGACGGTTGCGGCGGCGGCGGCGGCGGGGAACTTCGAAATGAAAGCCATGGTAGCTGGTCCTTTTTCTTTGCCGGCCTGCTTTCCTGGGCGGGCCCCGTTAGCCGGCACGATCGCCGGAGGATCTTCAATCTTTTCCGGTTCTGATGCCGGGCGACCACGCAGTTGATTGGCGATCACATCCGCCATGATGATCAGGTAACGTGGTTAAGATTTGGTCACAAGAGGCGGATGGTTAACGAGTGCAAACACCAATACATTGGTAACACTGTACAATCGGTAACATTTCATCCGCTCTGGATGTGGTTCAGCCTTCCCCTGCCC
>Ga0335395_10002466_pt1 | contig 11473 bp, 11 predicted proteins | sample MAT02_FD_205744 | JGI IMG/M metagenome (GOLD analysis project Ga0335395, IMG submission 205744) | Freshwater microbial communities from Lake Fryxell liftoff mats and glacier meltwater in Antarctica - MAT-02 (spades assembly) (version 2) ...
CCCGCAGATCGGGCGGAAGTAACAATGGGGTATCGTGATCGATGTGGACGAACTTGGCTGCCATGTGGGAGCATGATCAGATGTTCTGATGAACGCAAGCGCTAAGTCCGACAGACTGCTAGAAACGCCCCTGAGTTCCAGATTCTCGAAATTTTAGGTTCAAATCCGACCATTTCCTACGACGAGCTAGCGGAACAGATGCAAAAAGGCCGTAGCACCATCATGCGTTACATCGCTGGTCTGAAAGCCTCAGGTCGTCTCAAACGCATGGGACCCAAAAAAGGAGGCCACTGGGAGGCCACTGGGAGGCCACTGGGAGGTCATCCAAGGCGAATACTCGCGCAAAACCGAACCATGAGCGACGCCCCCATCCAACACTGGCTGATCCGCAGCCCCTACCAGCACCAGACTTGGGACGACGTGCTCACGCGCAACCGCTTCCGCCTGCAAGGCATCCGCAATGCCGAGGCCGCCCGCAACATAGGCCGAATGAAGCCGGGCGACATCGCACTCTTTTATAACAACGTAGGTCAATGCGCCGTCCATGGCCTCCTCGAAATCTCCACCAAACCCTATACCGACCCCACCGCCAACGAATCCCGCTGGACCGCCATCGACGCCATTCCAATCAAATCCTTCGATCCGCCAGTCACCCTCGAAGCTCTCAAATCCATTCAGGCTCTCGAAAACTGCCCTCTGGTTACCCGTCCGAGACTTTCCGTCGCCGAAATCAACCAAGAGCATTTTCATGCCGTGATTGGGCTCGCAGAATAAGCCCTATCGATATTGCATTATGACCGGAGAGAAGTGGCAGGCTTGGCAGTTTTCCAATCCCATGATCACCACTTCCCCAACGCATCCGAATCCAAACAACCGCAGCTTGCTCATCCTCCTGATTCAATTTACTCAATACTTTGAGTAAATCCAGTGAAGTGCTTCCACTTTTGCTCCCAGCACCGTTATGCAACCCGATTTCTCCGGTGAAGCGGGCAACCGTGGCCTCGGTTTTGAACAGGCCAAAGGTCACTACCGAGCAGGCGCTCAAGGGCTGCGCTTATCTGAAATCCCGCAGTTCCCGCAGCAACTTCGGGAGTTTGCCGAATAGCACGGTTTCGGTGGTTCCGTTGAGCCAGCTGAACCATGGATTCTCAAAGGCAAATTGGCTCCAGCAACTTGGAATAAGTGACTCGGCCAAAAATAATCAACCTATGTGAGGAGCGCAGCCCAACTTGGACTGCGTGCAGCCTGCTGCCGCTTTGAGGCCATGCAGCCTGTTGCTGCCACGGTGCGCGGCCGACAGGGACAGCGCGGAATTCCCATGTCTGCGGACTCGGTGGAGGGGCGTTCCCGGAAGGTCGGCCTGACAGCAGGCTGTCTCGGCCAAAGCGGCAGCAGGCTGCACGCAGTCCATGGACTAATGATGAGCTTCGGGAAACTCTGCTAAAACTCTGTGAAAAACTGTGGAAGGGAGAATCCTTGGTGATTCATTGCGGCGCCGGAGTTGGCAGGACGGGTGTGGTAGCGATTCTGCTGCTGATGGAAGTGGGACTTTAACGCACTCTCGCCCAAAAACTTGTCGAGGGGATTTGATCGGGCCCTGAATCGCCGGAGCAGCAGAGCTACTTGGAAAACTGGAACTTAAAATGACCGATTTTATGCGCCTAGCCGTTGCTTAGTAAATCGCTGAAACAGGAACGCCCCAAGACTCGGCCTTGATAAATCCGCTTCCCGCTTGCGGAGCGGAGAAACTTGGCGAAGCTGGCGGCGTGTCCCCTATGGACGATCTCACGCATGCTTGGTTACGCCAGGCTGTCACCCAACCGGATTTCGCGAAGCGTCTGGCTCCTTTGGCCAAGGGCGTGAGCGAGGTCGTGCTCGATCATGCCGCAGAGGCATCGCACGCATTTCTCGCTGCGGTGTCGATCCAAGCGGCGAAGGATCATGGGAAACGCAGAGTTTGGCTGGTTTCAGAAATCCCGCGCCACCGTGAGCGCTTGTCTGCGGAGCTGGAACTGTGGGGCGTGACAGCGCTGGTGCTGCCCGATGGGCCGGTGGAAACGGGCGATGGCACGATTGCAGATCCTGAGTCGGCGGCGGAATGGTTCTCGGTTTTGGAGCTATTGGCGCGGTCGGAAAACTGCGTGGTGATCTGCGGCAGCGAGGCGTTTTCAGGAAAAGCCCCCTCCCCCGGTGCACTGCGGAGTAGCCGCACGCCGTTGAAACCCGGCAGCACGCTGGATCCCGAGGCACTTGCGAAATCTCTTTCGGAACATGGCTATGAGCGCGTGCCCACGGTGGCCGCACGCGGGCAATTCGCGGTGCGGGGTGGGATTCTGGATCTGTTCGCCTGGCAAGCTGCGAAACCGCTGCGGCTGGAATTTTTCGATACTGAGTTGGAATCGGTGCGTGAATTTGATCTGGATTCGCAAGCCTCGACCAAGAAGCTGATCGAGTCTGACTTATTGTTAGCCGAGCCATCGGTGGAGGGCACGGTGGCAGATTACCGGAGGAAAAATGATCTAATCATCTCATTCGGCGCGGAGATTGCGAAGCCAGATGTGCGGATTCTTGAGGATGCGGCAGAGTTCAATAGCGAGGAAGATTTTACGTTGGCGAGCTTTGGCAGTCCGCTAGGGCATTTCGAGGCGGGGGACTTCGTGCTTGAAGAATCGCGGCGTGAGAATTTTTTCCGTCAGCTCAATGATTGGAAGCGGGAGGGCTGGGACATCGCGATGGTCTTCGGCAATAAGGGCGAGGAGGAGCGCTTCGCCGAGCTGGCGGGCAAGCATTTGGAACGCGATCTGGGATTGCTCGCGCTGCGTGGTGAGTTGCTGGCGGGATATACTTTGCCGGTTCTAAAACTGGCGTTTCTTTCATCGTCGGAGCTGTTTGGCCGCTATCGTTCGTCTGGCGGGGTGCGGCGTTCCTTGTTAGAAAAAGCCCGCGCGGCAAGAGCCCGCGCCACGGTGGACGAGATGGAAGTGGGCGATCTGGTGGTCCACTACGAATATGGCATCGGCCGCTACCGGGGCATTCAGCAAGGGGACGAAGGCGAGGAATTGATATTAGAATACCGCGATGGCTCCCAACTCGGAGTGCCACTGGAACAAGCGCATCTCGTTGGCAAATACGTGGGCCTCGGCGGCAAAACTCCCGAACTCAATAAGCTCGGTAGTGCTGCGTGGAAATCTGCGAGAAAATCTGCAGAAAAATCCATCCTCGATTACGCCGCGCAGCTTCTGCGGGTGCAGGCCGAGCGTCAATCCGAGGCGGGCTTCGCCCATCCGCCGGACTCGCGCTGGATGTGGGAATTCGAGCGTTCATTTCATTTCACCGAGACCGTCGATCAACGCCGCGCGATCGAGGAAACCAAGCTTGATTTGGAATCGCCAAAGCCGATGGACCGCTTGATTTGCGGCGACGTCGGATTTGGAAAAACCGAGGTGGCGATCCGCGCGGCTTTCAAAGCGATTTCCAGCGGCAAACAAGTGGCCATTCTCGTGCCCACCACCGTTCTCGCCGAGCAACATTGGCGGACATTCCGGGAGCGGATGTCGGACTATCCATTCCGCATCGAGCTGCTGAATCGCTTCCGCTCTGCCAGCGAAATTAGAGCCACTCTCGCCGGTCTGGAAAGCGGTGCGGTGGATCTCGTCATCGGCACTCATCGCCTGGTTTCCGGAGACGTGAAGTTTAAAGACCTCGGGCTGGTGGTGGTGGATGAGGAGCAACGCTTTGGCGTGGCGCATAAGGAGAAATTCAAACAACTCTTCATGCAGGTGGATGTGCTAACACTTTCCGCCACGCCCATTCCCCGCACACTTTATATGGCTCTGATGGGGGCACGGGATATGTCCACGATTGATACCCCGCCGCCCAACCGGATCCCGGTATCGACGACGGTTTGCGCCTACGATGAACGAGTGATCCGCGATGCCATTCGCCGGGAAATAAAGCGCGGTGGCCAGGTTTTTTTCCTGCACAACCGGGTGAAAACGATCGATAACATGCGCTCCCGCCTCGCCGAGTTAGTCCCCGAAGCCCGCATCCTCATCGGCCACGGCCAGATGGATAAAGATGATCTGGAGGTGGTGATGCATCAGTTTGTAAAAGGCGAGGCGGATGTATTATTAGCCACAACGATCATCGAGACCGGCATCGATATCCCGAATGCGAACACCATTCTCATTGATCGCGCAGACCGCTTCGGCCTTGCAGATTTGTATCAACTCCGTGGCCGCGTGGGGCGTGCGGGAGAGAAAGCATACGCGATTTTACTTCTGCCACGAGACATGATGACCGTGGGCGACGCGCGGAAACGTATCAACGCCATCAAGCAATACACCGCTCTCGGATCAGGCTTTAAAATCGCAATGCGGGATCTGGAAATCCGCGGTGCCGGCAATTTATTGGGCACCAAACAGACTGGGCATATCTCTCAAATCGGCTTCGAGCTTTACTGCCAACTCCTGCGCCAATCCGTGGAGCGGCTCAAGGGCCGCAAAGATTCTCCTCGTGGCGGCACCACTTTCAAGGCGGATTTCATCGCCTTTAGCGAGCTTGCCTATTCGCGCGAAGATCCGAAGACGGTCCTCCCCGCCTTCCTGCCCACCACTTGGCTGGAGGAAACCAAACTCCGCATCACCGCCTACCGGGAGCTCGCGGAAGCCTCGACATTGCAACAGATTGATGGCTTGGAAAAATCCTGGCGTGACCGCTTCGGCCGGATCCCAGAGGCGGCCACACGGCTATTGGAAATCACCCGAATCAAGGCAATCGCCGCTGCCGAAGGTGTTGCTTCTGTGGAGATCCAAGGCCAACGCTTGATGTTGCATCGGAATGGCGACTATATTCTTCTTGAAGGCCGCCGGTTTCCCCGCTTGCAATCCGCGACTCCCGAGGAGAAACTCTCCGAAGCGGCAGCGCTTTTGAAAAACTTTTGATTCCATCCTATGACTTCACTGAAATCGGTTTTTACCATTGCCACTCTCATTGCCGCGCCGCTCTGCATTGCGCAGGAAGCGCCACCCGCGCCTACCCGAGCACCACAGCGGCCAGCAGCTCCTTCCGGCCCCGTCGAGGTGAATGGCATCGCCGCCAAGGTGAATGGCAAGGTCATTACCCGCAACCAGATTTCCTTCATGCTCGCCCCGCGCTACGCCCAGCTGGTGGCGCAATACCCGCGGCGTGGGCCACAGTTTGAGTCGAAATTCAAGGAAGCAAAGGCCACCATCACCCAAGAATTGGTGGACCGGGAGATCATCATTGATGAATTCAAACAACTTGGTGCCTCCATTAAGCCGAACATCATCGACGAGGAGATTAAACGCCAAATGCGCGAACTTTATAACGGCGATGAAACGAAATTCCGCGAAGAATTGAAGCGCAGCCGCCTGACCATGGAAGGCTACCGGGAAATGACGCGCGAGAAAATGATCGTGCAAGCGATGCGCTCTCAGCAATTTGCAGATGCCCCGCCGCCACTCCCTAACGAAATTCAACGGGAGTATAACGAAGTTAAATCCAGCCTGCGCGACGTGACGAAAGATAAAATCTCGTTCCAGAAAATCTTCATCCCCTCCATGGATCCACAAAACCCGATCGCCACTCCCGAGTCCCAACTCTTTCTCGCTGAGGACATTGCGCGCCAACTTGGCGAAGGAAAAGACTTTGCTGAACTAGCAAAAACCTATTCCAAAGATGCCTTCTCCGAGCAAGGCGGGATTCAGGAAAACGTTCCGCGCACGGACCTGTCCCCAGAATTTGCATCGATCATTTTCGAAACTCCTCCCGGCAAACTGGTGGGACCTTTGTTAGATCGGCTCGGATTCACCATCGTCAAGGTCACCAAAGTGGACCTCGGACCCGCCCCCGCGCTCGACGATGCGATGCGCACAAATATGGAGGAACGTGTCCGCCGCAAGAAGACATCAGCGCAATACGAGCGCTGGATCGAGGGTAAGCGCAAGCGGGCGATGATCGAAATCATGGACTGATACAGCCACCCCAAAAGTTTGATCGTTGAGTTTCAGCGGCTATGCAGTAATTGATGAATTTTGAAAATGAATCCGGCTTGCCCAAAGCCATTTTCCAAGTCATGGACAGCCCGTGATTCGTAATCTATCAGACGATCCAGCCTGGCAGGAAGAGGATCTAGGTCTCCCACTGCCTGATTCGCCCCACGCCTGCTCGGTGTGCTTACCGACGTGGGCATCTGTCATCGGTTACGAAGAAAACCGCCCAAAAATCGTCAACAAGCTCAGGACCGGTTATCCAAGATTTTTTAAACATCCCAGCGTTGAACGGCTCTTTGCCGAGGCCAAAGCGCAGCTCGCCAGCGAGAATGAAGAAGTCTTGGTCCTACCCACCCGCGCCTCGGTGCAACGTGCCCATCGCTGGGTAGAACGCCGCGCGGAGACCGCTGTTAGAATTACCAGCTTCAATGGCTTGCAGGTATTAGTAGTGCCCGCCAAGGCGAAAAAAGAGATCGATTTCTACTGGCGTTTTTCAGGAGAAATAGTGAGCAGCCGCCAAGCGCAGGACTTCTTGGATGGAGAGTTACGGGAAGGTTCCAAGTCCCACTTGATCGCCAGATCGCTGGCGAAATTTACCGGTGCCAGCGTCGATGATACCTTCATTTACTCCAGCGGAATGGCTGCCGTTATCTCCACCTTGCGTGCCTTGCCGGGTCTGTTAGAAGGGAAAAAAACCCTACAAATCGAGTTTCCATACGTCGATTGCTTGAAAGTCCAAGAGCTATTCGCCCATGGCGTGGTCTATCTGAACGAGGCGACTGGAGAATCCTTCGACGAGGCATTGATGCGCATCCGTGCTGGCGAATTTGCCGGAGTTTTTACTGAGGCGCCCAGCAATCCACTGCTCCGCACTGTCGATATTAACCGCGTCGCAGAAGCCTGCCGCGCAAGTAAAACTCCACTGATTATTGATGATTCCGCCTCTGGCCCGATCAATGTGCATGGCCTGCGCTACGCAGACGTGGTCACTAGCAGCTTGACTAAATGGATCTCCGGCCAAGGCGATGTGATGGCGGGAATGACGTCCATCCGGGCGGACTCGCCGCTGGCGAACGATTTCCGCGCTGCCTTCAAAGCCGATTCCAGCGAATGCGCTCCCCTTTACCTTGGGGATGCCGAAGTTTTACTATCGAATCTCAAGGGCTATGCCACCCGGATGAAGACCGTGAATGCCAATGGACTCGCCCTCGCCACTTGGCTCAACGAGCATCCTGCCATCGCCGAGGTTTGGCATCCTTCACTCAGCCATCGTAATAATTATGAAATGCTGATGCGGGAAGACGGCGGCTACGGCGGCTTACTTTCTTTTGCGCTGAAAAATCCAAAGAAAACGCCCAAAGTTTACGACACCTTGCGGATCAGCAAGGGCCCGAGTTTTGGCACACCGTTTACATTGGTTTGTCCCTACACCCAGCTCGCCCATTTCCACGAACTCGAGTGGGCCGAGGGCTGCGGCGTGCCGGCGAATCTCCTGCGAGTGTCATGCGGACTGGAGCCCATCGAGAGCCTCATCGCCACATTCGAGGAAGCGCTGGCCCACGCTTGATTAGAAAAATCCCAGATCGTTGTCCAAATCAGTATCTCCTGTGAGGAACGCTTTGCGAAATTTCTGCAAAGTTTCCCGGCTGCTGGCAGAAATTTTTAAAAACATCCGTGTTGTGCACGTTTTACAAATGAGCAACGGCAGAGCGCCCACCGTGAGATCGCCGTCCGCATCGTAGAGCGCACAAATCCCATACCCGTCCAACGTTTCCCGTGGCTCAAGGCAGCCGATGCATGCATCAAATCGCCCCGCCACATCCGCTTCCATCATAAATTCCTTCATCCGTGAGTCCCAGTCGATCTCATCCGCGATGAAATGCCGGACCGCCTCCTTGGATTCCGCATCGATCCCCTTCCCCACATCATCGCGGCAAGGAATACAAATCGCATACTCGATGACGCATTCATCGCTTTGATATTCCTTGTTCACCAACCAGGAGACCCCGATTTCTAACAACGCCTTCTGGCAAAGAATGCAGTGTTCAAACGGTCGATCCGTCTCGTCAGATCGCAGCCACCGTGAGATTGAAACCATGTTCTAAGTCTAAGCTGGAATCGAGCTTCATGAAATCGAAAATTCCACCAAAGGGTGAAATTTCAGCTCACCGCCAGCACCATGAGCGGCGGAATTTCCAGACTTTCCCCTGCCACCATCCCGTGCAATTTACCGTAAAGCGAGCTTTCGGGTGTTAGCAAAGTAACTTCCGCGCCCTCATGCTGGAGAACCATCCCCCCCGCCACCGGAACTAACAGAAAGAACCCAATTTCCCCTCCAAGGCTTGCCTCCACCAAAGCCCCGGCATCGATCGGATCTGCAGGCCCGAATTCCGGTAAACTCAGCGTCTCGAAAATACGCACCGCCTGTGCCAATTCATCCACCTGCCGCGCTTGGCCAGCAGCCAGATACGAGGCTTCCAAACTGCGGGTGTCATATTTCCCCTCCGCCTTACTCCCCGGATCCGTGGCAGCCGCGTGGGCCTCGAATGCGGCTTTGGAAAGGCGGTCTAAATTGCCGCGAAGCTCAATCCGGATTTTTTCAAGCAAATCAAATTTCATGAATGGAAAGGCAGCCTGGGAATCCTCCGACAAGAATGAATCTCACGCGCGCCTCAGTGAGAAGCACCAACAATTTTACGAACGAGGGTTCCATCATCAGGCGGTTGTTTCCATTTGGTTTGCTGGGTCAGAGCGCGGGCATTTGCACGCAGCATTTCGACTCTTTTGAAAACTGGAACGTTCCGCAGACTGCCTCCCACTTGCTTCTTTAGAGTTTCTTCAAATTCACTTTTCACGGCGGGAACGGTTCGGCGGCAACGGCTTTGAGAATGCCAGTCCGAGCCACTTTGCCAAGGTTTGTTTTCAAAGCACATTAAAGTCTCCTCACAAAGTTCTTCGAAGAAATCACGAGCAGCCTTGCATTCAATTAATTCCCAAGCCACCTTCGCGGGAAATGCGAACACTCTACGCCTACAAAAACTGCGATACCTGCCGGAAAGCCATTCTTTGGCTGAACGAAAATGGTATCGAATACGAGCTCAAGGCGATCCGTGATACGCCCCCATCCGTGGAGGAGCTCACCATCGCAATGAAATATTTCAGTGGCGATCTCCGGCGGCTTTTCAATTCCTCCGGCACCGACTACCGCGACATGAAAATCAAAGAACAACTTTCCTGCATGAGCGAACTGGATGCCATCAAGCTTCTTTCTGAGAATGGAAATCTTGTGAAACGCCCGTTTCTCATCGGCGGAGGGAAAGTCCTTACCGGCTTCAAGGCAGAGATCTGGCATAATGCTTTAAAATGACAATTTGTTAGTTAAAGATCTATGTTCGTCATCTCCATTCCCGCACTCAAAAAGAACGCCGCCATCCTCCGCGATGTAAAAGATACCGCAGGCTGTCATCTGGTCTTAGCTCTCAAAGGATTTTCATGTTGGAAGGCATTCCCCTATCTTCGCGAGGATCTCGATGGTTGCTGCGCCTCCGGGCTTTGGGAAGCATGGCTGGCGCGGGATTATTTTAAAAAACATATCATTACTTATTCGCCGGCCTATGACGAACAAGACATCGCGGAGTTATGTGAATTTACCGATCATTTAGATTTCAACTCACTCAGCCAATGGTTCCGCTTCCGCGAAATGATCATGGCGCACCCACGCTTCAAAAATCGCTCGCTGCTGTGTGGCTTACGCATCAATCCTGAGTGCTCGACCGGAGAAACTGCAATCTACGATCCTTGCGTGCCAGGTTCACGCCTAGGCATCACCGCAGAACAACTCGAAGGTGCTGACCTCACCGGCTTGAGCGGCTTGCACTTTCACACTTTGTGCGAGCAAGACTCGGATGATTTGGGAAGAACTCTCATCGCAGTGGAAGAAAAATTTGGTCATCTGCTGCATTCACCGCAATTTACTTATCTTAACATGGGTGGTGGCCACTGGATTACCAAGCCCTTCTATGACAGGGAGCGGCTGGTTCGTTTGGTGAAGGAGACACAGGAAAAATATGGTGTCAGTGTCTGGTTGGAGCCCGGTGAAGCCATCGCAATCCATACCGGCGTGCTGCGGGCCACCGTGATGGACGTATTTGAATCCGCCGGCCATCGGCTGGCGATTCTCAGCATTTCCGCCACCGCTCACATGCCGGATGTCATCGAAATGCCATACCGCCCGGATGTTTTTCTAGTCGATACCGCACCTTCGGATGAGAAACCAGCCGTGACATTCCCCGGAGAGAACTATCATCTAGCAGAAGATTCAGGAAAGTGGCTCTACCGGCTAGGCGGCCCAACTTGCTTGTCAGGTGATGTGGTGGGAGACTATGCTTTTCCGCGCGAACTGAGGGTCGGCGATACGTTGGTTTTTGACGACATGGCACATTATACCATGGTGAAGACTACTACTTTCAACGGAGTGAAACATCCGGCAATCGCGCTTCAGCACGAGGATGGGAGTTTGGAAGTGATCAGAGAATTCGGTTATGCAGATTTTCGAGATCGGCTTTCGTAAGCGCACCACCGGGGCACCAGCCTTTGGACTGCGGTGAGAATCACCGCTTTGACGCAGGAAGTGGATTTCTCACCGGATGCCGGGGCTTTGGAAAAATGTCCAAGGTCACGCCAGCATAGCCACCTGTTAGAGCAAAAACGAAAAATCAATCGATGATCTTCCGCATTGGGATCATGTTCGAGTATTCAAACCCCTGTTTTTTGAAAAATTCTTGGGACTCGGCACTGATCTTATCGGTCAGCAACGTAATGCGTTTGAACTGCTTCTGCTTTGCAAACTCCACCACATAATCCACCAGCATCGCACCATATCCTTGGCCGCGGTGATCTGGGTGGATGACCACGTCTTCCATCAGGATGACGAAGCCGCCGCGTGCCGTAGAGATTGTAAATAGCAAATTCACCATCCCGAAAATATGATCCTTGTTGCGGACCACGAAGATCCTACCGCGGCTGGGCTGCTCGAGGATTAATTGCAGGCCACGTTCCTGCATCGTCTGATCTGGCGTGAAGTCGTTGGAAACTGACAACAAGTTCATTACCAATTCCGTAAGTGCGGGGAGATCCTCAATCGTGGCAGGCTCCACAACCGGGCGATCCTCGCCTTTCAATTTACCAGTCGTTTTGAGTGCGCTCTTCACCGGGTGACTATGGCAGGAATTCTAAAATCGAGAATCAAATTTTCCCAACGCGGAATTTTTCTCAATCACGCCAAGTCTGGACGATTTTGCCGGGTGCGTATGGCCGCTTGCTGAGTTTTCCAAATCGCAATCTTTCCATGGTCGCCAGAAATCAGAATTTCCGGCACTTTCATTCCGCGGAAATCAATCGGCCGGGTGTAAGCGGGGGCTTCGAGCTGATTTGGATCGGAGAATGATTCATCGATGGCA
>Ga0335395_10002467_pt1 | contig 11472 bp, 8 predicted proteins | sample MAT02_FD_205744 | JGI IMG/M metagenome (GOLD analysis project Ga0335395, IMG submission 205744) | Freshwater microbial communities from Lake Fryxell liftoff mats and glacier meltwater in Antarctica - MAT-02 (spades assembly) (version 2) ...
CGGCAGCGCGACCGCGACCAGCTTCATCTGGGACGGCGGCGGGCAGATGCTCTCATCGAGCCGGGGCGGCCTGACGACCAGCTACCTCGGCCACGGCGGCTCGATGCTCGCCGAGAACACCGCGGGCTCGACCACCACGTACGCCAAGGACATCCTCGGCAACGTCACCGGCCTGATCGCCCCCGCATCCCAGCCCGGCGACCCACGTTTCGGACTGCCGGTGGCGGTACGAACCTTCACCTACGACGCCTTCCGCAACCCCACCGAAAAGTTCCGGCAGTGGGATGGGACCACGGTGGCGTACATTCCGACCTCGACCCTGACCACCGGGCATCGCGGCCAGGGGATGTGGTTCGATGGTGGGGCGACTGGGATGTACAAGACGCAGACGCGGTTTTATCAGCCGGGGTTGGGGCGGTTTACGCAGAGCGATCCGGCGAAGGCGGGATCGAACTGGTATGGCTATTGTGGGGGGGATCCGGTGAATCGAGCCGACCCATCCGGTCTTGATTGGGAATACATAGACGGGAGTTGGAAGCCGATTGATGGCACGCCGTGGGTGAAGCCACCGCCGCGCTGGTTGACGCCAGAGATGTCGGGCAGTTCCCGTTACGGGATCATTGATCACATCGCCGTCCGTGGGGCTATGCGACATCCCCGTCTTCAACAATCAGGTGATGTAACCGTGGATGAGTTCGCGGGGATGGTGGCTGATCAACGCGATCACCACAATAACTCTGCGAACGCGGTCTTGCGCATCCAATTGGCCTACGCGGAATGGGATCCATCGTACCTCCCAGACTACCTTAGTGGACCGACTGGCGGAGGCGAAGGTGTGATGCAGGCGCGCATCGTGGACAATATCCAGGCGGGCGGCCTGAGTGCAGCCGGTGGCTACACCCAGGCGTTGGGCTACAACATCTGGAACGGCTTTTCACTGGGCGGCTTGGGCCGCGAGGATCGGCGCGTGAATGCCTATAACGTCGCCCAGATATCCGAGCAAATGAACACGGAAATCAAGTTTGCGAATCGGAAATCTGCGGCTGTCGATGTCGCATTATTAGCGGCCGGGGGTTGGGCTGGCACGGTCGCACGTACTGCTCAGGGCGGCCAATTAGCCCTCAATGCCACTGCAACCACAGCACGAACATTGCAGACAGCCAATGCGATCAATGCCGGTTTTGCAACATTTGGCGCCTATAATGTTTATGAAGGCGTCAGTACGGAAAATTGGGTCCAGTCGACGGTCGGGGCCGTAGCGGCAGCAGTGCCCATTAGACTCGTCGGGAACGACTTGGGTGGCGCCCATAGAAGCTTAAATGCTCGCTTTACATGGAATAAACCGCCCGGTGGACATTGGACAAAAGGCGTTAGCCATCAGTTGCGCACGCAGATGGGTCTTGTACGCACGCCTAAGGAACTGCATCACTGGTTGATTCCGCAGCGTTCATGGATTCCGAATTATATCAAAAATAGACGTTGGAATCTCGTGGTGACTGCGGACAGGGCTGCACACGCTCGCATTGACACCGCATTCAAAGTTAGAGGTGTCCAACCTTACCCATTGCTCCTGCGGCCTTGGATTGCTATGCCGAATTGGGCGAAGGTGGCGGCGGGTGGTGCTGCTACAGGTGGAGCCTGGGCTGGTGCAGAATGGATGGAAGGTAACGGGGAGGATGAATGAGGCCATCTGACATCAACGCAGATCGATGGGCCGGAGGCATTCTTGCCTCAGGATGTACTGTCGATGGTCAAGTGGTGGACCCATGGACCGTGCAGGCTGCAAGTGCTGCGACCGGTAGTCCGTCGCATGATTTAGTTTTGCGTGTTGCCGCGGAGGTTATGTGCTTCGAGTTGGGACAGTCGGGAATTAAACTGACTAATGTGAATACTCTGGTCGATTTCGTTCGAGACGACCTGCTTAAGCAGGGCATGGCGGCTCGTTCCGGCTATTTAGACTTTATCCGCGCCATTCTAAAGCCGCGTGAACGCGATGGTTTCTTCCGCAGACTTTTCATGGCAAAACCCAAAGTTCCTTCGATAGCTTGGCTGTGGGTGAGTGAGGAAGATGTAGAACTAGAAGATGAGGCCGTGGTGATTCGAGGAAAGGTCATGCGCATGGATCGCTGACGGTCATTTCTGTTTCAATATTCTTCAAGCCGCATTATCGCGGATAATATCGCAGAATCCTACTAGGTGAGAAGCCAGCTGCCGTATGGATCGAATATTATCGACGGGTGTGCGCACCCTTATTCGTGCGCTAAAACGGAGAAATATCTTAGCGGTTGCGGGCGAAAAATGACTGCCAGAATGCCGATGTGCCCCAAGAATCGCGAAAATACTGTTGTTATTGCACGATTATTCGGCATCCGACCATCGGGTCGATGCTGACGTCGGCATCGTGGCGAACGTGGACATGCACCTGATGCGCCCTCCCGGCGCTGACGGTCGATAGTGTTCCCCAGGGCGAACGTGGAGGCTAAACCCAGCACAGATAGATTAATTTGCATCCGCTATTAAAAATAAAACATTTAATTGGGGGCGGCTATGGACAGGTCATAACCACTTCATGGTGGCCCCTGCAAGCGCGGCGCGATGTCGTCCGACGGTCGACCGTTGGCGCGCCAGCGCGGCAGGGAAAGCCACTGGCAGCGCCGGGTTCGGCACCACACTGCGCTCATGCTCGCCGAGGCGGTAAAATCAGCCATTATGATGCTGACATGGGCGTGGGCATCTTTCGTGTCCGCGGGTGGGTTCGTGTCCGCGGGTGGGTTCGTGGCTGCCGCGCTGGGCGCGGCGCTGGTCACCTCCCCGGCTTGCGCCGCCCCCGCTGGGGGCTCAACCCGGTCGGGCATCCGCGCATCCCCGGTGGTCGCGATGGTCGCGGTGGTGGCGACCACCGACGGCGCCGGCCGTCGGCGCACCGCCAGCTACGATGCGATCGGACGTCTGCTGTCGACCACGGTGGGCACCGACACCACGCTCTACCGCTATGACGACCGCACGCTCGCCCTGGTCGAGGTGATCGCTCCGGGTGGGCGTAGCACTAGCTACGCCCACGATGCCCGGGGCCGGGTGGTGGGGGTGACTGACGCGGCGGGCCGGACGCGGACTCAGGCCTATGACGCGCTTGACCGCACCATCGCGCGGGTCGATCCCGACGGTGGCACCACCCGGATGACCTACGCCAGCGATCGCGCCGAGCCGACGCGCATCGACGATCGTGCTGGACGCGCCATCACCTTCACCCGCGGCGAAGCCGGCGAGGTGTTGACGCGGACGATCACGGAGGGGGGCACCGCCACCACGCAGACCAACGCGACCATCACCGGCGGCGCTAACGGCGGTGCCTTCACCACCCAGCGCACGTTGGGCGGCCAGACCATCGCCAGCCGGCTTGATCGGGCCGGACGGGTGGCTGCTTACGAGCTGCCGGGCCAAGCCCCGCAGCTCGCGACCTGGGATCGCCAGGGCCGGTCGCTGACCCGCGGCCCGCTGAGCTTCGCCTACGATGCGCAGGGCCGCCTGCAGCGCCTCAACTCAAGCGCGGTCGGGGACGTCGAACTCTCCTATGACTTCCAGGGTCGGGTCGACCGCGTCACCCTGCCGCACGGTGTGGTCCGCCGGACGCTCTTCGACGACGGCGGCCTGCCGATCTCGCTCAGCCAGGACGTCGCTGGCGAGACCGGCGTGTGGTCGGTCTCCCGCGACGCTCAGGGACGCGTCGCCCGCCTTTCGGCCAGCGACTACGCGATCGACTACACCTACCGCGACGGGCGCCTGGTGCGCGAAGAGCGCACCGGCGCCGACGCGCTGTCGCGCCTGTACGCCTATGACGCCAACGACAACCGCATCGCCGACGCGGCGTACGCCGTTCCGGCGGCCAGGACCGAGGCCTTCGCCGGCGCGTTGCCGACGACCATCGGCGCGACCGACCAAGTCGGCACCTGGGCCACGGAGGGCGGCGCGCTGACCGCCGCGGGCAGCGGCAACGCCAACGCGCCCCTGGTGCTGGTCAGCGGCAGCGACCAGCCGGGCGCCGATCTGAGCGTGCTCGCCACGCCAGCGATCCCCACCACCGGCACCACCGGCGCGGGCTTCGCCCTCACCCTGGGCAGCGACAGCTACCGCTGCCTGTGGCAGGTGCGCGCCCACACCCAGCCCGACCTCGGCCGGCCGCCCAGCGAGGGCCGTCTGGTGATCTTGCGCATGATCGGCACTACCTCCACCGAGGTCGCCGCCTCGGCGTGGGCCGACGATGGCACGGGCAGCCGGACGCTGACCCTGACCCACTGGCCCGACCAGCGCTTGGCGCTGGTCGCCGCTGGCAACGGCCGGACCCTGAGCGTCGAGTGGCCCGTCGCGAGCCTGGGCGCAGTGCCGGCGGCGGCCTCGCGGGCGCTGATCGTGCTGGGCGAAACCGCCGATCAGGCCGTGGCGGCCCGCTTCGACGACCTGCGCTGGACCACCTCCGCCTACCGCATCGCCACCACGTCGAACGTCAATCTCCTCGACCAGGTGACCACGGTCACCGAGGTGCGCGACGGATTGGCCCCCACCACGACCACCTCGACCTTTGTCTACGACAGCGCCGGCCGCATGCGCAGCGTGGCCAAGACCGGCGGGGCGGCGGGAACAACGACGACGACGACCTACGACTACGACGCGCTCGACCGCATGGTCACGATGACCGCGCCGACGGCGACGTCGGTGTACCAGTACTACGCCGATTCCTGGAACCGCAGCCTGACCACCGACACCCCAGTCGGCGGCAGCGCGACCGCGACCAGCTTCATCTGGGACGGCGGCGGGCAGATGCTCTCATCGAGCCGGGGCGGCCTGACGACCAGCTACCTCGGCCACGGCGGCTCGATGCTCGCCGAGAACACCGCGGGCACGACCACCACGTACGCCAAGGACATCCTCGGCAACGTCACCGGCCTGATCGCCCCCGCGTCCCAGCCCGGCGACCCACGTTTCGGACTGCCGGTGGCGGTACGAACCTTCACCTACGACGCCTTCCGCAACCCCACCGAAAAGTTCCGGCAGTGGGATGGGACCACGGTGGCGTACATCCCGACCTCGACCCTGACCACCGGACATCGCGGCCAGGGGATGTGGTTCGATGGTGGGGCGACTGGGATGTATAAGACGCAGACGCGGTTTTATCAGCCGGGGTTGGGGCGGTTCACGCAGAGCGATCCGGCGAAGGCGGGATCGAACTGGCATGGCTATTGTGGTGGGGATCCGGTGAATCGCAGTGATCCGACGGGGTTGGATTGGGTGTGGGAGTTGGGCGGTCCGGGTACGGGGTGGGGGTGGGATAATAAGTGGGGCGAAGACTTCGAACCGGATCCGTCCATGATCTTTGCCGTAGGTAACAAGGGTGGGCGCGCCTATCAGGTTTCAGAGTTTCCAATGCGTCCGATCGATGCTCCGCCACCTGCGTTTTGGGGTCGCGATGTTCCTGGCGTGACCCGCTTTGGTAAGAAAGAGATCCTGTCTTTGGCGAGTCAGCTGAATACAGAGCCGGACCTAGCCTTAGTCGAAGATATCAATTCGAGCAGAGCGGCGCTCGAAGCTGAAACATTGGTAGTCAACGCCCGTCATGAGCGCACTCAATTGGCGACCAAGGCGACAGCGTATGCTGCGCTCTCAGTTCCGACAATTGCAGTTGCGCTATATTCTGGCCCTGCGGTAGCTACTGAGGCGGTTCTTTGGCGGGTGGCCAGGGGCTGGGGACTAAGATATACTGCGGGCAACGTGGGTCGCTGGGTCGGAGGGGCATTTCTAGAAGAAGCTACTGGAGTGATGGCTGTGACAGCGGCGGTGTCGGTTCTCGCGCCTCAAGCCGACGACATTGCGAGATCAATAGCTCGGGCAATTAATGGGGAATCTGCTCAAATCACAAGACAGTTAGCAACTCATGGTGATGACCTTAATCGACTAGCTACATCGCAACAAGAGAACATAGTTCATTTCTTAAAAATACGGACGCTAAATGAGGCTGGTTTCATTGAGGAGTTCACGACGACTGAAACCCTAACCCTCTTCCGGGTTTTCTCGGGCGATAGGAGGGTTGGTGGTTTCTTAACGGCAGTTCCGCCGCGCAGTCGTGCTTTTGCGCAGGAAGCCCTAGCCCTTCCTACGGCCAACACGGCAGAGTTTATTCAGGAAGTAGTCGTGCCGGCCGGAACCCGGCTACGGAGATCCCGGGCGGCGCGTATTAGAGCAGATGACATCTTCCCCGACCGGCGTGGCGGAGCGGAACAGTTCGAGCTTTTGGACCGCATACCATTACAGAACTTTGGCCCAGGGAGGCCGTTGCCATGATTACTTATGAGGAAAACACTATTACATTCAATGGATCTGTGCCGCACGAATTACCCCATCTCATTCTTGACCTGATCGAAGTTGATGACGACGCAGTGGTGTTGTTTCATCCCGATGCCGGGCTAGGGATGAGCGAACAGTTCCGAAACATTTGTCGATACAGCCCCCATGGAGTCAAAGTGTGGGAGTGTGAGCTGCCTACAGACAAGAGAATGGACGCATATTATCAGATGTCTCCCTGTGGTTCTGGCATCAAAGCACAGTCAGTGTGTTCGTATGACTGCATTTTAGATAAGCACAGCGGAGTGATTGTTGAGAAGGAATTCTATAAATGATGAGGCGTCCCTATTCAAAACCCCTTTCAAGCGGATTCTCGTCGATGGCAATTCGCTGGACAGGCACCTGAGATTCCGTGGACAGGCACCGATTGAAATGATCGGAACGCGAGCGGCGGCTGGCTATAGTCATTGCGCCACCAGGGCCATGAGATGCCTGTCCACGAGTTCGCTCTAGCGATGCCCACCAGGGTCGGCTGGTCGATCCCTACTGCCTCGGCCAGCTGGTGGTGAGATATGCCGGGCTGCGTGACCGCCATCTACTAAAGCGTGCGCCTGTTGATCCGTCTGCGGCTGCTTGCGCAGCCTACGTGAGGGCCGCTGGAGTAGAGGATTGCGGTCCCACAAACGCCGCTTTCAAGGGGTGAGCTGATTAGGCACGATGTGAATCATCCAAGGGAGGGTCAAGGATTGCCGAACCTATCGCAGACGTTCAAGACCATCCATGCTGAGCACTTCCAGATTATGTCGCTCTGGAAATCGGCCATGCGGTCGCTTTCGGAGGCCAGCCACGAGCAGCCCGGCTACTACCTCACCGGGCTAACGTCGTGCGCGCTCGCGATGGAGCGCGCGTGCAAGATCATTTTGATCCTCGACGATCTGGCCTTGAAGGCGACTACGGGACAGGGCAGTGGGATCGACCGCAGCACCTTCCAGAATGGCATCAGGCATGATCTCTGGAAGGCTCTGGTGGCTGTAAGCCAAGTGGCTGGTCGCAGAGGGATCACAGTTTCCTTGCCTCAGAGAGCGACTACATGGCAATGCGATCTTCTGGACCTGCTCAACAGCATCAGCACAGGCAAGTGCCGTTACTACTCCATTGACACCTTGGTCGGAGTGCCAGCGGACGATCCACTCGTGAAGTTGCACGCGATCCGGGAGAAGTTGATTCTGGGTGTCGGCTTAGCTCAAGCGACCACTTCACCGCATGCCGTCGCATTTGCCGCCTTAGTTGCTCATGGTACCTCGATTTTGATGCACGACTTAGATGGCACCTCCCTCACAACTGAACGCGCCGTGTCGTTGGGACTGGTTGTTCCCCGCATCAATAAGGCGATCAGGGGAAGTCTAATCGAGACGATGAAGCCGCTGGCTGAGCTGATCATGCAGTTCGACTATCAGTGCCCCGACTTCCCGGTTGGTGGAGATCACTATTACTGGTTCTGGAACGACACGAGCTACCTCAGTAGGTTGAAGACATGGAGGAGCTAAGGAATACAAACGGCTGCTGCATGCCAGCCGACCGCACTGATCGCCAACTCCTCCAGACTTCCTATCACGAGGCCCGGATTCTAGGACAGGCACCTATTGTTTCCTGTCAGATTGGCTAAGATGCCTGCGCCGCCTAGCCACTATGACCACTTCCAATCGATGCCTGTCCACGAAAAAGTCCCCCCAGCGCAGCGTTCTCGGCCCTGAAATGGTCAGTGACCACCGCATCTCGTGCCGCCTGGCAAGCGAACTTCAACGCCGATAATCAACTGGTCACCCGCACCGAGACCGGCAGCGCGGGCAACGCTTCCGAAACCTACACCTGCAGCCCCGCCGGCGAATTAACCGATCTGGTCCGCACGGGCTTCGATGCGAAGACCATTCATTATGGGTATGACGCCTTCCATCGCCGCAGCAGTCAAACCATTGATGGCGCAAACACGTATAATTACGCGTACCACCTCAACACCTGGCGCCGCGCCAGCCTGACCCATCCCAGCGGCAACATCACCGCCTTCCAATGGGACGGCCAAGACCTCATCCGCGAAACCACCACGGCGAGCGTGGCGAATGGCGGCGGCATCAGCAGCCAGGGCTATTTCAACCACAGCGGCCAGCCGCTGTGGCAATACGGAATGAACCCGGCGACGCAGGCGACCCTGGCTGGGACGGTCGCCGTTTACGGACGCGATCTGCTCGGTGACATCACCGGGCACATCGTGCCCGCGACCCAGCCTAACGAATTGAATCCCGGCATGGCGGTCTACGCCCGCCGCTTCCAGTTTGATGCCTTCGGCGTGCGTCAGGAACAATTCCGCCAAGTCGAACCCGGCGGCGCGGTCAGTTATATCACGCCCACCGTCGCCAGCTTTGGCCCTGGCTATAAAGGGCAGTACCGAGATCCCGCCGGCGATCTATATCTGCGGCATCGGTATTATTTGCCGCAGTTGGGCAGCTTTGGTTCCGTTGATCCGGCGAAAGCGGGATCGAACTGGTATGGCTATTGTGGGGGGGATCCGGTGAATCGAGCCGACCCATCCGGTCTTGATTGGGAATACATAGACGGGAGTTGGAAGCCGATTGATGGCACGCCGTGGGTGAAGCCACCGCCGCGCTGGTTGACGCCAGAGATGTCGGGCAGTTCCCGTTACGGGATCATCGATCACATCGCCGTCCGTGGGGCTATGCGACATCCCCGTCTTCAACAATCAGGTGATGTAACCGTGGATGAGTTCGCGGGGATGGTGGCTGATCAACGCGATCACCACAACAACTCTGCGAACGCGGTCTTGCGCATCCAATTGGCCTACGCGGAATGGGATCCATCGTACCTCCCAGACTACCTTAGTGGACCGACTGGCGGAGGCGAAGGCGTGATGCAGGCGCGCATCGTGGACAATATCCAGGCGGGCGGCCTGAGTGCAGCCGGTGGCTACACCCAAGCGTTGGGCTACAACATCTGGAACGGCTTTTCACTGGGCGGCTTGGGCCGCGAGGATCGCAGCGTAGGCCGCTTCAACCGCGCAGAGATCACCTATGCCGAGCGCCAAGCCGAGTTCAGCGGCAACTTCAAGCGTTCGGCGGTGGACGTGGCGTTGTTGGCTACCGGTGCTGGCGCTGGGCTTGCGCTACGTTCAAGCAATGCTGCGCTGCACCTGACTGGCCGTGGCCTGCAAGCGGGTTTCGTCAGCTACGCAGGCAGCGCTGGCGCGGTGGATATGTACCACGGCGACTACGGGCGCGGCTCATTCAATCTGGCATTGGCCGGTCTCGGTGCTTTCGGACTGCGCGCGACACCGGCTGCCGTCGATGCGCAGCGACTCGTCCACCTGACTGACGATGTCGGTCGCGCCGGCATTACCCAGACAGGAACGATCATCGGCCGACATGGGATCTTTGCCGTTCCGGAAGTGATCGCTGCCGAGAGTACGTTGATGCGGGTTGCCCGCACGGGTGTTGGTGCGTCTCGCACCACCGAGGCGGTGGTCATTCCCGCGCAGGCTGCCGGGCACTTTAGCCGCGTGACACCGATAGGGCCGTATTCACTGTGGAAGTCGTGGGGACAGGTGCGCTACGCGCCCGCTGGATCGCTCAACCTATCCACAGGCGTGCTCACGCCGGCATCGTCGCTGATTGGACCGCGCACGCTGATTTATGGAGTGGACGCCTTCTCCTACACCGCCATAGCTGGCACGGCGGGTGCCGTATACTGGAGTCTTTCCGATGAGTAACATTCCATCCCCAAAGCCGAGTAAGAATTACTTTGAGATGGCTGTTTTGATTTCGTGTGCGCTAACAGGGATTGGCGCAGTGCTTTTCGGTGTCGGTTTTTTCTTGGAAAGCCGCGCCATGATGCGTGTTTCGGTTTTCTTCTTTCTGCCCATGCTTTTCGTCATCGCCGTCATCATGTTCGTCTTCATTCCGATATTGGCACTCGGACGAATTCGCGGCAAGGATCAGTGGCCGAACAAGCGATGACGCCGCAACAAGCGTTGCCGATCCTTCGCGCTTTGGCGGATGGTGTGGACCCGCACACGCCCTCAGTTCCCTCCGCATACTTGCCTCCGATGCATGCAATCTTCCCTGGCTGGATTCCGCGGATGACCTACAACGGTTCCAACTGGGCCTTCGCAAACCCGAACTTCTCCAAGGACTGACCATGATCAGAGCATGCTCTCACTTTGCGTTGGCGATGGTGTTCTGTCTTGCCTCCTGTGGAGAACCCAAGATGGCGACACTTTCGGTCATCATCGAGAACAAGAGTCAAAGTGGCGAGCGAGTGGTGGCGATGAAGTTTCCGAACTCGCCTGAGATATTCATAGGGTGGGTTGCACCCAAACGAGGCCATGTGGGAGACCATGGCATCAACATTCCTCCCCCGCATGACCAAGTCATGGTGCGTCTGCAAAGCGACGCAGGAGCGCGCCGAGAGTATACCCTGAACCTGGAGAACATGGGCCAGGTGAACTCCATCAACCGCATCGAATACCACCTGGAGATCAACGACCAGGGCATGCGGGTGATCCCACCGGCAGAATGGCCCAAGCCCTGGCAGAGACCTGCGCAAGAACCGCCCACTGATCTTGGGCCAATGCCTCCGGGTTTGGTGCCTGGTTATGATCCGCCAGCGGGGATAACTCCTCAAACTCCTGCTCCTGGTCAATAGTACCCATTCCGCATGGGGGCCGAACGTGGGGCCGTGGGGCCGGGGCCGAACGTGGACATGCACCTGATGTGTCCTTCCGGCGCTGACGGTCGATAGAGTCCCCCAGAATGCAGAAAGCCGGCCCTATTGGGCCGGCTTTCTGTGTTGGCGGTCTGCGATGTGCCTGCTTGGGGGGCAATTTCCCAGCTTCTGCCCACGCATCCCCGGCAGCCGGTCGGCTGCTTCGGGTGGCACGCATGGTGCCGGCGTCGGCCGGCTACGCGGTGGGTTCGGGTTCTCGGTAGAGCCCGCGGGTGACATGTAACCGTTCGGTGAGCGTACTTTGCACGCCATCGATCCCATGCGTACGCTGGCCGCATGACCGAACCGATTCTCAACTCTTCTTCAACTCGACCCTACCTGCCTCTTGTTGAGGCGCGGGCCTTG
>Ga0335395_10002468_pt1 | contig 11472 bp, 15 predicted proteins | sample MAT02_FD_205744 | JGI IMG/M metagenome (GOLD analysis project Ga0335395, IMG submission 205744) | Freshwater microbial communities from Lake Fryxell liftoff mats and glacier meltwater in Antarctica - MAT-02 (spades assembly) (version 2) ...
GCTCGCGTTCCTGAAGGAGATGGGTGTCGACGCCCCGGTCATCGTCGGCGGCATCATCCCGGAAGACGACCGGCCGCGTCTCGCTGCCATGGGAATCGCCGCCGTGTACACCCCGAAGGATTTCCAACTCGCGAAGATCATGCGCGACGTCGCCGACCTCGCTGTTGTACACCGCACCACCTGAGCTCGGCATGAATGTGCGATGAACGGATGCGACCCGACGCCGATGAGGTGCCCGAAAATGCCGCCACGGCGCAGCCGCCGTGAGCAAGCTGAGCCTGTATCAAGCGGTGAAACGCACCATCTCGCAGGGTCGGCCGCGTCACGAATAGCCCTCCCTCACTGAGAATCGCTGCGTACCACCTATGTGAGACGCTCCTGGTCACAACCCGTGACCTTCTCCGGCCTCGTCCCCAGACCGTCCGTTCAGCGGTCGTCAATTGAGACGGGATCGACGTGGTGAACCGGGCGAACATCGTGAAGCGCTGGTCGGTCCTCGCTGGCAGAAACCGCAGCGTCAGGCACACCCGGGCGCGCTTTACCTCCGTGATAGTGCGGCGTCACGCTTGGGCCGGACTGTTGTGGTCGGTTCTCCTGCGCTAGCGGATTACAACGTGCGGTCATCGGGTGCTCTCATGCAGAGCCGTCGTAGCCGTCTGACCGGGTCTCGCCGGAGATGCAGGTCCTCAATCGGATGGGTTGGTATGGAACAAGATGGTCGCTACGGCGTTCGTCTTCTGCCTGTTCGAGGAGGTTCCGGAGGTTTCGGAGTCGATCAAGATCGGTCGTCCCCCGGCCACCGTGCAGTCACAGTTCGGCGACGTCGGCTATCACCAACGCAGCGGGCATCACCGAGGCGTCCTGCTCACGGTGCTGGAGGACACGGCGCAATCGTGTCGATACGAACAACTGACCAAGGTCGGTCCGATCCGCGTTCGCCAATGCTTCGTGCTCGATCGTGGCGACCTGGTTCACCACGAGAACGAGTTGGTGTCGGGTGCGTTTGCTCCCGGTGCCATCGAATTCGTGATCGAAGGAAACGACGACGAGTCAACGGTGGTCGCCACCCTGAGGACCGAACCACGCGGCTTGACTCGACTCGTGCAGCCATTACTACGCCCGATCCTTCGACGTTCGTTGAAGGTGGCGCTCCGCGAAGATCGCGACGACCTCGAATCGGGACGCTACGAGCGCTCGACGAGTGCGGTCTCCCAGTCGGCGACAAGCCGAACCCGGCACTCACCGATTGATCCACCGTCGAGGTAGAACCGAACTCAACGTGCGTCCGACCGGAGCTCCGGAAACCGGTATCGGCCAGTGACGCACTACGACGCCCTCGGGGTGCACCAATCGGCATCGTTCGCCGAGATCCGGGCGGCAGACCGGAAGCGCGCGCTCGAAGTCCATCCCGACATGAGGACCAGCGACTCAGCGGTGTTGGATGCGACGAACCCAACGACGGCCGCATCGAGCGAATCATTGGTCGGAACGAGTCCTGCAACCCCGACGAACGTCGCGCAGACGCGACCGACGGATCGCGAGCGACCTGTCTCTCCGCCGACTGAGCTGGACATCGAGATCGCTCGGGGCCGGCCCGCTCGCACTGGCCACCCTCTCGCGCAGGATCGATCCGGAGGATCAGTCGAAAGATCATGGCGAATGGTGTCAGGAAGGCGCGATCATGATGCACATGACGGCCACACACGGTCTGTCGTCCTTGCGAGACTTGAGTCGCCCTGATGCCCGATCACGTAGAAGGAAGTGGGACTGCGCAGGATCCGTGGATCCTGACCACGCCGCCCGGCAAGTCAGAGTTCGATGCCTGGCGCGAGGAGGCTGTGGGCGCGTTCTGAGGGCAATCCCGTCGGTGGGTGGTACGGGCTACGCAAGGGCTACCGAGGTCGCTTCGGCAACTACGTTCCACCGGTTCTGGAACACCTTGGCCTCGCGGAAGTCGAGCACAACACCCGCGACAACCGTATGCGAGCCGCTCGGTGAGTCCACGCTCGCATCGGGAGCGAATCCGAAATCCATCAGGGGATACGACCCAGGAAGCGTCATCGATGACTCGGACGCGGAGCGAATCCCGGCTCTCGCCGGTCGAGACGGCCGCCATCGATCGAGCGGGTGACCCGTCGAGTGCTCGGCACCGATCGAGACGTACTCGCGGCGCTGATGCTGGACGCTTACAGGGGCACGATTGATGACGAGGGCGAGAGCATCGACGACGCACTCGGCGCCGTGGATTGCTACATCACCGGCATGGAGCAGGACCACTCCTTCGTCGTGACCGAGGGCGACCGGGTGGTCGCCATGGCGTTCGTCGTGGTCGTTGATGGCGTGCACTACGTCGACCCGATCGTCGTGGCGGCCGACCGCAAGCGAAGCGGCGTCGGCCAAGATGCCGTGCGGATCCTTCTCGACTCGCTCGTGAGGTTCGTCTGTGTTTTCAGTACTCGAGTATTGGAGACCGGAACATGGCGAGAACACGAGATGACCTCGACAGTCGACCACGACGGACTGCCAAGGATCGTATGACTTCCACGGTCGGCGCAATCCAGGGCAGCCAGGCGTGGAGTTCGATCTTCCGACCCGGTTCGATCTTCCGCAAGGGCTACACCGACAGCCCGCGTAACCGCAGCTCTCACCGTGACGGGCATCTTCCTGATGTTCTTCTACCGGCCCGAGACCACCGCGGCGTGGAACGACATGCGGGCCCGGCAGACCTCGGTGACGTTCGGCCTCCTGGTGCGCAACATGCACCGGTGGGGTGCACACCTGATGGTGCTCACCGTGTTCTTGCACATGGCGCGCGTCTTCTACCACGGCGCGTACAAAGCGCCTCGCGAGTTCAACTGGCTGATCGGCGTGATCCTGCTCACGCTCACGATCGGGCTGTCGTTCACCGGTTACCTGTTGCCGTGGGACCAGCTCGCACTGTGGGCGGTCACCGTCGGCGGCAACATGGCCGGGTACACACCGGTGTTCGGCGAGCAGGTGCGGTTCGTGATGATCGACGGCAAGGAGATCGGTCCCAACACCTTGTTGCGATGGTATGTCGCGCACGTGCTGTTCCTGCCGTTCATCATCGTGATCTTCATGGCGATCCATTTTTGGCGAGTCCGCAAGGACTGCGGGATCTCCGGGCCCCTCTGAGAATCGTCGCGGTTCGGTTCACGCCGGCCACTCGAGTTCGGCGATGACGACCTGTTCTTCGATGGGGCCTGGCAGATCTTCGCCAGCACCCTCGCCGACTGACACGAGCCCTCCGGAGAGGCAACTGGGATCAGGTCATACATCTGCCTCTGTCGTCGTCGAGTTCGTCGTTACGGTGGGGTGATGTCAGTGATGATCATCACGGGGGCGAGCCGCGGAATCGGTGCCGCCACTGCGCTGCTCGCAGCCGAGTGCGGCTGGGACGTGGCGCTGTCGTGTCGTTCGACGATGACGGAACTTCTCAGCGTTGCCGACTCCGTCGAGGCCCTCGGGCGTCGCGTCGTTTGCACGCAAGCCGACGTCTCCGTCGAAGCCGACGTGACCGCGCTGTACGACGCGGCCGAGACCCTCGGCCCGGTGACGTGCTTGGTCAACAACGCAGGGGTCGCCCCGGGGTACGGCCCGTTCGTTGATCTGACTGTCGAAGCCATGACCGAGACATGGTCGACGAACATCACCGGCGCGTTTCTCTGTGCGCGCGAGGCCGTGCGGCGCATGTCGGCGGGGGCGATCGCCGGCTCGATCGTCAACATCAGCTCGAAGGCAGCGGTCATCGGGGGCCCGAACGAGTGGATTCACTACGCCGCGTCCAAGGGCGCTGTCGAGACATTGACAGCGGGCCTTTCGAAAGAAGTCGCGTCGCAAGGGATTCGCGTCAACGCCGTCCGTCCCGGGCTGATCGAGGGTGGCTTCGGGCCCTGGGACCCGCAGCACCGTGTGACATCAATGACCGCTGTGATCCCAATGCAGCGTTCCGGCGATCCACGCGAGGTTGCCCAAGCCGTGGTGTGGCTCGCCTCCGATGCGGCGTCGTACGTCACCGGCGCCTTCGTCGACGTCACCGGCGGGCGGTAGCCGGCCCGGGGGCCGCGCCGCGGGATCTCGATCATCACCGGCATTGGGATGTGACGCCGAATCGCTCCACGATCAGTCGTTGCGCCGCCGACCCATGCCGTGAGAGGGTTGACTGCTGTTCGGTGAGCCGTACGGTGAACCGGTCAGCCGTCTCGGTGCAACAGGGGGAGACACATGAGCCGTGAACGCGTCCAACGGTGGTCTCTGGGCCTGATCGCGCTGTTCATGCCGCCCACCGCGATCCAGGCGACGTTCGCCCCCGAGTCGTGGTACGACGACTTCCCACTCGGCAAGGGCTGGGTCCCCGTCGAGGGTGGCGCATACGACGAGCACCTCGTCCGCGACGCCGGAGTGCTCTTTCTCGCGCTGATCATCGTGACGGTGTGGTCGGTCTGGCGGCGCGAGGCGGTGACGGTCGTGGCGATCGCCTGGCTGGTCCAAGGCCTGTTCCACCTCGGCTTCCACATCGGTCACCTCGACGGTCTCGACACCGCCGATCAGGTCGGCCTGGTCGGCTCGTTGGTGTCGATCCCGATCGTCGCTGCCATCTCGTTGTCGGCCGGCGTCCGCGCCCAGATGATCAAGACGTAACCGCCGATGCGATCCGACAATCTCCTCGTCGTGGCGATCTGCCTCGCGGCGGTGTTGCTTGCGCTCGCGATCTCGTGGCGGGGACGCAACCTGACGGTGGTCGCCACTCGAGAGCCCGTCGCTCCGACCGCCGGCGCATCGGCGCTCGACGCACTGCGAACGGTGGGGATCACCACCACCGCCGGCTTCGTCGCGGGTGGGCTCGTCGCCGGGCTCGGCGGCAGGTTGGTGATGCGCGTCCTCGCGGCAACCTCGGGCGACGGGGCTCAGGGGCGCCTGACCGATGCTGAAGAACTCGTCGGCGAGATCACACTCGGCGGGACGGTCGCGCTCGTGATCTTCGTCGGCCTGTTGATACCGGTGGTCACCTCGTTCGCGTTCATCCTCATGCGTCGCCTCCTGCCCCGCAGAGCCTGGGTCACCGGGGCGGTGTACGGGCTGTTGCTGCTCGCCACGTTCGGGGTGACTGATCCGCTGTCACGCGACAACTCCGACTTCTTGATCCTGGAGCCGGTGTGGCTCGCCGTCGGCCTCGTGTGCGCCACCGCGATCCTGTTCGGCACGACGTTCGCAACGATCGTCGCCAAGCTCGACGCCACGGTGGTTCCCGTGACGGCGCTGCGCTCGAGCGCCCCGCGTCGCCACAAGGTCGCCTACGCGTCGCTCGTGTTGCTCATGATCGCGCCGCCTTTGCTCGCGGCGGTCGTCGTCTACGTCGCTGCTCGCGCGCTGGTTCACGGTCGCAGCCTCGTGCTGTTCCAGCACCGCGCTCTGCGCATCGCCGCTCAGGTCGCCGTCGCCGTGGCGGTGGTCGCCGCTGGCGTCGTGGTGGTCAGCACGGTCGCCGACATCGTGTGATCGCCGACATTCCCGCGGTCGGCGGAGGGTTCGTCGAGCACGAGCAGATCGGGTCGAGCCCGAACCCACGGATGTCCCGTCGTCGAGATTCTGCCATTCAGCGCACCATCGGGTTCACCGGTTCATGGTGCCACCACCCCCGACGTCCAGGAGCCACCACACTGGCGCACACCGCCCGAAGTCTGCACACTGACGGCGTGAACCTGGCGTGGATGTCTGGACGCGCCGGATGGCGAGATTGCGCGCCTCGTCTTTCGCCATCGTTGTGCTGATCGGCTTCGCCGGTGGTTGACCCGGGGAGGTCGTTCGGTGCCGCCACCCAGCCAGTTCCATGTTCCGCGATCATGCAAGACGTCGAGGAGTCCTCGGGCGTTGTGGTGAAGATGGGCCCGCCACGCTGTACGGCGCAACCAACCTGCGACCGGGCATGGCGTGAGTGGCCGTCGTCGCTGTACTCGCCACCTCCGGCCGCTGAAACCCCTCGGCGCGACTACTCGAGAGAGGTTCCACCTTGGCACGAGAAGCGAGGCGACTCGACACGGCCCGTCCGACCACTCGAGATCGGGCGAAGGCCGTCGACGGCGTACAGGGCAGCCAGTCGTGGAGTTCGATCTTCTGACCGGGTTCGGTCTTGCACGTGCTGTTCCTGTCGTTCATCATCGTGATCTTCATGGCGGTCCACTTCTGACGGGTCCGCAAGGACGGCGCAATCTCCGGGCCCCTCTGAGAATCTTCTCGACATCGAATGCTCTCGGGCGCAGGATCGAGGAACTGATCGCTCGTTCGTGTCACCCGATACGGCGTTTCGATCGTCTGTGCTGAACAACGGACCATCCGGACCGGCGAGAGGGGGCATTCATGGAGTGGTGGGTACTCGAGTTGATCACTGTGGCGGTGATGTTCACCATCATCGCCATTCTCGGACCGCTGATCAAGCGGTACGGCAAGTCCTACGCAGCCGATGTGTTCCGGGTCAATCCGCGCACCGGCAAGAGCTACCTCGTTTTGATGGACTTTGCCTACTACCTGATTTTCGGCGCGTACATCCTGTTCTCCATCAAGTGGGAACCCGACTCGGGGTGGGACCAACAGGTCAACGCCGAACAACTCCAGGCATCGGTGGTCCGCATCGGAGGGCTGCTGCTCCTCATGGGTCTGCTGCACGGATTGAACGTGCTCACCCTGCCGGTGATCGGGCGCATCTTCACCCTCAACCGACAACTCGACGACGACGTCGCCGGCCCCCGGGCCGCCTGAGGCCGATCGCCCCGACCGTCACGTGTCGTTCGACGCAGCACTCACCACAACGCCCGGCACCCTCGATGCCGACGCGCTCGTGGCGAAGATGTTCTCCGAACAAGGTGCTTCGCTCGTGCGGCTGGCCCGGGTGTTCTGCGACGATCGGGACGCCGCCGAGGATCTCGTGCAGGAAGCCTTCATCCGTCTCCATCGATCGGCCGGTTCGATCCGCGATCTCGGCCGGGCTCCGGCCTTCCTGCGGTCGATCGTGATCAACCTTGCACGCGACCACAACCGTCGTGGGCTGATGTCGCTGCGTCACCGGGCGAGCGCCGAGCCGCCAGTACCGCCTGCAGAGCCTGGCGAACGTGCGGTACGCAACGAAGAAGTCGACGAGGTGTTGGTTGCCCTGCGCACCCTTCCTGAACGTCAGAGGGCGTGCCTCGTACTGCACTACTACGAGGAACTGTCGATCGCCGAGGTTGCAGAGACCCTCCGCATTTCGACGAACTCGGTCAAGACCCATTGCCGCCGCGGACTCGTCGCGCTCGAATCACGACTGGAGCACACGGAGTGAACGTCGAGCAACGACTCGTGAATGCCCTGCGGGCGACCGACCAGGTCGAACCGAGCCCGGACCTCTGGTCGCGTGTGCTGCATTCGATCGAGGAGGACCAGGCCCACCGTCGACGCGTCGTCACATCGTTCGCCGTCACCATCGCCATGATGGCCGGCCTTGTGGTACTCGGGCTGGTGAACCTCATCGACACCCCATCCGGTCGGCAGGTGCGGGTGCCGGCGATGGAATTGATCGAGACCATCGCACTGATCTCCCTGGTCGCCGTTCTCGGCCCGGCGATTCAACGCTTCGGTCGAGGCTACGCCCACGACCTGTGGCCCACGACTCCCAGCCTGCCCTCGTCACTTCTGCGCTTGCTCGATGTGGCGTATCTGCTCGTGTTCGGTGGCTACATCCTGGTGACGACCTACTTCGATTTCGGACCATCCACCACCGGCGTGGCCGAGCAGGTCGAGAACCTGTTCGCGCGGGTCGGTGGGCTCGTTCTGACGATGGGGTTGCTGCACGCCGCCACGATCATGACCCTGCCCATGGTCGCGCTCGTGTCGAACTCGACCCGAGTTGGCCGAAAGCTGCCGAGGTGGATCATCGCCATCCTGGTCATCGTCGGGCTCGGCGTGGGGCTGCTGGGCTTGCAGGCGCTCGTCGGTGGGATCGCCAGCTCTGTCTGAGGGCGGCGGCCCCCGCACGTTCACCTTCGCTGTCACCCGCTTCTCTTCGCCAGCCGTCTATATGGGCATGGAGAAACAGCTGCCGTGACGAACGTGATCGAGATCGAGCGGCTGCGCAAGTCCTATCGACGGCGTGGAGGAACGACAGTCGCTGTCGACGGGCTCGACCTGACCGTCCCCGAGGGCGGGGTCTACGGGTTCCTCGGGCAGAACGGGTCGGGCAAGACGACGACGATTCGTTGTGTGCTCGGGCTCGCCCGGCCCACGAACGGAGTGGTCCGCCTGCTCGGCCGACCCGTCCCGGAGGGCCTGCGTGACGCCGTGCGACGAACCGGTGCGATCGTCGAGACACCAGCGCTGTTCCCGACGATCACCGCGCGGGAGAACCTCCGTCTGCTGGCGTCGGTCGATCGGATCGGTCGTTGACGGGTCGATGAGGGTGCTCGATCGTCGGTCTGCCAGACCGTGCCGACGACCTCGTCAAGCGCTACTCACTCGGGATGAAACAACGCCTCGGGCTGGCAGCGGCTCTCCTCAAGGACCCGGACCTGTTGATGCTCGACGAGCCGGCAAACCCCCGCCGGGATGCGTGAGGTCCGCCAGCTCCTGCGCCAACTCGCCGACGACGGTCGCACCGTGTTCGTCTCGAGTCACATCCTTGCCGAGATCGAATCGACATGCGATCGGGTGGCGATTCTCGCCAAGGGTCGCCTCGTCACCCACGGCACCGTCGAGGAGGTGATCTCGACGGCGGGTCACCGGGCCTCGGTCCTCGTGAAGGTCGACGACCTGGACCTGGGTATGTGGGCACTCCGTGACGCGCGCTCGTGACGGAACAGGTGAACGACGAGCTGCGAGTCGACGTCCCGCCTGAACGAGCAGCCGATGTCACCCGGGTGCTCGCCGCCGCAGGTCAATGGGTGACTGAGCTCCGTCCCGACCGATTCAGTCTCGAAGACGTCTTCCTCGAGCTCACCTCAGCCAGCGATGTCTCGGGAGCCGAACTCGAGGAGGTCGTCGCATGAACCTGCTGATGACAGAGATGCGTCGGGCGTTGCACCGCCGTGCGGTCCAGGTGTTGATCGCGATCGCGGTTGGGGAATGTTTGCTGGCCGGCGTCATCGCGTACCTCACTTCCGCCGGCAAGACCCTCACAGAGCTTCGACTGCGCCAGGACAGTCCCGCGGTGATGGCCAACTGGTGGATCGCCGACGACCACCTCGGCGTGTTGTCCATCGCCATGTTCTTCCTCTTCCTGGGTGGCTTCTTCGGCGGCGCAACCGTCGCCGGCGCCGAGTGGCGCGCTGGGACCATCACAACCGTGCTGACGTGGGAACCCCGGCGACTCCGGCTCCACGGTGCCCGTTTGGCCAGCGGCGCGGTCCTCGCCTTCGTCATCTCGTTCGGACTGCAGGTCGTGTTCCTTGCCTGCTTCGTGCCCGCTGTCGTGTTCAACGGCACGACCGAGGGTGTTGACGGCTCGTTCTGGTTCAACCTGGGTGTCGTTGTGGCACGCACTTCGGTGATCACCGCCGCCGCTGCAATCCTCGCGATGTCACTGGCGACCGCGGAGCGCAACACAGCATTCGCCGTGATCGCGATGTTCGCGTGGATCGTCGTGATCGAGGGGCTCATCCGAACCCTGAAGCCATCGCTGTCGAGCTGGCTCTGGGGAGAGACGGTCACGACCGTCACGAGCTGGTCCCGACTCGACAACGTCGAGCTCGCTCGCGGCCCACTGATGTCGGCGGTGACGCTCGCCGCGTATCTCGCCGTCATCGTCGGCGGCGCAGCGATCTCGTTCCAGCGTCGCGACATCGCCACCGGTTCGTGAGTTCGAACCACCACATCAGAGATCTCGGCGAGGGTCTTCGTCTCCTCGTGGTGGCGGGCATCCCCGTCGGGTCATCGTTGCCGGGCTCGGCAGCCGGCTGGCGATGATGCTGCTGCGGCTCACGTCACCCGACGCTGTACGAGGCATCCAGAGCGATGACGACTTCACCATCGGGCGCTTCACCCTCGCCGGTACCTACAACCTCCTGGTGCTCGGCGCCGCGATCGGCATCACCGGCGCAGCCGCATACGAGTGGGTACGCCCCTGGCTTCCCGGGCCGTGGTGGTTCCGCCGGTTGACCGTTGCGCTCGGATCGGGGGTGGTGGTTGGGATCGATGCTCGTACATGCAGACGGCATCGACTTCACGGTGCTGAAGCCCACGGCGACCGGGGTCCTAGAGCAGACGCGGATGGAAGCGACGGGTCTTGCCGATCGTGCTGGTCGCTCCGTTCCCGCCGACGCTGTTCGTCCTGGTCGTGGCGGCGGCCGTTCTCGCAGAGTGGCTGACGATCCGTGAGCTCCAGCCCGTCGAGTGGCTGCGGGCCTCGACGGGTTACGGCCTGGCGGTGCAGGCGTTGTGGTTGACTATCGCCACGCTCGGCCTGGTTGCGCTCGTCAATGACATCGAGGCCATCACCTGAGACCCCGAATCCGAGCGTGACAGCCGCTGGTTCGACCTGCGGCTGCCATGCCTCGGGTGTTCGGCATTCAGTCCAGTTCGACGATCCCGCAGGCGATCCGACTCCCCGCGTCACCGGTCTTCTTCGTATCGATATCCGGGCCGCCCAGCGGCGCGAGCGGTGCCACGTAGCGGGTGGGGATGTTACCGAAGTTGTCGGGCCCGGCGTGCAGGATCACGGCACGACCCGCGATGTCGGCAGGGCTGAATCTGCCGGTCACCGATCGCGCCGAACCGCTGCCGTCCAGGAGCACCTGGATGCTCGGCAGGTCGCCGGCGTGGCTGCCGTGATCCTTGGCCGTCGGGTTCCAGTGTCCACCCACGTTCGTGAACGGCCCCGCAGCCGCCGCAGCGTCGCACTGCCCTGCTGAGTCGTTGGCGTGCAGGTGGAACCCGTGATAACCGTCGAGCCCGACGGTGACACCGTTCACGGTCACCTTGACGACCGTGCCGTGCTCGTCACCATCGAACTTCACCTTGCCGACCTTGTTGCCGTCGACGTCACGGAGGACAGCGGTGCCCTCCCAGCCGCCACCGGACACCGTCCCGCTCGCCGAGGCGAGTGTGAAGGCGCCCGCGAGCGCGGCGACCGCGAGCGTCACCCCGGCCGTCTTCTTCGATCGTGATCGGGGCGAACCGGTCGTTTCGTTTCCCATGACCTTCTCCAATCTGTCAGCGGGCGCATCATGCATCCCACACAGACAGACGATCGAGAGCAGCCGACGGGTGACCGGTGGTCGCCAACTGTTCAGGCAGCGAACCGCCGACCTCAGCTGCTACAGGACCGCTTCGATCGCGTCGAGGGCCGCCGACGTGCCGTCCTCGGCCCCGAGTCTGTCGCCGATCCGATCTACCTCGAGCCCGGTCAGCACGAGCTCTGCCTCCAGGTCAGCGACGGCGAGCACACTGCGCTCGACATCACCGACACGGTCACCGTGGACGTGGAGG
>Ga0335395_10002469_pt1 | contig 11469 bp, 7 predicted proteins | sample MAT02_FD_205744 | JGI IMG/M metagenome (GOLD analysis project Ga0335395, IMG submission 205744) | Freshwater microbial communities from Lake Fryxell liftoff mats and glacier meltwater in Antarctica - MAT-02 (spades assembly) (version 2) ...
GGCGACCACCCCCGTGTACCTCGCGCAGTCCGTATCCGAAGCCGGCGAGCTCCGCCTCTTGGCGGCGCTACCCGGCGCGACCGGAGCGGTGGGTCTGGGCCAGCGCGGCCGCTCGCCCGGCCCGGGCGTCGAGCTGCACGGCGACCTCAAGGCCTTGCGCCGCGAGCTGCGCCGTCGCCATGGCGCTACCCCCGACGTTATCGCCGTCTCACCGGCTCCCGTCGTTATCACCGGGCTCCCGGTGGCCGACTCCGCGGCGGCGCTGCTCGACCTGCTCGCCCTGACGGGAGATCTCTCCGCACCCCTCATTCTCGTGGTCGTCCCGACTCCGGCGGGCCTGGGAGATCTCACAACTTCTATTCCGACCCGCAGCGAGCAAGCAAAACCGGTCTCTGCGGCCTCTGCGGGCCTGCGAGCGGTGTTTACAGTGGATGAGCGCCTGCTCGGAGTCGCAGCTTTAGAGCTTGCACGAAGGGCCCCGATGATTGACTCTTCGCCCCCCCAGCCGGTATGTGGGTCGGCAATGTCCCTTGCCGCCGCGGCGCTCGCCGAGCTCCGCTCGCCCGCCGCTCGCTAGCTCCTGCGGCGCCCGCTGGCGTCCCGACCTCCGTAGAGCCCTGTCATGAGCAACAGCAGCCCGTTCATCGAGAAGATTGAGAACACCTACAAGCGCAGCGATCTGCCGGAGTTTCGCCCAGGCGACACGATCCGCGTCCACGCGAAGATCTCCGAGGGCGGCAAGGACCGCATCCAGATGTTCCAGGGCGTGTGCATCCATCGCAAGCGCAACGGCGGTCGCGGTGCCTTCACGGTCCGCAAGATCTCCCATGGCGTCGGCGTCGAGCGCGTCTGGGCCGTCAATTCCCCCCGCGTCGTGAAGATCGAGCTCATCAGCCGCGGCCGTGTCCGCAAGGCCAAGCTCTACTACCTCCGCACGCTCAGCGGAAACGCGGCACGCATCCGCACCCGCCTCGGCGGCTACGCCAGCCTGGTCGACAACACGCCCGCCAGTGACAGCGAGCCGAACTCCTCCACCGAAGGCTGAGCCCGTCCGCACGCCGCCCGTCTCAACACGGGCCCGTGGCGACGCGAACGAAGATCTGGCCGCGAGCTTCCTTGAGGCTCGTGGTCTCGTCGTTTGCGAGCGTAACGTGACCCTCGCCGGCGCCGAGATCGACCTCATCGCCCAACTCCCGGGCGAGGACGGGGCCACAGACACGGTGGTGTTCGTCGAGGTCCGCAGCCGGGTCGACGACCACGCCGGGCACCCGATCGAGACGATCGGCCCGACCAAGCAGCGGAAGATCGTCCGCGCCGCGACTGCGTGGTTGGTCCGCGCCTCGCTGTGGGAGCAAGTCGCCGTGCGCTTCGACGTCGTGGCGATCGTGTTCGGCACCGACGACAAAGCCCCGGTGATCACCTGGATCGCCGGGGCCTTCGAGGTCGATGGCTAAATGGCTAAGACGCCGGCTGAGAACCAGCCGACGAGATGCTTCAGGGCATCGCAGTCGTGGCGGTCGGATCGGTCGTGGCGCCCGGCGTCATCTCCATGACGTTGCAGGCCCGATTACCCTCGGCGTCCGGCGGGAACGCGGCGCAGGCCTTCTCGAGCTCCTCCGACGTACCCTCGGAGATGTCGTCCTCGCACACGCACAGCTTCTGGCAGCAGAACTCGCCGAGCTTCTGGAGCGTCCGGCACTTGAAGCCACCACCGCAGGAACTCTCCCCCGCGAGGACCTTCTTGCCGATGCCGCCATCCACACAGTCGTTGTCCGTCTCGCAGGTCCGCGAGCACATCGAGCGCTCGAGCACGTAGGTCGACGACAGCTTGCAGTTCTGGCTGATGCAGACGAAGCGGCTGCCGCCGTCCGTGTTGCACTCAGGGTCCCCGGCACACGTCACGTCGGGCGGCTTGTCCTTCTGCGCGAACACGCAGAGGAGGTCGTTGCAGCTCAGGGCCGGGAACGTCACGATCTGGCTGTCCGGAGCCTGCACGTCGCCGTGGTTGCAGGGCGCCCCAACGTCACCCTTGGGACAGGCGCTCAGCAGCGGAACGAGGAGCATGGCGCCCAGTGTGGCGGCGGCGATGCGGAGGAAGGCGAGCGTGCGAATGGCTGGCATGTGGGATCTCGGTCTAGACGGCCGGAAGGGGCGTCCATCGTACACGTACAGGCCATAGGGTCAAGCGTTCCTGTGCCCCGCAAAAACTCGCGCATTCACTCGCTGGCGGTCACCAGGCTCGCATCTCGCGGCTATCCGGACGCCACCCGCACGGGCCCGATCGTTCACCACGCCCCCGCGTCGCACGGAGATCCTTCCCTTCGGAAGCTGCGATCTCTCGGGCTCCGGTCGTTCACCGGCTGTCGTCACAAAACCCCATGCGGGTCCAAAGTCGGTCATAGCGACCCGTAATATTAGTCACAGTTTAGCGAAACCCCCGCCACCGGAAATTCCACGAGAGCGCCGAGATCTCCACAGATCGGCGGTCCACGAGGTCCGTTCCACGAGATTCGAGCCCGCCACAGCGCTCTCGTACTCGCTCGCCTCCCCCGGCGTACCCCGATGATCTGGGTCGCTGAGGCTCGCTACGGCTCGTCCCGACCACCCTCGCCCCGAATCACCTCAATGGAACTCGGCCGCGCGAAAATCTCCCTCGCCATGCTCGCGAAACTCGGCGTAGCACGAGCCCCTTGCGACTCGAAGCTGGCCGCTGGTAATGTCCAAGCCTCTATGAGTGCGAACTGCACGTCCGGCGCCCGCGCCGGGGTCACTTCGCGGCTCAGGACATCGAGGCAAAGGCTTGGCTCCCCGCCCGGCAGTACCCCGCTCGCTGAGGACGCAACGACAGCATGAAATCGCTCCGACACCTCACGTCACTCACTCTTCTCAGTCTTTGCGCCACGTGGGCCCTCTATTCCCCACCCGCTGAGGCTGGCCCGCCACCGCCGCCGCCCGCAGGCAAGACGCCGCCGCCTCCCCCCTCGGGTGGCGCCGCCGTTCCGCCGCCGTCGAGCGGCGCTGCCGTGCCGCCGCCTTCTGCCGGCTCCGCGACGCCGTCCAGTGGCCCCGCCACCGGCGTGCTCGTCGACGCGGAGGAGAAGTACAAGAAAGAAGACTACCAGGGCGCCGCGATCATCTTCGACGCGGTGGCCAGCGGCAAGACGGCCGGAGACGCCTACCGCGCCAAGTTCTGGCTCGGCAAGACGCTCTACAAGCTCGAGTTCTACGCGGTCTCTCTGAGCGTGTTCAACGAGATCGTCGCCGCCGGCCCGGCCCACCCGTACCACAAGCTGACGCTGCCCTGGCTCGCGTCGCTGAGCCGCGAGCTGCCCGAAGGCGCCGGTGTGCTCGAGAAGGTCGGTACCTACAAGCCGGCCGACCTCGAGGACTCGGCCTTCGATGAGGTCCGTGACGAGCTCTACTACCTGCTCGGCCGCTTCTACTACCAGAAGGGTGACCTCGGCCAGTCGATCGCGCTGCTCGGGCAGGTGCCCGACGACAGCGAGTACTACATCCCGGCCCAGTTCTTCCTCGGCGTCGCCGAGACCCGCGAGTTCCACGGTCCGCAGGCGGTCGAGGCGTTCAAGAGCGTGCTGCGCAAGAACATCTCCGTGCGGGAGAACGCCAACAAGAACCGCAAGAAGACCAAGAAGGAACAGAAGAAGAAGGCCAAGGCGCTCAAGAAGGCGGCCAAGGGCGGCAAGCTGGTCGCCGGTAACACCGAGGAGCTCAGCTTCGACGAAGAGATGCAGCGCTACGAGGAGCGCGCCAACCTGGCGCTCGGCTACATCTTCTATCAGGTCGGCAAGTTCGAGACGGCCAACAAGTACTTCGACAAGATCCCGCTCGAGTCGCCCTACTGGCTCGACTCGATCCTCGCGGCGTCGTGGTCCGAGTTCCGCCTCGTCGAGCTCGAGCCGGAGCAGGCCAACCTCCACTACCAGCGCACGCTCGGGTACATCCACACCCTCAATGCGCCGTTCTTCTACGACTACCTGTACCCGGAGTCGGTCATCCTCAAGGCGGTGACTTACTACTTCAACTGCCGTTACCAGCCGGCCAAGCTCGCCATCGAGGAGTTCAACCGCCGCTACCCGAGCACCCGCGACGACCTCAAGGACCTGCTCGCCAAGGCCCCCGAGGACTTCGCGCTGTTCGACCTGAGCGTCAAGATCCGCAACAGCGAGTCCGGCCTCGACCCCTTCGTCGAGGAGGTCGCCCAGAAGTCCCTTCAGGACAAGACCCTCGAGAAGAACTACGCCTACGTCAACGAGCTGCAGCGCGAAGGCTCCCAGCTCGACGAGATGAAGCCGGACTTCAAGAGCAGCCCGCTGAGCGACACCATCACCGAGAACCTCGACGGCCTGCTCTCGCTGGCCAAGGAGACCACCGGTGCGCTGGCCCGCCAGCGCCTGATGACCCAGATCCAGGAGATCAACGCCCTGGAGCGTGAGGCGATCAAGATCGAGTACGAGATCCTCAACCGGATCAAGGCTCAGGGCGACGGCTCCGCCAAGGAGGGACGCCCGCAGAAGCCGAAGATCGACTCCGAGCACGAGATCTACAACTACAACGGCGAGTACTGGAAAGACGAGCTGGGCTACTACAACTACAAGGTCACGAGCCTCTGCAAAGAGGAGTAGACCGCGTCGCGGGAGGGGTCAGCGCGCGACCCCAACCGCGAAACCCAAGCGTTCACGCGGCGCAGCCCCCGGATACCCGCTGGTACTCCCGGGGGCCCGCCAAACAGAGGTGAGAGGTCCATGAAGTCGCACAACGCATCCCGGAAGTTTCGCAAGCTGAGCACCCTGAGCGGCATCTGTCTCGCGGCGATGGTCATCACCTCCGCCGGCGAGACCTTCGCCCAAGAAGCAGCGCCGGCTGGCGGCGATGAGAAGAGCAACGTCCGTTACACGCGCAAATCCGGCAAGGTGCGCACCAAGGACACGCTCGACACCAAGTTCAAGGCGCAAAAGGAGCAGCAGGAGAAGGAGTCGAAGCGCAAGGTCGACATGATGCAGGGCGCCGAGTTCGCGAAGAAGCGCTCGGCCGTCGCGCAGGAGATCGCCGACACGCAGATCGAGCAGCTCAAGCGCCTCCTCAAGGCGACCGACCCGAGCCACGCCGACTACCCCGATCTCCTGTTTCGCCTCTCCGACCACTTCCTCGAGAAGAAGGCCTACTTCGAGAACCAGGTCGGCGCCCTCTACGAGGCGATCTACGCCGCCGAGGAGGCCAAGCAGAAGGGCAAGGCGGACCAGCTCAAGGCCAAGCAGGCGAAGTTCGAGGCCCAGGGCAAAGAAGCCTCCGAGCAGGCCGTCAAGATCTACAAGGTCCTGGTCAGCTCGCCGCAGCTCGGCAAGTTCAAGCGCCTCGACGAGGCCCTGTACTTCTACGCGTTCGAGCTCGGTCAGCTCAAGCGTGAGGCCGAGATGAAGGAGGCGTACATCCGCCTCATCCAGGACTACCCGAACAGTCAGTACATCCCGAACGCCTACCTGAGCTTCGCGGACTACTACTTCGGCCAGAACAAGATCGGTGACGCCCTCCAGTTGTACGAGAAGGTCATCACCTTCAAGGACAGCCCGGTCTACGCCTACGCGCTCTACAAGATGGCGTGGTGTCACCTCAACCCGGTCGGCACCGCCGAGCCGCGCTACGACCTCAGCCTCGACTTCTTCGTGAAGACGATCGGCGCGACCCTTGAGGGCCGCGCTGGCTCCGAGGCCAACGCCAAGCAGCTTCGCCGCGACGCTCGTCGCGACCTCGTCCAGTCCTTCGCCCAGTCCAGCAAGCCGACCAAGGCGTGGGACTTCTTCCAGAAGATCGGCGACGGTCCCAAGGAAGACGAGAACATGTCCCGCAAGATGATGGAACTGCTCGCAGTCCGTTACTTCGGGCAGGGCATGTACACCGAGTCGACCTTCATCTACGAGAAGCTGCAAGACCTCTACCCCGAGGACGCGCAGACCTGCGAGTGGCAGGGTCGCATCGTCATCAACGCCCTCGCGACCGACAACAAGTCGGTGCAGTGGACCGAGACGGCGCAGCTCGGCGAGTACTGGACCAAGTTCAAGGATGGCAACCAGAGCCAGGCCATCAAGCGCAAGTGCCGTGACGAGACGCTCGACACGATGAAGCAGATGGCGACCGTCTGGCACGACGAGGCCGAGAAGACCAAGAACGAGTCGACCTACGCGCTCGCCGAACAGGCCTATGAGGGCTTCCTGAAGACCTTCCCGAAGGACAAGGACGCCTACGAGATCCAGATGTTCTACGCCGAGCTCCTGTGGGCCCGCGCCGGTCACCTCGTCAACGACAAGAAGACCAAGACCGACGGCCTCAACAAGTTCCGCAAGGCCCACGACGAGTTCATCAAGGTCCTCGAGATCAACCCCGAGGGTAAGTTCACCCAGGACGCTGCCTTCGCGCAGATGCTGGCGATGAAGAACGCCCTCGAGTACGACGAGACCGGCGGCCAGGGGAAGGCCTGCAAGACCAACTCCGAGGGCATCTGCGTGTTCCAGGAGAAGGAGAAGAAGAAGAAGGTCAAGAAGGACGAGAAGACGGTCACGGACACCAACGCCGACTACCCGGAGAGCGAGTACACGGCGGACGAGACGGGCATGCTCGGCGCGTACGACACGTACCAAAAGTACATCAAGGACGCGAAGGACCCCGAGCTCCCGAAGATCGTCTACCACCGCGCCAAGATCATGATGAACCACAACAAGTTCACGGAGGCCCGTCCGTTGCTTGAAGAGATGGTCGTCAAGTTCGACGGCACGATCTACGCCGCGTGGTGCTCCGAGATGCTCCTCGACCTGCTGACGATCCGTTGGACCTCCAAAGGCGCGACCCCCGAGGACAGTATCAAGGCATCCGACGACCTCGAGAAGTGGGCCACCAAGCTGCAGAAGATGAAGGTCTACACCCATCCGGAAGCAGATGAGCTCAAGGCCGCGATCCCGCGCCTGCTCGCCGGCATCGGCTGGAAGAAGGCGATGCTCTGGCGCGACGCGGGCGCGGCCGGTGACCCGGACGGCTTCCGCAAGTGCGCGGAGCAGTTCCTCTCGCTCTACAACGAGTACGGTGACGAGCACGAGAAGGCCGACACGCTGATCTACAACACGGGCGAGTGCTACGAGGCCGCGTACCTGCTCGGTCAGTCGGTCCGTATGCGCAAGCTGCTGATCGACAAGTTCCCGAAGAGCGAGCACTACAAGGGCACGCTGTCGAAGCTCGCCGGCAACTACCAGGCCATCGCGATGTACGACAAGGCCGCCGAGCGCATGGAGGCCTACGCCTCGCAGTACGTCAAGGACGGCGAGTCCGCCGACTTCCTGCGCAACGCCTACCTGTTCCGCCTCGGCCTCGGCCAGAACGAACAGGCCACCGCCAACCTGACCAAGTACGAGAGCCTCTACAAGAAGGACAAGCCGGAGCTCGCTGCCAAGATCTTCTGGTCGAAGCACGGCATCCTCAAGACCGACGACGAGAAGCTCAAGCACGCCGAGGAGTACCTCAAGACCTACGGCAAGACCGGCGGCCTCGATCGTCGCATCGTCGCCGAGGCGTCGATCGGCCAGATCCTGTGGCGTCAGTCCTGCGACAAGGGCCTGCTCTACGACTCGTGCATGACCGTCGAGCGCAAGATCGCCCAGGCCGGTGAGAAGGCCCGCCAGCGGGCCATTGAGCTCAAGCGCAAGACCAAGGTCAAGCCCAAGACCAGCAAGGGCGAGGCCAAGCCCAAGCAGGACATCCCGAAGAACTGCGGCGCGGCCACCTCCGGCATCGTCAAGGTGTTCCCGCGCAACAAGAAGCGGGCCGACGAGGCGCAGAAGTACTTCGACGGCGTCCTCAAGCAGGCCAAGGGCAAGATGTCGATCCCCGAGGAGGACCGTCAGCGCGCTGAGGACTTCCGTAATGCCGTTGCGATGGCGCAGGTCTACCGCGCCGACGTGCAGTACGAGGAGTACGTCGTCATCGCCATGCCGACCAACCTCAGCTTCTTCGTCGAGGACTACAAGAAGGACTCCGGGCTCCCCAAGTGGGAGAAAGAGTACAAGGAGCAGCTCAAGAAGAAGGAAGACTCGGTCAAGCGCTTCACCGAGTTCTACCAAAAGAAGGGCAAGCTCGGCGCCGAGCTGCAGAAGACCTACGACTCCATCGTCGAGGCCAAGCAGTCGCCGTACTGGATGCTCGCCGCAGCCGCTCGCTCGGCCATGGTCTCGCAGAACTATGCGGACCAGCTCTACCGCGCCGAGGTTCCGGCCGAGTTCAAGACCGAGGAGGAGGCCTATGCCTTCTGCGACGAGCTGAGCGACAAGGCTCAGCCACACCAGGACGCGGCCGTCGCCAAGTTCTCGTACTGCCTCGAGAAGTCGACGACCTTCCAGTTCTTCAACGACTTCTCGCGTCTGTGCGAGGAGGAGCTCCAGCAGCGCGACGCCGACAAGTACCCGGCGACCTCCGAGATCTTCGGAAAGTCGCAGTACACGGCCAGTCGCCCCGATCGCGTCGATGTCCAGACGGACCTCGAGGGTGAGCGGCGCAAGCCCGACACGAACTCCAAGCCGGCCGAAAAGAAGGCCGACGACTCCGCCAAGAAGGAAGAGGCCAGCGACGCGGCCGAGTGAGGAACGACGACCATGCGTAACCTGATCAAACTCGCAAGCATCGGTGTCCTGGCTGTCGGTCTGACGGCTTGTGGCAAGAAGAACAATGACACCACGACCCCCGATGGCGGTGGTGGTGGTGGTGGTGGTGGCGGCGGTGGGAGCGGCGTAGCCGGCGGCGCCAACGCGAAGGCCGCCTCGCCTGAAGCCAAGTCGGACTTCGAGAAGGCCGTCAAGGGCTACCTCTCGGCCAAGAGCGACGGCAAGATCAGCGGCGACGAGTGTGAGCGCGTCGCCTCTGAGTTCCAGCGGGTCTACAAGACCCATGGAGTTCAGATGGCGATCGCCCAGTTCAACTCGGGCGTCGTCTACGAAGAGTGCGGCCAGATGGACAAGGCCGAGCCGATCTACTCGGGCCTCATCAGCTCCGCGCCGAAGTTCGACCTCGCCTACAACAACCTCGGCGTCATCTACTGGAAGAAGGGCCAGGACAGCAAGGCCCTCGACATGTTCAAGCGTGGCGTCGAGGCCAACAAGCTCAGCGCCCGCGCAGCCCGCAACAACGTCGCCGGCCTGATGCGCAATCAGTACATCACCAACACCGACCTCACCGTCTTCACCGAGGCCGAGAAGTCGATCCAGGGCGTGCTGGCGCTCGACTCCGGCAACCAGGCCGCCTACGAGAACCTGGCCCGCATCTACTACGACCGCGGTCATCTCAAGGACAAGTCCTACCTGGTCCTCGCAGACCTCGTGGTGACCCAGGGCATTCGCGTCCTCAAGGTCGACAGCAAGGAGAGCTCGGACATCTTCAACATCAAGGGCCTGCTCTTGTTGGAGAAGGACAACCAGGTCGACGCGCTCAAGACCTTCAAGGAGGCAGTGCGCGTCGAGCCGAGCCACGTCGAGGCCAACCTCAACATCGGCTTCATCTCGATCCGCTTCCGCGACTACGCGACCGCCGAAAGCGCCTTCAACACGGCGCTCAAGTCGGCCGCGGTGCAGAAGAACATCGAGGTGTTCCTGGCCCTCGGCGTCGCCCAGCGCGGCCTCAAGAAATTCAAGGAGGCCGAGGCCTCGTACAACAAGGCGAAGGGCCTGAGCGCGAGCGACCCGCGTCCGTGGTTCAACCTCGGCGTGCTGTATCAGGATCACCTGTCCAACCAGGACGGCGTCGACCCCATGAAGGAGGGCGAGAAACTGATCAACGTGGCCAAGGGCCACTACAACAAGTTCATCTCGACCGCGGGCGCCAACGCTGCCTTCAAGACGCGTGTGCTTGAAGCGAAGGACCGCATCGCCACGATCGACCAGACCTTCGAGTACAACAAGATCAGCGTCGAACTCGAGAAGAAGGCGGCCGCGATGGCCAAGGTCGCGGCCGAGCAGGAGGCCGTGGAGCGCAAGCGTTTGCTTGAGCTCGAGAAGGCGGCGATGGACGCCGAGGACGCCCCGGCTCCGGCCGCTGGCGCGGCCCCGGCCGCTCCGCCGGCCGCTCCCAAGAAGTGATCGGGGGATCTCTCCGGTGAGGCGATCGAGAGGGTCCCGGCTTCGGCCGGCGGCCCTCTCGGCATTTTCCGACTTCCCCTCACTTTGGCAGATCTGCCAGGCCTACCCTGGGCTCGCGTCGAGCGAGTCGCGCCAGCCGCCGCGGTCGATCGTCACAGATCCGGAGATCGCCGGCCCACATCGAGGCGTTCCCGGGTTCGCGCGGGCCAAAGCGGCCCCCCGTGGCCCTTGCGAGGCGGTTTACAAGCCAGGGGGGCGCGAGGTATGTTGCGCGAAAGTCCTGTTCTCACGCGAGAAGATCGAGGTTCACAATGCGGTTCGCACTGGCCACCCTGCTGACGACACTCCTGGCTTCCACGAACGCCTGGGCCGGCCCCGCTCCGGCGAGGTCTGACAACGACGCCGACTCGGGCGCCGCCAAGGGCCGTGGTGCCAGCGGAACTACGGTCTACGATTTCGACGACGACAACGTCGACGGCGAGCTCCTGTCTCCCGAAGGCGCCAATATCGCCTCCCGAGGCCGGACCAAGCACGCCAGCTTGATCACCATCCGCCCTCACTTCATCCCCGAACTCATCAAGATGGCCCAGGACGTCTAGCTCGGCATCCGGGGCAAAACTCCGGTGCTGGCGATCTCCTGGCGGGCCTCATCGATCTCCCGTGAAGACTTTCTCTCGCAGCACGCAAGCCTCGGGCGCCCGCCCTGACTTGTGTGCGCCCGTTTGCGCGCTGGCAGGCGCGCCCTCGCGCATCTGGGTCGAGAGAAAATATTCCAAACCGCGGAACCTCTGCTGCAGCTCGCTGTCTCTGCCCGCGTAACCCGCTGGCCCAAGGACCCGACCCATGTCCACCAAGACCCTCGCAATCAAGGTTTTTTACGGCGACCAGCTCGTCGACACGCAGACCCTGTCCCAGGACGTCATCAAGATCGGCAAGCTCAAGAGCAGCCACGTGTGTCTTGATGACGAGGCCGTGGCCCGCATGCACGCGGTGATCGAGGTCTCGGGCGACGAGGTCCGCGTGATCGACCTCGGCAGCGCCACCGGCACGATGCTCAATGGCGGCCGCATCGACAAGAACGCGATGCTCGGCGACGGGGACGTCCTGTCCTTCGGACCCTACCGCCTCGAGGTCGGCTTCGTCCACCAGGCCGCCGTCGCCGCTCCGACCCCCGCCGTGGCCGCGCCGATGGCCGCCGCCGCGCCGCTGGCCGCTGCCGCTGCCGCGCCGATGATGCAGCGCCAGGGCGCACCGATCCAGATCGATGCCAGCGAGTTCGAGGTCCAGAACGGGTCGCGGGTCGCCGAGGTCGTGGCGATGTTCGGCAACACGGTGCTCGATG
>Ga0335395_10002470_pt1 | contig 11469 bp, 13 predicted proteins | sample MAT02_FD_205744 | JGI IMG/M metagenome (GOLD analysis project Ga0335395, IMG submission 205744) | Freshwater microbial communities from Lake Fryxell liftoff mats and glacier meltwater in Antarctica - MAT-02 (spades assembly) (version 2) ...
TCGGTTTCCCCTGTTGATTGAACGAAAAGGAACCTGTGTCTACAAAGTCACGTACCCGCAGCAAGACGCGTCTGTCGCGTGCGCTCGGTATCGCTCTCACTCCGAAGGCTGCGAAGTATCTCGAGAAGCGCCCATACGCGCCCGGCGAGCACGGTCGAACCAAGCGCAAGGCGGACAGCGACTACGCCGTTCGTCTGCGCGAGAAGCAGCGCCTGCGCGCCCAGTACGGCATCCGTGAGGCCCAGCTCAAGATCCAGTTCGAAGAGGCGCGTAAGGCGGCGGGCCTAACCGGTGAGAACTTAGTCGAGCAGCTGGAAATGCGTCTTGATGCAATCCTGGTTCGTTCGGCCATCGCTCGCACCACAGCGCAGTCCCGCCAGATGGTTGTCCACCGCCACATTCTGGTCGACGGTCAGCTCGTCGACCGGCCGTCGTTCCGAGTCAAGCCCGGTCAACTCGTCCACGTGAAGCCGAAGAGTGAAGGCATGGAGATCTTCCAGGTTGCCGCGGTCGGCGGCCACGTCGATGTTTTGCCGAAGACTCCCGGCTACCTTGAGGTCGAACTCGACAAGCTGCAGGCGCGCCTAGTGCGTCGTCCGAAGCGGGCCGAGGTTCCGGTGACCTGTGAAGTCCAGCTCGTCGTCGAATACTACGCCGCACGCTAAGTCGACCTTCTGCAGCGCTGGAGTGAGCCACGGATGCTCGAAGTAAGCTGGTCTTGGCCACCATCCATCAGTAGTGAACGGGGAATTTGACCATGAAGAGTGCACTGTGGTTAATCATCGGTGTCGGTGTCGGCTTCATCGCTGCACACCAAGTGTCCAAGACTCCAGAAGGTAGAAAGTTCTTCGACGACGTCGACGACAAGGCCAGAGAGTTCGGCTCCGCGGTCGTTGACGGCTACAAGGCCCGTGAGGCCGAGTTGCGCGCTGCCATGGCCGAGGCCGAGGACATCATTGCCGATCTGTCCAAGCGCGCCAAGTAAGTGCGCACCGCCGATATTCAGAGTCGCTGGCTGAACTTCTTCGGAGATCGCGGCCACACTGTCGTGCCATCGGCGTCGCTTGTCAGCGACGACCCTACGCTGCTGTTCACTGTCGCGGGGATGGTGCCGTTCGTGCCATACCTCACGGGACTTGTCCCTGCGCCGTATCCGCGAGCAACCAGCGTTCAGAAGTGCATTCGCACCAACGACATCGAAGAGGTCGGCAAGACCCCTCGGCACGGCACTTTCTTCCAGATGAACGGTAACTTCTCGTTCGGAGATTACTTCAAAGAGGGCGCCATTGGCTACGCCTGGGAGCTGTTGACCTCGAGTGAGGCCGATGGCGGACTTGGGTTCGACGAGAAGGACCTGTGGGTCACCGTCTACAAGGACGACGACGAGGCGATCGCGCTGTGGAAGAAGATCGCCGGGTTGCCCGAGGATCGCATCCAGCGACTTGACATGGACACGAACTACTGGTCGACCGGGCAACCGGGCCCAGCGGGACCGTGCTCAGAGATCTTCTTCGACCGCGGCCGGAACTACGGCATTGACGGTGGACCAGCGACCGATGACGATCGCTACGTCGAAATCTGGAACCTCGTATTTATGCAATTCCTACGCGGTGCAGGGCACGGCAAAGAGTTCGAGATTCTCGGCGATCTTCCAAAGAAGAACATCGACACCGGTATGGGCATGGAGCGGGTCGCCTTCCTCAAGCAAGGCGTCGAGAACATGTACGAAATCGACCAAGTGCGCCCGGTGCTCGACAGGGCGGCCACCCTTTCCAAGCGACGGTATGGTGCACAGCTCGAAGACGATGTGCGGATGCGCGTCATCGCAGACCACGTGCGCTCCAGCCTCATGCTGATGTCAGACGGGGTCACCCCGAGCAACGAGGGTCGCGGCTACATCTTGCGTCGATGGTTGCGAAGGAGCGTTAGAGCGATGCGGCTTCTCGGAGTCGAAGAACCGACGTTTGCCGAACTATTCCCTGCGTCACGGGATGCGATGGCTGCGGCATATCCGGAGGTTGCGACCGACTTCGAGCGTATCTCGGGGCTGGCATACGCCGAAGAGGAGACCTTCCTGCGCACGCTCGCGAGCGGCACGACCATCCTCGATCTCGCTGTCGCGCGCACTCAGCAGGCTGGCGCTCGCGAGTTCCCGAGCGAGACCGCGTTCCTGTTGCACGACACCTATGGGTTCCCGATCGACCTCACCCTTGAGATCGCAGACGAGGCCGGACTCGCCGTTGATCGCGCAGCGTTCGATGTCCTAATGGAGCACCAACGAACGATCGCCAAGGCCGATGCCAAGACCAAGAAGCAGCATTTGGCCGATCTCTCGGTCTACAGCGCCTTCCGCGCCCTCGGCGAGACGGGGTTTACCGGCTACGACTCGCTCGTCACAGAAAGCACGGTGCTCGGCATCATTGTCGACGGGGCAAGCGTCGCACAGGCTACTGCCGGGGACATCGCGGAAGTTATTCTTGCTGAAACTTCTATGTATCCAGAGTCCGGTGGGCAAGAAGCCGACGCTGGGACGATTGTTGGTAAGGGTTTCGAACTTGAGGTGCTTGATGTCCAACGCCCGGTAAAGGGCCTTGTGAGCCACAAGGTCCAGGTGTCAACAGGCGAGGTGGGTGTCGGCGACGCGGCAACTGCCCTCGTCGACAGTGATTGGCGACGCGGCGCGACCCAAGCGCACTCGGCGACCCATCTCATCCATGCCGCACTCCGACAAATTCTCGGTCCGCAGGCCCATCAATCTGGCTCGTACAACAAATCCGGCTACATGCGTCTCGACTTCTCTTGGAATCAGGCCCTCTCGCATGCAACAAAGACCGAGATCGAGGATGTCGCGAACAACGCCATTCGAGACAACCTGATCGTTGACACTCGCATCATGGCCCTCGACGACGCGAAGGCCCTTGGGGCGATGGCGCTGTTCGGCGAGAAGTACGGGGAAACCGTGCGGGTCGTCGAGATCGGCGGGGCGTGGTCGCGCGAGCTGTGCGCTGGCACTCACGTCTCGCGATCGGCAGAGATCGGGCTCATTAACCTCCTCGGTGAATTTTCCGTGGGGTCCACCAATCGCCGTATCGAGTCGCTCGTCGGAATGGACGCCTTCCGCGATCTTGCCATCGAGCGCGCGATCGTCTCCGAACTCACATCGACGCTCAAGACTCCTCGAGATCAGCTGCCTGCTCGTATCTCAGAACTTGTCGCAAATCTTAAGGCCGCTGAGCGAGCAATCGCGCAGTTTGGCTCGAGTCAACTCGCCCAACGCGTTCCGGCGCTGGTCGCCGCCGCACGGAGGATCGGGCCGGTGACCTTCGTGGGGGAGAACCTTGGCTCAGTGGCGTCCGCTGACGATGTGCGAGCACTCGTGACCAGCGTTCGAGAACGACTCGGAGCAGATCAGGCTGTCGTTGCGCTTGGCGCTGATGTCGGTGGCAAGCCCGTTGTCATCGTCGCGACGAACGAAGCGGCTCGATCGAACTCGCTTGCCGCTGGGGACCTCGCCAAGGCTGCTGCTGCTGTGCTTGGCGGCGGAGGCGGCGGCAAAGCGGACCTCGCGCAGGGCGGCGGAACGGACGTGTCCGCGATTGCGACTGCGATCGATACGGTAGCCGCGGCCGTTCTCGGTTGATGATGCGCACCGGTAACCGACTCGCGATCGACGTCGGAACCGCACGAATCGGCGTCGCGCGCTCCGATCGGGATGGTCTGCTGGCGACACCCGTCGAGACCGTGCCGCGAGAAGTCGGCGACCTTGAGCGGATTGCCGAACTGATCGAAGAGCTCGAGGCAATCGAGGTGATCGTCGGGTTGCCGATCGCGCTGTCAGGTCGCGAAACGCCATCCACGAAGGATGCCAAGGCCTTCGCGCTTGGGATCGCACGACTTCGCCGGGTACCGGTCAGGATGGTTGACGAACGGTTGTCGACAGTCTCGGCACAGTCGGCGTTGCGAGCAGCAGGTCGAACGGTGAAGTCCTCGCGTTCGGTGGTTGATCAGGTTGCCGCCGTGATAATTTTGCAGAGCGCCCTCGACTTCGAGCGCTCGGCGTCGAATCCGCCCGGCGTCGTGGTCGACCCTGACGAAGGACTGTAACAATGGCTGACGAGCCCAGTTGGGACGACATCTTCACGCCAAAGGCTGACGCGACACCGAGCGAATCAGGATCCGAACAAAACCAACCGCGGTCTCGCCGCGAGCTCCGTGAGGCCGAGGGCCGACGTCGCAGTTCTCAATCACAGAGCGCATCGCCGGGCGCATCGCGGGGTAAAGCAAGCGCCCGTAGTGACGTGCGCGACGAGCGTCCGGTGCCTCGCAAACGAAACCTGCTCTGGCTCAAGATCACGCTCCCGATTCTCATCGTGCTCGGCGGTGCGGGCGGCGTTGCCGCATTTGGCTGGCTGAACTACGAGGAGCAAGTGCGCGAGCTTCTCGGGTGGCAATTGCCGATCGATTACGCAGGCCCTGGCAACGGAGAAGAAGTCGTGGTTTCGATCCAGTCTGGCGACATTGGCTCGGATGTCGCGAGCTCTCTTCACGACGCTGGCGTCACAATGACGTTCGATGCCTTCTACGACCTTCTTCTTTCGCTTGAGGAGCAAGGCGAGCCGGTCAGCTTCATCCCGGGCAATTACGCGCTCGAGAAGGAGATGAGCGCTCAGTCCGCGTTCGACGCGTTGCAGAATCCCGAGAACAAGATCACCGACCGTCTCCTGATCAGGGAGGGCACGATACTCCCAAACGCCCTCGAGATCATCGCCGAGACGACCGGTATTCCACTTGCGGATTTCCAAACGGCATCAACCGACCTCGCCTTCTACGGGCTGCCAGCCGAGGCTCCGAGCCTGGAAGGCTACCTCTTTCCGGCGACGTACGATCTCGACGGCACCGAGACTGCTCAAGGACTCCTGAAGCTCATGGTCGACGAGATGTTCACACGACTGGATGCCGCTGGTGTTGCGCCTGAGGATCGTCACCGCGTGCTGACCATGGCTTCGATCATCCAGCGCGAGGCCGGCTCGAACCCCGACGACTTCTACAAGGTGTCACGCGTGTTCCAGAACCGGCTGGACGACGGTTGGAATCTCGAGTCTGACGCAACCGTCGGCTACGGCGCCGACACCCTCGATACGGTGTTCACGACGGACGAGGATAGGGCTGACGCCAGCAACCCCTATAACACCTACGCGAATCCTGGTTTGCCAATCGGTCCAATCGGGCTGCCTGGCGACTTGGCCATCGACGCCGCGCTCAATCCGATCGAAGGGCCTTGGTATTTTTTCGTCACCATCAACCTTGCGACCGGCGAAACGGTGTTCTCGGAGAATATTGATCAGCACGAGAGCGCGGTCGCAATCCTGCGGGAATGGTGCAACGCCAGCGTCGAGAACGGGACGTACTGTGATTAGCCACGCGAGTGACTAACTTCGGGATGCCGCGGGCGTCCGCCTCGCGTCTAGCAGTGCTCGGGTCACCCATCGACCACTCGCTCTCGCCTGCGATCCATCGGGCGGCCTACGAGAACCTCGGCCTTGCCTGGACGTATGTCGCTGCCAAGGTCACGGCTGGTGGATTGTCGGCCTGGGTGAATTCGCTCGACGAAGACTGGCGTGGACTCTCATTGACGATGCCGCTCAAGCGCGAGGTTGTGCCGATACTCGCGGCGCGGCATCCGCTGGTTGATGTTGTTGGCGCGGCGAACACCGTGCTGATGGTTCAGAACGGCTTGGTCGGCTTCAACACCGACGTCTTCGGAATAGTCGCTGCCCTTCGCGCTGCCGGTCTCGCTCGGGTCGATCATGTTCACATGTATGGCTCTGGAGCCACGGCAGCGTCCGCGTTGGTCGCGCTCGCTCAACTCGGTGCACGAAAGGTGACGGTGGAGGCGCGCACGATCGAGAATGCCGCACCCCTTCTTGCAATGGGTCAGCGCCTCGGGATCGACGTCCTTGTCATTCCGCTGGCGTTCGAGGCACGGGTAGCGCGGGATGTGGATCTCGTCGTGAGCACAATGCCAAGTGGAGCGGTCGTTGCTTCGCCTATTGATGAGGCGATTCGCCAGCGAGCCGTACTGTTTGATGTCGCCTATTCGCCATGGCCGAGTCCACTGGCTCGTGACTGGCTGGACGCCGGGGGTCGAGTTGTATCTGGACTTGAAATGTTGCTGCATCAAGCCGTCGGCCAGATTCGCGTCTTTCTCACTGGCGATCCGGATCTCGTCCTGGAGAATGAAGCGGCCGTGCTTGGTGCGATGCGGGCCGCAGTCGCCTGAGCCGCAGTCACGTGAGCCGCAGTCGCCTGGGCCACAGTCTCGGCTGCACTCAATACCGGGTTTGCTTCGAACAGTACGAGCTATCGGCTGTGGGAGGATTGGGTCATGCTTCGGTGGTTGACAGCGGGAGAGTCGCACGGTCAAGAGCTCATGGCCATTCTCGAAGGGCTCCCGGCTGGCGTCTCAATTTCTCCAGAGCAAATTCAGGCCGACCTAGCCCGCCGCACTCTCGGCTACGGCCGCGGCGCACGCCAAAAGTTCGAGCAAGACGAGCTCACCATCAGCGGCGGGGTGCGTTTTGGGCTCAGCATGGGCAGTCCGGTTGCCTTGCGTATCGGCAACACCGAGTGGCCGCGCTGGGTAGATGTGATGAGCACGACACCGGTCGATCTCTCGACTCTGCCGGCTGGGCGCGGTGCCGCTCTGACTCGCCCGCGGCCGGGTCACGCCGATCTTGTCGGGATGCAGAAGTATGACTTTCTCGAAGCGCGTAATGTGCTCGAGCGGGCGAGTGCCCGCGAGACCGCTGCACGCGTTGCGCTTGGCGCAGTGGCTCGGTCATTTCTCCACTCTCTCGGGGTCTCGATTCTGAGTCATACCCTGTCAATCGGCGCCGTGCGCGTACCCGAAGGGGCTCCAGTGCCCGGCCCAGACGACGTCGATGGCCTCGACTCGGATCCGTTGCGGTGCTTCGACCCAGAAACTTCAAAGGCAATGGTTGCCGAGGTCGACGGTGCCCACGCCGACGGTGACACTCTTGGTGGCGTCGTCGAAGTACTCGCGTATGGTTTGCCCCCTGGCCTCGGCTCATACACGCACTGGGATCGACGTCTTGACTCGCAACTCGCCGGAGCTGTCATGGGCATCCAGGCGATAAAGGGAGTTGAGGTCGGTGACGGCTTTGCTACTGCCGCTCGACGGGGCTCTCAAGCCCACGACGAACTCGTTATCAAAGAGGCTGGGATCACGAGGCTCAGCGATCGTGCCGGTGGCACCGAGGGCGGCATGAGCACCGGGACCGTCTTGCGGGTTCGGGCAGCCATGAAGCCGATCTCTACGGTGCCTCGAGCACTTCGCACCGTCGACGTCGCAACCGGAGCCGCGGCGGAGGCACATCACCAACGGTCGGACGTGTGTGCGGTGCCTGCCGCCGGAGTCATTGCCGAGGCAATGGTCGCTCTTGTTCTTGCCAATGCTGTACTCGAGAAGTTTGGTGGCGACTCGCTCGGCGAGACCAAGCGGAACCTCGAGGCGTACCTCGCGGCGATTCCAGACTCGCTCACCACCGCAAGCGCATCACACCGTGAGTGAGATCAGGGCGATCGTCGCACTCATCGGGGCGCCAGGAGCTGGAAAGACTCGAACCGGTCGACGAATCGCAAAGTTGCTGCGTGTTCCGTTCATCGACACCGATCGCCGTGTTGTTGACGCGCACGGACCCATCGCTGCGATCTTTCAGGATCACGGCGAGGCTGCCTTCAGATCCTTCGAGCGCGCTGCGGTTGCCTCGGCGCTGCGGGAACCTGCCGTCGTCACGTTGGGTGGCGGCGCAGTACTCGATGCTGAAACGCAGCTCGACCTTGCGGCAACCAAGGTGGTGCAGTTGACCGTCAGCGCCGACGCGGTATCTGCGCGAATTGCGGACGGCAAGCGACCACTCCTGACCGGTGGCGTCACCGCCTGGTCAGACCTCGTCGCCGCGCGCAAGCCAACATACGATCGGCTCGCACAGCTGACGATCGACGCCTCTCGACAGCCGCTCGACACGATTGCTCAGCAGATCGTTGAATGGCTCGGTGCTCTGGGCGCAGAAGCAGACGCCAATCGAGCCGCAGGTTCGAGCGAGGAGTCGAAGTGACCGCGAGAACTATCATCCCGGTCGGCGGGGTCGAGGCATACGATGTCGTCGTCGGTCGCGGCTTGCTCGCCGAACTGGCCGAGCACATCGGACCTCGGGCGACGAAGGTGCTTATCGTGCACCCGCCGACACTGGGTGCGCGCGCGACCGCGTTGCGCGAGAGTCTGCTCGACAGCTACGAGGTGTACTTGGCCGAGGTGCCGGATGCCGAGGACGCCAAGCGCGTTGAGGTTGCCGCTTTTTGCTGGCAGATCATGGGTCAAACCGATTTCACCAGAACGGATGTCGTTGTCGGCTTCGGCGGCGGGGCGACGACCGACTTGGCTGGCTTCGTCGCAGCGACATGGTTGCGTGGCGTGCGGCTGATCCAGTGCCCGACGAGTGTCGCAGGAATAGTGGATGCCGCGGTCGGCGGCAAGACCGGCATCAATACCGCAGAAGGCAAGAATCTGGTCGGAGCCTTCTATGCGCCAGCAGCGGTCGTCGCTGATCTTGACGTGCTCGACGATCTACCGCGCAACGAGATCCTCGCCGGGTTTGCAGAAATCGTAAAGTGCGGCTTTATCGGTGAACCGGAGATTCTCGACATCATCGAGCGCGATGTTGACACCGTGACGAACCCCCGAACCGACGAGTTTCGCCGGGTCGTCGAACTCTCAATCGCCCTCAAAGCACGCGTAGTCGCCGAGGACTTCAAGGAGTCTGGGCTCCGAGAGATCCTAAATTACGGACACACTCTCGGACATGCGATTGAGCACGCGGAGCGCTACCGTTGGCGGCACGGAGCGGCAATCTCTGTTGGCATGGTCTTCGCCGCAGAACTCGGGCGACTTGCGGGCACGCTCGACGACGCGACCGTCGACAGGCATCGGAGCATCCTGAGTTCCCTGACACTTCCGATCGATTACCCCATCGGGCGCTGGAAGACGCTGCTCGCAACAATGCAGCGAGACAAGAAGGCCAGAGCCGGGATGATGCGGTTCATTGTGCTCGACAGCGTTGGGAAACCGGTGACACTCAGCGGTCCGGATGAGCTGACGCTGTTTACCGCCTACCAAGCCGTTGGGGTCTGACTCGCTAGAGTAACTGCGTGACCAGCGTTCTCGTGCTTAACGGCCCAAATCTCGATCGACTCGGCAGTCGGGAGCCGGATGTTTACGGCAGTGCAACGCTGCGCGACCTGCAGGAACGACTCGAGGATGAGGCGCGCGCCGGTGTCACGATCGACTTGCGCCAGACGAACGACGAAGCTGAATTGATTGGTTGGCTCCACGAGGCAGTGGACGGCGGGCATCCGGTCATCCTCAATCCTGCTGCGTTTACCCACTACTCCTACGCCCTGAGCGACGCCGCGAAGCTCGTGACGAGTGCCGGGCTAACCCTGGTCGAAGTGCACATCAGCAATCCCCATGCGCGCGAGGAGTTTCGCCACACCAGCGTCATCTCTGCTGTCGCTACCGGAGTCATTGCCGGTTTCGGCTTCGACAGCTATTCGCTCGCCCTCGATCTGGTTCAACGCCGGCTCGGGTAGACTCGACCGTTGGTTTCGGCGGGTTCTCACAGTTCGTCCAATCGACCTTCACAAGGAACGGAACGACTTATGGCTTCGACCGCGGACATTCGAAACGGCATCGTGCTCAACATGGACGGCGGGCTCTGGACCGTCATCGACTTTCAGCACGTTAAGCCGGGAAAGGGTGGCGCGTTCGTGCGCACCAAGGTCAAGAACGTCATGACGGGCAAGGTCGTCGACCGCACATTCAACGCCGGCGCGAAGATCGAAACCGAGACTGTCGACCGTGCCGACTTCCAGTACCTGTACGCGGATGGCGAGAACTTCGTCTTCATGGACAAGGGCAACTACGATCAGCTCACGCTCTCGCCGAGGCAGGTCGGCGACGCATCTAATTTCATGCTCGAGAATCAGGATGTCACGATCGCGCTCCACAACGGGGAGCCGCTCTACGTCGAACTACCGGCGTCAGTCGTGCTCGAGATTACCTACACAGAGCCGGGCCTGCAGGGTGACCGATCGACGGGCGGAACGAAGCCAGCAACGGTCGAGACCGGCTACCAGATTCAGGTACCGCTGTTTCTGGAGCAGGGCACCAAAGTCAAGGTCGATACGCGCGATGGGTCGTATCTCGGCCGTGTCAATGACTGAGCCCGCCACGTGGCGTGGAGCTGTCGTCTAGTGGGTGCTCGAACCAAGGCGCGCAAGCGTGCACTCGACGTGCTTTACGGCGCTGATGTGCGGGGCGACTCGATCAATCAGGTGCTCGCGGCAGAGCAGTCACGCGCAGATCTCGAGCCGCAGCGTTCGAGCAGTTGGGAGTACGGCAGACAGATTGTTGTCGGCATCACCGAACACGGCGACGAAATCGATGAACTCATCGAAACCTACGCGCAGGGCTGGTCGCTCGCCCGCATGCCGGTGGTCGATCGGGCACTCCTGCGAATCGGCATCTGGGAGATTCTGTACAACGAAGCCGTTCCTGACAGCGTCGCGATCGCAGAGGCGGTCGAGTCCGCGCGCGTGCACAGCACCGAGGATTCAGCGAGCTTCGTCAACGGTCTCCTCGGTCGCGTCGCAGCCAGTCGCATGTAACACCTTCGAGGGCTACGCACAGTCGCTTCTTTGCTTCGGAGTCCCGCTAATCGTCTCCGACCGACTTACCGGGTTCGAATGTCAGTGGCGGGTGATTGTCCTGAGGCATGGAAGGCTCCACCGGGCTTGATCATCGCCTCGACGAGGCAGGCACCTTTCCCGAGATTTTCATCGGAGCAGCCCTTGCGCAGAAGAAGGATGCCGTCGAGTTTGCCGAGCGTGCTGCGGCGGCGGGTCTAGTGGTGCGGTTGTCAATGTTCGAGTAAGCGGTGCGCGCATACGGGCGCCAAGCGCGCCTTCGTAAACGTCGACACGACGGCCCGCCACCTTGTCACGCAAGCGGGGAAACGGGCACGCTTGCGCAGCGGCGTGCCGACCTTTCACGCGATCTGCTCGCTGGCGTTCTGGGGGCCGAGCGCTCGAACGGCGCTGTCGGGGTGTCAGTTGCCGTGACGGATCCCGTGCTCACCCTGCTTGGCGGGAACGAGCCCGGCACTCTCAACGGTTACGGGCCCATCGGTACCGACACCGCCCGCAAACTGGCTGCTCACGGACCCTCGTTTCTCCGGCTGTTGACGCACCCGGTCTGGGGTGCCGTTATCGAGCTCGACCGACCCTGTATCGGCCGCCAGCCGACCTAAAATTGTGGGCTGGCGTTCGCGATTATCAGTTCGACTTTCCAGGGTGCGGTCGCCTTCCGAAGCACTGCGACCTCGATCGCCT
>Ga0335395_10002471_pt1 | contig 11468 bp, 11 predicted proteins | sample MAT02_FD_205744 | JGI IMG/M metagenome (GOLD analysis project Ga0335395, IMG submission 205744) | Freshwater microbial communities from Lake Fryxell liftoff mats and glacier meltwater in Antarctica - MAT-02 (spades assembly) (version 2) ...
TTCCGAATGGGATAGCGCTCTGCAACACTGCGCGCTTGAAGTCATCCAACATGCTGACATCAGCGCTGACGTGCTACGGGGAATGTCTGCAAATTCTGCGAAATCCATTACCATGCTGGATCGGAAGTTACCGAAGTTTCTCCAATCTCTGGGTCGTGACTTCGCCGGAGTGGAGGGTTCACGCATTTTTAAAGCGATCCAAGCAGGCGAGCTTTCCTACCGCTCCTATTGCTTCCGCAAGCCCCCGTTGGGATAATCTCGAACTGCCCTCGTTCCGCGCTTGCCGATTGTCGAGCGCTCCATTTCACTCTGTGCCATGACTCGCCCAGACGGCCGCGCAAACGATCAACTCCGCCCGATTTCCTTCGTCCCAAACGTGGCACCGAATGCGACCGGCTCGGTCCTCGTTTCCTTCGGTGATACCAAGGTCATCTGCTCCGCTACCATTGAGGATGATATTCCACGCTGGATGCGGGCGCAGCGAGTGGAAGGCGGTTGGCTCACGGCGGAGTATTCGATGCTGCCTTACTCGACGCTTGAGCGGAAGCCGCGCGATATTTCACGGGGCAAACTCGACGGCCGCTCCTCGGAGATTCAGCGTCTGATCGGTAGGGCTTTGCGCGCGGTGGTAGATTTGAAAAAAGTCGGCCAGCGGACGATCTGGATCGATTGTGATGTGTTGCAAGCCGATGGCGGCACCCGCACCGCTTCGATCAGTGGCGGCTGCGTGGCCATGGCCATCGCCCTTAACAAGCTGATGGCACAAGGGAAGCTCAAGCATTTTCCGATCAAGAAGCTCGTGGCTGCCGTTTCCGCGGGAGTCTATCAGGGCGTGCCGATTTTGGATTTAAATTATCCTGAAGACAGGGATGCGTCCGTCGATTTCAACGTGGTGATGACCGAGACTTCTGAATTTGTAGAAGTGCAGGGCAGCGGCGAAGAGGCAGTTTTCTCCTCAGAAGAAATGACCGCCATGCTTGAACTTTCGCGAAAAGGGGTCTCTGAAATTATCTCGCTGCAGAAAGCCGCAATCCTCACAGCGGACCGTGCGGCACCCGCTGATTTTGCATCGTTGGTGGCTGCCTTTGGGAAGTGAAAAGGTTGCTGGAGAATAGGTCGTATAGGACGTATAAGACCTATTTCTGGTTTTCTCTGGCCATTACACAAAAAAAGAGCGGCCACTATCGTGACCGCTCTTAGTGGGTAATCCGATTGGAAAAAATTCGAAACCTTTCGCTTAGAAGCTCACGCTCAGCATGGAACCAGCAACGAATTCGTTGTCGTTACCGAAATAAACAGTGTCATTGTCGTCGCTGAGAGACAACGAGTATGCCACGAAAGGGGAAAGCTTCGCGCGTTCTGCGAAAGCATAATCGACACCCACCTTGGTGGTCCACGCGGTAGCTTGGCCTTGTTCTGCAAGGTAGCCTACGTTGGTGCCAACGTTGAGTGCCAAACATGAGATAAGCTCGAAGCTGCGGGTCAGTGCGAACTCGGAGTAGCCATCGTTATCGGTAACGATATCCCAGTAGTAGGTCAGCGATGCGGTGGCGAATCCAAGATCGCGGCCTACGGAGAAGTAAACTTCTTGAGCGTCGCCTAAACGTCCGTTGATGACGATCTCGTTTACAAGATCTGCATCGTTGTAGTAATAAATGTAACCTACCGCTGCGGTCATGAATCCAAAGTCTTTGGAAACTGCTGCATAGAGATCGATTTCGTTAACAGCGGACGTTGCCCGGCCGACACCCAAAAGATCGGCATCAAAGTTCGCATACCAGACACCCGCACTCAGGCCAAGGCCGTAGGCTTCGCTGGAGACGTTTAATCCAGCTTCGACGAGGTCCAAACCGAGGCTTGTGCCGCGGAAAAGATACTCGTTGGTGTATCCAGCGTGGAGTGCGTATTCGATTCCTGATTCAGCTACAGGAGCTGATGGAGCGGATGGAGCCGAGGTCATCTGTTCGGTTCCTGCCTGTGCGTTGCCGGCGACGAGCGCGGAGGCAGCAGCCAAAGCGCCAATGATTTTGCAGTAGTTTTGCATCTTAGTGTGTTGTTGTATCGGTTGCTAATTACATCTGCGCCGGTCCGGTTGTGTGAACAGCGAAGTGCAATAGGATCCTCCCCGTTGCTTAAGAAGCGCAGGAAAATACTCCTTCGAGGTGAATTACTTACCTTTCCGTAGTATTTGTCTAGGCTTTTTTGCGACGTCAAGAATCCGTAAGCCGCTGATTAGGTGCAAGATACGGCGCTGGCAAGCGATAATCTGGATTTCGTCTCAAGTTCTTCAATTCTAATGAATTGCTGATTCTTAAGAAGTTATGACCCTGATCTTGGCACGCTGTTTGCTAACCATCCATTTATTCCAACGATTCGTAATCGTTTGGAAATGCCAAATCAATATCAGATCAACCCTGACTACCTGACCACCATGACCAGCCGATACACCAATAAACTGCGAGCCCTAACGGCCGCTGCCATCGCGATCCTCGCTATACCAATATCCACGTCAGCCTATGGGCAGGACGCTGCCCCACCGCCAACCGAGGAAGTCGCCGCGCCTGCTGAAGCGACTACAGCCCCGGTCGAAGCCGCAGCTGCTGAAGAGGCACCGGCTTACGCAAATTACGATGAATTCAAGGCGAGTCCTGAATATGTGGGCTTTATGGTGAACAATCTTTGGATATTGATTGCCGCAGCCCTTGTTTTCCTGATGCATTTGGGATTTGCCTCACTTGAGTCGGGTCTTTGCCAGAAAAAGAATACGGTCAACATTCTCTTCAAAAATGCCTTCATCGTGTGTATCGGCGGTCTGGGTTACATGCTCTATGGATTCAACGCCATGTATCCCGGTTGGGAGGACGGTGTGTCTAAAGATTTCTTCGCATTTGGCTCGCCGCTCACCAATAGCTTCGACGATGCCGGGCAGGTCGGCAATATGACCTCATCCTATGCTCTACCAATGACCTATTGGACCGACTTTATCTTTCAAGCGATGTTTGCCGCTACTGCCGCCACCATCGTCTCGGGTGCCGTCGCGGAGCGCGTGAAGCTTACCAGTTTCATGATCTATGCAGCAATTCTTGTAACCTTCTTCTACCCCATCACGGGCTCATGGAAATGGGGCTACGGCTGGCTGCACACCGCCGGCTTCTACGACTTCGCCGGTTCTTCAATCGTTCATGCTTTCGGTGGATTCGCCGCTCTCGCCGCAGTCATCGTTCTCGGGCCACGTCTTGGTAAATACACCAAGGATGGTGTGAAGCCGATCCTTCCGCACAACCTTCCCCTTGCTACTATCGGGGTATTCCTGCTTTTCCTCGGCTGGTTCGGATTCAACGGTGGTTCAGTATTGTCCGCAGATCCGCAAACGGTTTCGCGGGTGTTCGTCACTACCGCCATGGCGGGTTTCGCAGGTGGAATTGGTGCCATGCTCACCTCTTGGGTGGTGCTCAAGAAGCCTGATCTCTCGATGATGCTTAATGGCATGCTCGCAGGACTTGTGGGCATCACAGCAGGTGCGGACGACGTGAGCCCGCTTGCAGCAGTAGCTATCGGTATCATCGCAGGCATTCTTGTGGTGTTCTCGGTGATCTTCTTCGATAAGATCAAAATCGACGATCCAGTTGGAGCCATCTCCGTCCACGGTGTCTGCGGTATCTTTGGAACTCTCGCTCCTGCGATTTTCGGAACCAAGAACTTCGGAGTGCAGTTGATGGGAACTCTCTCGATCTCAGCCTTTGCGTTCGTCTCCTCATTCCTGATCTTCTATCTTCTTAAAATCACCATAGGTGTGCGGGTTGACGCTCAGGAAGAGCACGAAGGACTGGACGTCGCAGAACACGGCTCTCCTGCCTACGGAGATAACCAAGCGTAATCTGCGGTTGGTCTATTGTAGATCATTTTAAAGGCGGGCCGGAAACGGTCCGCCTTTTTGTTTGCAGATTACTAAGAAGCAGGTTCATCTCGGGTCATGAAAATTTCTGGCATCAGAATCATCCTTGGGTTGGTATTGGTTCTCACCTCGGCATTTGCTCTGTGGGCTTGGTTTCGGCCCTACGAGTGGTCGCCGGATCCAGCGGCGCTTTGCAAGGTCCAAGGAGTGAATCTCACCATCGATCATTCCTTTTTCTGGGTGGAGCCGCACCTGAAGGTCAATTCAGGAGCGACGCATGATCTCGCAAAACCCGTATTCCTGATGACCTCGCAAGGGCGCAAACTGGAGCCAGCAGATACCACTTTTGCGAGCTCAGATGGTAATGACTCGCGCGAAATTTGGTTGAAATTCTGGCTCGATTCCAATGACATCGCCGGCCCCTTGGAACTCCATATCAACGGCGGAAAACTTCTTCTGAAAACGCAATCCGAGATTCCCACAAAATCGAATTTCCATACCTCTAACCGCTGGTAAACCATGGCTTGGCTGCTCATTGATAACTCAAATACCCGCACCAAGTTTGCTCATGGGGATTCCGAGAAACTTCTCGAATGGCGAGGGGTCATTCCCACTTCCGAGGTTTCTCCTGAATCTCTGGAACAACTTGTGACAGGTTTGCAATTCGACGCAGTCGCAATTTGCTCAGTGGTACCGAAAAAGGCTGCCGTTCTTGCGAGCTGGTTCGGTGAGCGTCACCAAGCAGTGCACTTTCTGACCCATCAAAGCCCGCTTGGAATGGGCATCGACTACCCGTTTCCAGCGCAAATCGGGGCAGATCGCTTGGCCAATGCCGCCGGTATTCTCACCCGCCACCGAGTGCCTGCCATCGTCATTGATTTCGGTACTGCCGTTACCTTCGATGTCATTTCCGCCGCTCCCGCCTACTGCGGTGGGGTGATCGCCCCCGGTCTGGGTGCGATGTCTGGCTACCTCACCCGCAAGACCGCGCTGCTTCCAGAAATCCAACTTGCCGAGCCGTCCTCCGCCATTGGCAAATCCACGGAGCATGCCATGCAAGTGGGCGCGGTGATCGGCTACCGGGGTTTGGTGAAAGAGATTCTTTTGCAAATTTCCAAGGAGCTCACGGGTCAGCCCATCATCATTGCCACCGGTGGAGACGCAGCGCTAATCGCCCGCGGCGTGCCTGAAATCGAGGTGGTGGATCCTGACATCACCCTTGATGGGCTGCGGCAGGTGGCGGCGCGGGTTTTTGGATGAGATTAAAATTTCACCAACCCATCGAAATAACTCGTGCCATCGCGATCATGATTCGCTACAAATTTCCCAATGCCCAATAGTGACCTCGCCATCGGAATCGATTTCGGAGGAACGAGCGTGAAAATCGCCGTCGTCTTCCAAAGTCATATCATCGACCAAGCCCCGCCCATTGCGACTCAAGAATTCACCTCTCGCGATGAATTGATCGAGGCGATGGTCCGCTCCGTAGAGGATCTCCAAGCCAGGCACCCTGCGGTGAAATCCGTCGGCGTCGGTATGCCCGGGTTTGTCAATTTTGAAAAAGGCTTGGTCTATCGCCTCACAAATGTCCCCGATTGGGAATCCGTGCCGCTGAAAAGGATCTTGGAATCCAAGCTCGATCTCCCGGTAATGGTGGATAACGATGCAAACTGCATGGCCATCGCCGAGTGGCACTTGGGGGCCGGGCGGGGGCTAAACCACGTTATTTTCGTCTCACTTGGCACGGGCGTAGGTGGTGCCGTCATCGCCAATGGCAAGATGGTCCGCGGGATGCGCCATGGGGCAGGGGAGATCGGCCAAACTTCGATCGATTACCAAGGCCGCCGTGGCCACTATGGCAATCTAGGAGCTCTGGAAGAATACATCGGCAACCGGGAAATCACCACCCGCGCGCTCGAGGCCTACGCGGCTGCTGGAATCAGTAAATTTGCAGAAAATTGCAGTCCCGCCGCCCTCACAAAGGCGGCCCATCAAGGCGATGCGATTGCGATTACACTATGGGATGAGATCGGCCAAATGCTCGCCACTTCTTTGATGAATTGCTGTTGGCTGCTTAATCCTGAAGCCATCGTCATCGGCGGTGGCGTGGCTCGCGCGGGGGATTTGTTGTTCAGTCCGCTTAAAAAACACCTTTTCAGCCAGCTCTCGGGCCCATTCGTGGATGACCTCGCCATCATGCCGGCCGCATTCGGCCACGAAGCGGGAATTATCGGAGCCGCAGCGCTTTACCGCGAATGTTGTCTGCTTCAAGCGGTTTGATTTTTCCTGAAAATCGATTAGATCCCTACTTACATGAAAGATAATAATCCACTCAATCGCCGTCATTTCATCAAGCTTGGCACCCTTGCCGCCAGTGCCACCATGCTTTCCAGCAATGCTTTCGCAGCAGAAGTCGCACCCGCCGTCCTCACGGATCTGCCCTACCCGTTCGCCGCACTGGAGCCTCACATCGATGCGAAAACCATGGAAATTCACCATGGAAAACATCACGCTGGTTACATTAAGAATCTCAACGCTGCCTTGGAAAAAGACGCTGCGCTGGCGAAAAAGTCCATCGATGAGCTCCTCGCAGATTTACCTGCGATTTCCGACGAAGCTCTTCGGACCACCTTGCGCAACAACGGTGGCGGCCATTGGAATCACGATTTTTTCTGGAAAACTCTCACCCCAGCTTCAGAATCTGGCGAGCCTTCAGCCAAATTGGCAGCAGCCATTGAAGAATCTTTCGGCTCGATGGAAGAGTTTAAAAAAGCCTTCGGTGCGGCTGCGGCAAAGCAGTTTGGCTCCGGCTGGGCTTGGTTGATCGTGCAGGATGGAAAGCTCAAGATCACCGGCACTGCGAACCAAGACAATCCCGCGATGAAGGGCTTGGTTCCAGACGCCGATCTCGGCACACCTATCCTTGGGCTCGATGTCTGGGAGCACGCCTACTACCTGAACTATCAAAATCGTCGCCCAGATTACGTCACCGCTTGGTGGAACATCGCCAACTGGAAAGTGATCTCAGAGCGTTACGCGGCCGCTACTGCCTAAGAAACTCAGCTCAAACGAAACCCGCGAAGCCCTCCCCTTAGACTGCCACAGCCTGCTGTCGCTTTGGGCGATGCAGCCTTGCTGCAAGCCCGACGGCATCGGTGCGCTGGGGCTGATCGAACCTTGGCTTGCCCCGCTCGCAGCCCGCCTACGCCAAGGCTACGGACGGACAGGCGGACTGCATCGCGAAGGCGGCAGCAGGCTGCTGCAGCCCATGGACTTCGTCGGAAATCATATCCGAATAAATATTTGTTTAAAGCGATCGTTTGACATTGTTGTTTGAAACGCATTATTTGAGGAAAGCCATGCGCGAAATCACGATTCCTGAATCTGGGGCGAAACGAAAACTGCTCGATGCCGCTGAAATCTTATTTGCGATCCACGGCTTCGATCTAGTTACGGTGCGGCATGTAAGTCAGCGGGTGGAAATGAATGTTGCCTCCGTGAATTATCACTTTGGCAGCCGGGCGGGGCTTCTGGCCACGGTAATTTTGCAATATGCTACCCCGCTCCATGAGCAGCGGCTGGCTCTATTAGACACGGCAGAGCGGAAAGGTTTTGGGAAAATTACGTCCATCGAAGCGATTCTAGAAGCTTACCTTAGCCCGGTTTTGCTGAGAATTGGTTCGACGGAGCTTCCGGAAGAAAATTTCTATCAACTTCTGGGTCGTATTTTTGCCGACCACGGTAAAGCCTTGCCCCAACCTTACCGAGACTCTTTTCAATCGGTAAACGAGCGCTTCATACGGGCGTTTGCCAAAGTGCTTCCTGGCTTAGCTTTAGAGGATTTAGCAGCACGTTTCCATTTCATCCAAGGAGCTCTGATTCATCTTCTAGCGCATCAGGCGACGCTGCTTCAAGGAACCAAAAGCCCGCAAACCATGGGGCAGTCCATCGAGCGCTTGGTGCGATTTGCGGCTACTGGGCTACGAGAGAGGCTGGTGGTGGAAGACGTGGTCGCAGTTAAAGACACGCCGCAAGCGATGTTCAATTTCTAAGAGAAGTTTCGTAGAAATTCCTAATTTGGGAGTTTTCAAATTCCCCCGGGGGCCTAGTTTCTTGCCCCCATGTCTGCTAAAATTCGATTTACCTCCGCCACTGCTGTCGGCCTCGTTCTCGCCAAAGTTGGCCATCCCCAGCGTGATGAACCGCTCCAGACTTCCAAGGAAGTTTTCAAGATCGCAGAGGAGGATCAAGAGCCACTTGCGGCTATTTTCTTAAAGTCATTCAAGAATCTCACGGCTCACCGCTTCAGCCATCATTCCTCGCTAGAACAGCATGAGATGAATGCCTACACCGCCGCGATTTTCGCCGCAGATGATGGCTTGTTAGAAAAAGGCTGCGATATCGCAAAACGCCTCTACGCCAAGTCCAATCACCCGAACATCAAGTCCGGCGATCTCTGCATTTCTCTGATCAAGAACATTGAGATCGATGGCGAAGTCACCCAAGGGCTTTGCATCCTCAAGTCTGAGAGCGTGGTGCCATTCCTGAGTATTTCCACTCGCGATGGCGATCTGGAATTACACACCGAGCAGGGCATCAATCCGGAGAAAATTGATAAAGGCTGCCTCATCCTGAACCACCTCGCGGCAAAAGGTTACTACGTGCTCACTTTTGACCGGACTAGTTCAGACGCGCGTTTCTGGGTTCGTGATTTCCTGGGCGTGGTCCCCATCACGGATAGCCCGTTCCTGACGAATAAATATGCAAATATGGCCGTAGCCTTTCTCGAAAAAGAGAAAAAGGAGGCGTCTAAAAAAACCGTGGATGACGATGCGCCACCGTGGGATAGCTCCAGCGCAGCTCGGGACGCGATCACCTACTTCGAAGAGAAGGAAAATTTCAGCCTCCAGGAATTTGAGGAAAAAGTTTTAAAGAGTCCGGAAGCGGCTGCAAAATTCGCCGAGCATCGGGCAAAAGTCGAGGAAGAGCAGGGGCACCGTCTGGACGACTCTTTTGAAATTTCCAAAAAGGATGTCTCCAAGGCAAAGAAGAAAATACCCGCTGTGATGAAGCTCGATACCGGGGTGGAAATCCGTCTCAAGCCAAACGTCGCCGCAGAGCCGGATAAATTTCTCGAGCACGGCTTCGACGAAGGCCGCAAGATGAAGTTTATCAAAGTTTTCTACCGGGAAGATCTCGCAGATTGATCCGAGCAGCGGGATTTTACTATGGCAGGGAAGGGGATTTGCAGCTTCACTGCTGCTGCCATGCACATCCCTACTTTGATTGCCCGCAAGCGCGAGGGCGAGCAGCTTTCCTCCTCAGAAATCCAGAATCTGATCTCCGGCTACACGCTGGGTGAAGTGCCGGACTACCAGATGGCCGCATTCGCCATGGCCGTCTATTTCCAAGGGATGACTCCGGCCGAAGTCGCCGCGCTCACCCGCGCGATGATGGCCAGTGGCGATTGCTTTTCTCATCGGCCCGGCCACCCCGCCGTGGTGGATAAGCATTCCACTGGCGGCATCGGCGATAAAGTTTCCCTGATCCTTGCGCCACTCGTCGCCTGCACCGGCTGCTGGGTGCCGATGGTCTCCGGGCGCGGCCTCGGCATCACCGGTGGGACTTTGGATAAACTCGAATCCATTCCAGGCTTCAACGTTAATGTATCGCTCGCAGATGCCGCTGCTCAGATGGATAAGCTCGGCGTCGTCATGATGGGTCAGACAGAGCGATTTTGCCCGGCGGATAAAAAACTCTACGCCCTCCGCGATGTCACTGGCACGGTGCCATCCATTGCCTTGATCACGGCCTCTATCATGTCGAAGAAGCTTGCGGAAAGTTTAGACCGCTTGGTATTAGATGTGAAGTTCGGGTCGGGCGCTTTCATGCAGACCAAGGCGGATGCGGAAGCGCTCGCCGCCAGCATGATCGCCGTCGGCCAAGAAATGGGTGTGGAAGTCCACGCGGTGCTCAATCCCATGAGCGAGCCGCAGGGACGGGCGGTGGGAAATTCTCTCGAAGTCATCGAAGCGCTTGCCTGCCTCGAAAGTGGTGGCCCAGCGGATTTACGGAAAATCGTTATTGATCTGGCAGAAAAAATCGCCGGAGTTTCCCGTGAGGAGCTTGAGAGATTGTTAGACGATGGCAGTGCCCGCAGCCGATTCGATCAGCTCGTCGCGGCTCAGGGTGGGAATCCTGCCGATTTGCCGAATCTCGCAAAAATCCACCAAGCCCCGTACATCCGCGAGGTCTGCGCCGGACACGCTGGGACTGTTTCCCAAGTCCACGCCGGATTCATCGGCCAAGCCGCATTGGAACTCGGTGCGGGTCGAGCGAAAGCCAGCGATGGAGTGGATTTCGCAGTGGGCTTCGATCAACTCGTCAAAGTCGGCGAAACTCTGGAGGCTGGCCAGACGATGTGCCGCATTCACGCCCGCACCCTCGAGGAGCTGGAAATGGCACAAGCAAGCGTGATAAGGGCCGTGCTATTTTCCTGAAATAGGGAGAAGGGGTTTGCAACCCTTCTGCGTAAATTCAGTCTTTTCCAAGTCCCTGCGAGATTCCCGATTCTTCGTTCAGGGGTTCCAAACCCCTGCTCCCCACTTACAAGACTCCGCATATTCAAGAAATTACTAATCATTCGATCTTTAAGCAGTTCTCCTCTTGAAAAGTAGCAGCGGCCTGTCTATCTCTGCCCCGGCGGGCCAACTCGCCATTTCCTTATTGCTATGAATGCCCTAAACCGAAGTTTTTCCGCCCTCTGGTCCTCCTCGATTGGGAAAAAATACATTGTCGCCATCACCGGAATTGTCCTCGTGCTTTTCCTGGCTGGCCACCTTTCCGGGAATTTGTTAATCTTCGTCGGCCGCGAGGCATTTAATGAATACGCAAAGTTTCTCCACGGAGCGCTGCACGGTGCGGGTGTCTGGATCGCGCGGGTAGTGCTGCTAGGCACGCTGGTCGCTCACATCGCAGCCACCATCGCCCTCACGCGCCAGAACCGCACGGCGAGGAAAAGCTACGAATTTGAAAATACTATCCAGGCCTCCAAGTCCTCGCGGATCATGATTCTCTCGGGTCTGACCATCCTGGTTTTCGTGGTTTTCCACATCCTCCACTTCACCGTGCGGACGGATTCGGAATTAGCCCGCCTTGGCGCGAATGATCCCTACGGTATGGTCATTGTTGGCTTTCAAAATTTGTGGGTTGTTTTGTTTTATATCATCGCGATTTCTCTTCTGTGCTCGCACTTGGTTCACGGCGTAGGCTCGATTTTCCAAACTCTCGGGCTGCGCACGAAAAAATCGGAAGGCATCATCCATCAAGCATCGCTCGTTTACAGCTTCGGTATCTGGGCGGGTTTCATTTCCATCCCACTTGCGATCTTTCTCGGCATCGTGAAGTTCTGAACTTTTTAACCAAACACTTTCATGTCAATCGTCCTCGATAGTAAAACTCCCTCTGGCCCGCTCGCTCAAAAATGGTCGAAGCATAAGATGGACTCCAAGCTCATCAATCCGGCTAACAAGCGGAAATTTTCCGTGATCGTCGTCGGCTCTGGTCTTGCCGG
>Ga0335395_10002473_pt1 | contig 11458 bp, 11 predicted proteins | sample MAT02_FD_205744 | JGI IMG/M metagenome (GOLD analysis project Ga0335395, IMG submission 205744) | Freshwater microbial communities from Lake Fryxell liftoff mats and glacier meltwater in Antarctica - MAT-02 (spades assembly) (version 2) ...
GGCTCACCAGAGATCATCAATGCGGTGATCACCAACGGACGCAACGGCGTGATGCCGCCCATGGCCGCTGCGGTGGGTGGCCCTGAGGATGTGCGCAACGTCGCCCACTACGTTCTCAGCCTGTCCAATACGCCCCACGATCCGGTGCGAGCGGTGCAGGGGAAGACGAAGTTCGCTTCCTGCGCCGCATGCCATGGCGCAGACGGCAAGGGCCTGAGCGCCATCGGCGCACCCAACCTGACCGATGGCATCTGGCTGCACGGCTGGGGCGAAGAAGCCATCATCCGCTCGGTGAACAACGGTATCAACAACGCCATGCCGGGCCAGGCGGCGCTGCTCAACAGCGACCAAGTCAATGTGTTGGCTGCCTATGTCTGGGGCATGTCGAACAAACCCGCCAACTGACGGATCTCTCAGTCGGTCGTTCTGTCTTGATGCGGGCAGAGACGATCAGTTATCCCGCAACTTAGCTATTTTTCCGTCTTCACAGTGAGCACTGCGCCCGACTCAACCGCCAGCCTTCCCCCTGTTCCTCCAACCGGCGGAGGCGATGGCGGTGATGAGTTGGTCTCTCTTTACGCATCGAGCGAGAAGATCTACCCTCGCTCGGTATCGGGGGTGTTTTCCAACTGGCGCTGGGTCACGGTGTGGATCACCCAACTGGTGTTCTACGGTCTGCCGTGGTTGCAGTGGAACGCCCGCCAAGCGGTGTTGTTCGATCTGGAAACTCGGCGCTTCTACATCTTCAGCCTGGTTCTTTACCCGCAGGATTTCATCTACCTCACCGGCTTGCTGGTGATTTCTGCGTTGTCGCTGTTCTTGTTCACCGCCGTGGCTGGGCGACTCTGGTGCGGATACGCCTGCCCGCAAACCGTGTACACCGAAATCTTCCTCTGGATCGAGAAGAAGGTGGAGGGCGATCGCTCGGCCCGCATGCGGCTGGACAAGGCGGAATTCTCCGCAGCCAAATTTGGCAAGAAGTGGCTGAAGAACGGGCTGTGGATTGCCTTTGCGCTGTGGACGGGCTTTACCTTTGTGGGCTACTTCACGCCCATTCGCGAGCTCGCTGTGCTGAGCCTGGCGGCTTCGCTCGGACCATGGCAAACCTTCTGGATATTCTTCTACGGCTTCGCCACTTACGGCAACGCCGGCTTCATGCGCGAGCAGGTGTGCAAATACATGTGTCCGTACGCGCGTTTCCAGAGCGCGATGTTCGACAAAGACACCATGATCGTCACCTACGACGAAAAACGCGGCGAGCCGCGCGGCGCCCGATCGAAGAAGGCCGACCCCGCAGCATTGGGGCTTGGCGATTGCATCTCCTGCACCCTGTGCGTGCAGGTGTGCCCCACCGGCATCGACATTCGCAACGGCCTGCAGTACGAGTGCATTGGCTGCGGTGCCTGCATCGATGTTTGCGATGAAGTGATGGACAAGGTGGGTTACCCGCGGGGCCTGATCAAATATTCGACCCAAAATGGCATGGACCAGGGCTGGAGCACAGCCCAAATGCTTCGCCGTGCCTTGCGCCCGCGGGTGCTGGCCTATTCGGCTGTCTTGCTGGGGATCACGGTGGCGGTTGGGGTGAGTCTGTTTATGCGCACCCCGCTTCGGGTTGACGTGATCCGCGACCGCGGTGCGCTGGCGCGCCAGGTGGAGCAGGGCCGCATTGAAAATGTGTTCCGCTTGCAGGTGATGAACGCAACCGAAGAAACTCAGCGATACATCATCACCGTCTCTGGCCTGCCAGGAATCGTGATTGCGTCGGATTCAGAGGTTGAGGTGTTGCCCACCGAGGTGCGTTCGGCGGTGCTTCGGGTGCAGGTACCTCCCGACGCTGCGGCCACCGGATCGCACCCGATCCGGTTCGTCATCCGCTCGGTCGGCGATGATCCAAGCGAGGTCTCCGAGAAGGCTGCCTTTCTGATCCCGCGCTGACATCGAACACATCAACCCTTGCAGTCGCAATCTGGAGATACCGTATGAGCAACACACCTTCGACCCCGTCGCCTCGCGATGAAGACATTCCTTGGTGGCGAATTCCCCAGGTTGTGTTCGTTCCAGCGCTCCTGCTGCTGGGCGTTTTGGCCACCTCCACCATGGTGGTCATATCGACCATGAACCAGGATCCGGTGCTCGACAAAGAGGTGTACGAGCGAGAACTGAGAGCCGCGCAAGTGCTGCGGGGGCAGGCAAGAACCGATGCTTTGATGGCCGCGCAGCCAGCGAACCAAGCGCGCAATCACTCGGCGTCGCCGTTGGTGCCGGTGGTGCCTGGCGAAAAATGATGGGCTCGCCACACCAACCGAAGGTCGACGCTTCCACCGACAGCCCCAACATGTGGTCACAGCGCTGGATGTGGATTATTTGGCCCGCTTTTTTGGTTGCAGCGGTGCTGGAAATGGTGGTGTTTGCGGTGGTCGACCCGTCCACCTTGCATTGGTTTGGGCAACCGGTTTCACTCTCGAGCGAAGCGGTTTACACGTTGTCGTTCTTCGTTTTCTGGGGCATGACCATGGCGTCGAGTGCGCTCACTGTGTTGCTCGCCATGTCGCCTTTTGAAATGAACCGCTGAGGTTGCTGCTGTATTCCCGTGTCCACCGCGCTGTGTCAGCTCTCCTCGCCATCCGCAGCGTGCCAGATTCTCAGTGGCGGTTAGGAGGGTTAACAATATTTGTGAGGCCGTCGGTGTTCTTGATGCGCACATAACGCTGCTTGACATCGATGATGTCGTCTGCGACAAACTTGGAAAACGTACGGCTTACCGTCTCCAGCTTCATGCCCAGGTAGCTCCCGATCTCTTCGCGTGTCATGCGCAGGATCAACTCGCTTTGCGAAAAGCCGCGAGCGTGCAAACGATTCACAAGATTGAGCAAGAAAGCAGCGAGGCGCTCTTCGGCGCGCATGCTGCCCAGCAGCAGCATCACGCCATGATCGCGCACGATCTCTCGGCTCATGATCTTGTGCACGTGGTGCTGCAAAGTGGTGAATTCGCGCGCGAGGGCTTCGATCTGGTCGAACGGCATCACGCAGATCTCGGCGTCTTCCAAGGCGATCGCGTCACAGGAATGGTGGTCGCTCACAATCCCGTCAAGCCCCAAAATCTCGCCTGTCATCTGAAATCCGGTCACCTGGTCGCGCCCGTCAGCCGTGGTCACACAGGTCTTGAAGAAGCCTGAGCGCACCGCATACAGCGAGGTGAATTTGTCGCCAGTGTTAAAGAGCGCAGCGCCACGCTTGATGCGGCGGCGGTTGAAAATGACGCTGTCGAGCTTGTCGACCTCGTCCGCGTTCAGGCCCATGGGTAGGCAGAGTTCGCGCAGGTTGCAACTTGAGCAAGCCACCTTGATGGTTTGGACGTCCATTTTTTCCTTTCGATCCGCCAGATCTGGCACTGGGGGTTTCCCCGAAATCGATTCCAGCTTAACCCAAAGGGGTTACTGCGGGCTATCTTCCACATTGTGAGCGCAGCAGCATTGAGGCAGGCCAGCCTGAGCCTGCTTTGACAAAGATCAAAGGGGGCTGGGGGCGGCTCGGGCAAAGTGGTGTGCTTACTGGAGACTGCCCTGTGACGCACACCATTTCCAACGACTTGCTCAAGCGGTTTGACGTTCCCGGACCCCGCTACACCTCGTACCCAACCGCCGACCGGTTTGTCGAGGCGTTTGGCGAGCGGGACTATATCCAGGCACTGGAGCAACGCCGCGCGGGCTCACTCGCGTTGCCGCTTTCGCTGTATGTGCATGTGCCGTTTTGCGAGTCTGTGTGCTACTACTGCGCCTGCAACAAGGTGATCACCAAACACCACGAGCGTGCGGCCGAGTACTTGCGCTACCTGTCTCGTGAGGTTGAATTGCAGGTCGCGCACTTCGGGCAGGGACACAACGTGTCGCAGTTGCATCTCGGTGGCGGCACCCCAACCTTTTTGTCGGACGGCGAGCTGGAAGATCTGATGGCCATGATTCGGCGCAACTTCACGCTTGCGGTCGGGGGCGAGTATTCGATTGAGGTGGACCCTCGCACGGTGACCGACCAGCGCCTGCAAACGCTGGCCCGACTGGGTTTCAACCGCCTGAGTTTTGGTGTGCAAGATTTCGATCCCGCGGTGCAAAAAGCGGTGCATCGGGTGCAACCCGCCGAGCAGGTGTTTGCGCTTGTTGAGGCCGCGCGCAGAATCGGTTTTGAATCGGTCAATGTCGATCTGATCTATGGTTTGCCGCTGCAAACGCCCGAGTCTTTCGCGCGAACGCTGACTCAGGTGAACGAACTGCGGCCCGACCGGATTGCGCTGTACGCCTACGCCCACCTGCCGTCGCGATTCAAGCCGCAGCGCCGCATAATCTCAGCCGAGCTGCCCAGCGGTGGCGACAAACTTGCCATGCTGTCGGCCTCGCTGGACGCCTTGCTTGGCGCGGGCTATGTCTACGTGGGCATGGACCACTTCGCCCTGCCCACCGATGCGTTGGCCGTGGCCAAGCGCCAAGGGCGACTGCACCGCAATTTCCAGGGCTACAGCACCCAGCCCGACTGCGACCTGATCGCCCTGGGCGTGTCAGCCATCGGCCGCATCGGCGCCACCTACAGCCAGAATGCCAAGACGCTGGAAGATTATTACGACGTGCTTGACCAGGGCCGCCTACCGATCGTTCGCGGCATGGTCCTCACCCGCGATGACATCCTGCGCCGATCGGTCATCATGGCCATCATGTGCCAGGGCGACTTGCAGTACGAATCCATCGAACTCGGGCATCTGATCGACTTCAAAAGTTACTTCGTGCGAGAGCTGGATTCGTTGCATGAGCTCGAACAGCAGGGCTTGGTGACGCTCAACGACAGCGGCCTGAAGGTAACCGCCACCGGCTGGTACCTGGTGCGCGCCATCGCAATGGTGTTCGACAAGAACCTGCAGGTCGACCAAGACCGGGCGCGGTTTTCCAAGATCATCTGATGCGTCCACGCTGACGCGTCGATTGCACGATATGCAAACCTCAATGGCCCTCACCGCCCTGTTCATGGGCATCGCTGGCGGCCCCCACTGCGTAGCCATGTGCGGCGCGGCCTGCGCTGGCATCAGCCGAGCAGCGGGCGAGCGCAGCACGCAGGCGCTTTGGACCTTCCAGTTCAGCCGTATGCTCGGCTACGCGCTGTTTGGTGCCTTCGCAGCGGGCTCGGTTCAGGGCTTGGCCTGGCTGGGCACCAACACCGCAGTGATCCGTCCGGTCTGGACCATGTTCCATGTGGCCGCCTTGCTGCTGGGCGCGGTGCTCATCTGGCAAGCGCGCCAGCCGGCCTGGATCGACCAGCTGGGCCAATCGGTCTGGCGCAAAGCGCGCCCAGCGCTCACCCGTCTGGGCCGAAAAGCGCCGGTAACCCTGGGCGTCGCCTGGGCTCTGATGCCCTGCGGTCTGCTGTATTCGGCTTTGTTGGTGGCGTCCTTGTCGGCCAATGCGTGGGAGGGGGCGGCCGTCATGGCGTTGTTTTCCATCGGCACCTCGATCTCCCTCACAGCGGGACCTTGGTTGTTGCTGCGCCTGCGCGGAGGCCGATCTGGCGCCTGGGGCATCCGACTGGCTGGCGTGGCGCTGGCGGTGACCTCGGGCTGGGCGTTGTGGATGGGCGTGACCAATCCCACCGGGTTGTGGTGCGCCTAATCAGATACGCATGATCAGGTGCTCGCCGGTGGCCGCACCCGGCGCGCAGGCAATGTGGCCAGCACCAGACCGAACAGCGCAATCGCAAACGCCAGCATTTGCAGGCTACCGAGACGCTCGCCCATAAAGATGACGCCGATCGCCGCCGCGCTGATCGGCAGCATGATCGTGAACACCCCTGCGTGAGAGGCAGGGACGCGCTTCAAGCCGGTCATCCACAGCCACACGGTCCACATGCTGGCCGCCAGCGCATAAAACACCAGCAGTCCCCAGATCGGCACGGACACCGCGCTGAAGTCGAAATGCCAGGCCGCCCAAATGCCCATGGGCGTGACCAGCGCGAAGCCCCAAAGATTGATGATGGCCGAAATGCGCTTCGGACCCAGGCCGTCGGTGAGCCGCTTGCCGATTACCACGTAAGCCGCTTCGCACACCACCGCCGCGAACACCAGCAGGTTGCCCAGCAAGACCCGGTCCATACCCCAGGGCCCTGTGGTGTCGCTGGCCAAGGCGGTGGCCGAGTCCACTTTTTGCAAAGAAAAGAGGGTGATTCCGATCGCTGCGCACGCGATGCCCCCCAGGCTGCGCCAGCCGATGCGCTCGCGCAGGAACAGCCAGCTCAGCAAAGCCACCACCGCCGGGATCGATGACATCACCACGCCCGCACTGACCGCCGTGGTCATGCTCACGCCAAACAGCATGAAGATCGAGAACAGGAAGTTGCCAAGAAACGATTCCAGGAACAGCAGGCGGCGTGTGTGCGCCGACAACGGCGCCTCGTCTGCGGGCTTGCGCACCCAGCGCCACATCGCCAATCCGCCAATGCCAAAACGAAGCCAGGCCAGCAGAAAAATGGGAAATACCAGCACCAGCGGCTTGGACAGAGCGACATAGCTCCCCACCAGCGCCATGCTGAGACCCAGAGAAGCGAAGTGCCACCATTCAGGCGAGGGCAGGGATGGGGAGAGTTGTTGCGGGGTCGACATGGCGTCGAATCATGCCCGAAGGCTCTAGCGCCACGCGCCGGGCCTTTGTTGCAGAGCCTGCTGACTGACTTTTCGCCATAAGCATCTGTATTTCACTATACAAAATATTTTATGTTGCGCTGCCGCAAAATTTCTCGATGCGAGAAATCATTTTTCACATTGAGGAATGTTTGAGCTAAGTCTTTGATTTGTATGTCATAAATAAATGTCTTATATAAGACATAAGATCTGTAAAAGGTCTTCTATAAGACTTAAAGTTACCCCATCGGTTCGCGGCTTTGCCTCGAAACCGCCTTTCATCTCACCAACCTCAGGAGTCGCTTCCATGCCCCAGTCCCTTAACGAACAACTCAGCCGCCAGCAGCAAATCGATGCGCTGGAAAAAGACTGGGCCAGCAACCCGCGCTGGAAAGGTGTGAAGCGTGGCTACAGCGCTGCCGATGTAGTGCGCCTTCGTGGCAGCATGCACATCGAGCAAACGCTGGCCAAGCGTGGCGCCGAAAAGCTGTGGGACAAAATCAACGGTGACTCCAAGAAGGGCTATGTGAACGCTTTCGGCGCCATTACCGCTGGCCAGGCCATGCAGCAGGCCAAGGCCGGCCTGGAAGCCGTGTATTTGTCAGGCTGGCAAGTCGCCGCCGACGGCAATTCGTCGGAAACCATGTACCCCGACCAGTCGCTCTACGCCTACGACTCGGTGCCCACCATGGTGCGCCGCATCAACAACACCTTCAAGCGTGCCGACGAAATCCAGTGGGGTCGTGGCATTGAGCCGGGTAGCCCAGAGTTCATCGACTACTTCCTGCCCATCGTGGCGGACGCCGAAGCCGGTTTCGGCGGTGTGCTGAACGCGTTTGAGCTGATGAAGAACATGATCGCCGCCGGCGCCGCCGGTGTTCACTTCGAAGACCAGCTCGCAGCGGTGAAAAAGTGCGGCCACATGGGTGGCAAGGTGCTGGTGCCCACGCGCGAAGCCTGCGAGAAGCTGATTTCTGCGCGTTTTGCCGCCGACGTGATGGGCGTGTCCACCATCGTGCTGGCCCGCACCGATGCCGAAGCCGCCAACCTGATCACCAGCGACCACGATGCCAACGACAAGCCGTTCTTGACCGGCGAGCGCACACCTGAAGGCTTCTACCGCGTGAAGAACGGCTTGGAGCAGTCCATCAGCCGCGGCGTGTCCTACGCGCCCTACGCCGATTTGGTGTGGTGCGAGACCGGCGTACCCGATATCGGCTTTGCCCGCGAGTTCGCTCAGGCTGTGCATGCTGCTTGCCCCGGTAAGTTGCTGAGCTACAACTGCTCGCCGTCGTTCAACTGGAAAAAGAACCTCAACGACAAACAGATTGCGTCCTTCCAGGAAGACCTGTCCGCGCTGGGCTACAAGTTCCAGTTCATCACGCTGGCCGGTATCCACATCAACTGGTTTAACACCTTCCAGTTCGCCCATGCATACGCCCAAGGTGAAGGCATGAAGCATTACACCGAAATGGTGCAGGAGCAGGAATTTGCCGCGCGTGAAAAGGGCTACACCTTCGTGTCGCACCAGCAGGAAGTGGGCGCAGGCTACTTCGACGACGTGACCACCGTGATCCAGGGTGGTTCTTCCAGCGTGAAAGCCCTGACCGGCTCGACCGAAGAAGAGCAGTTTCACTGAACTGGCTCACCCCCGCCGCGCTGCGCGCGACCCCCTGCGAGGGGGCGATGCTGACCGACCGGCAAAGCCGGATCGGCGGCATCCTCGGTTTGAGGCATCGCTATCGCGGCGCGATTGTGGGAAACTCGGGAGTTGAACAACTCATTAAGAGCGAGAAAGGCAGTTTGGTTATGACACCGCGAACGCAGAAGAAACGTCTTCTGGCCTGCTAAGGCCTGCAGTTCGCGCCTGCCCGATTTCCTATCGACCTCCCCCTACCAGCGCGGCTCTTGCCGCGCTTTTTTGTTTTCCGGATTCTTCACCATGTTGCAAATCACGCTTCCCGACGGTTCCCAACGCGAATTCCCCGGCCCGGTCACTGTGGCCGAGGTCGCTGCCTCCATCGGCTCGGGTCTGGCCAAAGCCGCGCTTGCGGGCAAGATTGAAGGCCAGATGGTTGACACCAGCTACCGCATCACGGCAGACACGCCGCTGTCCATCGTCACCGCCAAAGATGCCGACGGCCTGGAGGTGATCCGGCACTCAACAGCCCACCTTCTGGCTCACGCGGTCAAGGAGTTGTTTCCCGAGGTCCAGGTCACCATTGGCCCGGTGATTGAGCACGGTTTCTTCTACGACTTTGCCTACAAGCGGCCATTCACGCCCGAGGACTTGGTGGTGATCGAGCAGCGCATGACCGAGTTGGCGATGAACGACGAGCCCGTGGTGCGCCGCGTGTTGCCGCGCGACGAAGCGGTGGCGTACTTCAAAGGGATGGGCGAGCACTACAAGGCAGAGATCATTGCCAGCATCCCGAGCAACGAAGATGTGAGTCTCTACCGCGAGGGCAATTTTGAAGACCTGTGTCGCGGCCCGCACGTGCCCAGCACCGGCAAGCTCAAGCACTTCAAGCTGATGAAAGTGGCAGGCGCCTACTGGCGTGGCGATCATCGCAACGAAATGCTGCAGCGCATTTACGGCGTGGCCTTTGCAAGCAAGGAGGCTTTGCAGCAGCACCTGACCATGCTGGAAGAAGCCGAGAAGCGCGACCACCGCAAGCTAGGCAAAGAGCTGGACTTGTTTCATTTTGAAGATTTCGCGCCAGGCTCGGTTTTTTGGCATCCCAAGGGCTGGACTTTGTTTCAAGAACTCATTGCTTACATGCGTCTTCGCCGCAGCGAAGCTGGCTATGTTGAGGTCAACACCCCTGACGTCATGGATCGCTCATTGTGGGAGACCTCTGGACACTGGATGAACTACCGGGACAACATGTTCACCACACAAACTGAGGATGATCGGGTGTTCGCGCTGAAGCCCATGAACTGTCCTGGCGGCGTGATGATTTTTAAGCATGGTCTGAAAAGCTACCGCGATCTGCCAGTGCGCATGGCTGAATTTGGCAAGGTGCACCGTTACGAAGCATCGGGCGCTTTGCATGGCTTGTTGCGAGTGCGGCATTTCACGCAAGACGACGCCCATGTGTTTTGCACCGAAGCACAAATGCAGGACGAATGCAAAGCCGTCATCGCCCTGATTTTGTCGATTTACAAAGATTTTGGTTTCGACGAAGTAAGCCTGAAGCTGTCGACTCGGCCTGAGAACCGTATCGGCAGCGATGCCACTTGGGACACGCTGGAAGCGGCGTTGACTGGCGCCCTTGACGCCATGGGCATCACCTATGCGATCAACCCTGGAGAGGGCGCGTTTTATGGCCCCAAACTGGAGTTTGTACTGCGCGACGCCATTGGGCGCGACTGGCAATGTGGCACTCTACAGGTGGATTTGAATCTTCCCGAGCGGTTTGACGCCAGCTACATTGCTGAAGACGGGTCGCGCCAGAGACCGGTCATGTTGCATGTTGCGAACTTTGGATCTCTTGAGCGCTTCACAGGCATTTTGATTGAAGAACACGCTGGCGCGCTGCCCACATGGCTCTCCCCTGTGCAGGTCGTGGTGCTCAACATCACCGATGCACAGGCCGGATACTGTCGCGAAATCGTCAAAACGCTGCAAAATCAAGGGCTTAGGGTGGAGACCGACCTGCGCAATGAAAAAATCACGTATAAAATAAGAGGGCACGCGTTGCAAAAGCCGCCTTTTATCCTTGTCGTGGGCGACAAGGAAAAGGCTGCTGGCGCCGTGGCTGTGCGGGCTCGGGGCAACAAAGACCTCGGTGTCATGCCGCTGGAAGACTTTTCCAAGCTGATTGCGGCAGACGTTTCATCCAAAGTTTGATCGCTCGAACGATTCGGTGAACGCCCTTGCGGTCGTGGCGCACAGCGTGGTCGCATCTGACCCTGGGCTTTGTTGCTCAGTGTCCTTCTGTTTAACCGGCCCACATCAAGGAATCCACCATAGCTACCAACTTTCGTGACCGTCGCCAACGCGAAGAGCGCGCACATCGACTAAACCGTGAAATCATGGCCCCTGAGGTTCGCCTCAACGGACCCGAAAATGAGCCACTCGGTATCGTCAGTATTTCAGAAGCGCTGCGCATGGCGGGCGATCTGGATGTGGACCTGGTCGAAATCGCGGCCACTGCCGTGCCGCCTGTGTGCCGCCTGATGGACTACGGGAAGTTCAAGTACCAAGAGCAGAAGCGTGCGGCGGAAGCCAAGGCCAAGCAAACGGTCATCGAGATCAAGGAAGTCAAGTTCCGCCCAGGCACCGACGACGGTGACTACAACATCAAGATGCGCAACATCCGGCGCTTCCTCGATGACGGTGACAAGTGCAAGATCACGCTGCGGTTTCGCGGTCGAGAGATCACGCACCAAGATCTTGGTTTGGCCCTGCTGAACCGCATTCGCGACGAGTTGGCAGACATCATCATCGTCGAGCAGTTTCCCAAGCTTGAAGGCCGTCAGATGATCATGATGATCGCCCCCGGACGCAAGAAGGCAGCGCTCAAGCCTGCTGCCGAGGGCAGTGCAACGTCTGCTTAAAGCGGTTTCGAGAGAAAGACAAACAGCATTGGACGGGCAGGGTAGTCTCTTGCTGGTCTGAGGTTTTGGGCGAGAGCCCAGGGCCGAACTGAAGCGCCGCAAGGCGCTTCATCAAAAGTGGCTCGGGGCCCTCAAGCCCGCCAACCGGTTGTTGGCGGCGCCTCACGAGCACAAATGAAAAAGGAGCATGAAGATGCCCAAAATGAAGACCAAGAGCAGCGCGAAGAAGCGATTTCGCGT
>Ga0335395_10002474_pt1 | contig 11457 bp, 8 predicted proteins | sample MAT02_FD_205744 | JGI IMG/M metagenome (GOLD analysis project Ga0335395, IMG submission 205744) | Freshwater microbial communities from Lake Fryxell liftoff mats and glacier meltwater in Antarctica - MAT-02 (spades assembly) (version 2) ...
GCAAACAAGTTGAACAGGAAAGGACGGACATCCTCGATTTTATCGGGCCCGCCCAAGTTTAATAGCAATACTCCCACACGGCCCATAGCAGTTACAGCTCTCCAATCGTCTCAGTTCTGTTACTTATCTTTATCATATAAGTTAATAATATCTTAAGTCGATAGCAAGGTATACATAATTTTGACTATGGCAACAATTTTTAGAGATTTAAGTTATCGGTATCAGTGGCTGTACGATGCGATCGCCCGTCTGGCTGCTTTGAGCGTAGGTGGCGAGGCTCGTTTCCGCCAGCTAGCTTTGCAAAATTTGAGCGTCAGCGCGGAAACTAAAATTTTAGACCTTTGTTGCGGTAGCGGTCAAACTACGCAATTTCTCGTGCAATATTCCCAGGATGTCACAGGACTTGACGCTTCGCCGCGATCGCTCGAACGGGCCAGGAAAAATGTACCGTCAGCCAAGTATGTAGAAGCTTTTGCCGAGTCCATGCCATTTGGCGACGGTGAGTTTGACTTGGTGCACAGCAGCGTGGCGATGCACGAAATGCAGCCCCTACAGTTGAGGCAAATCTTTCAAGAAGTTTACCGCATACTCAAGCCTGGGGGTGTATTCACTTTGGTAGATTTTCATCGGCCCACAAATCCAGTATTTTGGCCGGGGTTAGCTGTATTTTTGTGGTTGTTTGAGACTGAAACTGCTTCGGAGTTAATCGAAACTGACTTGAAGAGTTTGTTAGCAGAAGTTGGATTTCAACCTAACAATTCCGAAGCAACTCAACAACCAAAACTTTATGCGGGCGGCAGCATTCAAGTAATCCAAGTTCAAAAATAGTCATTAGTCATTAGTCAGTAGTCATTAGTCATCAGTCATCAGTCATCAGTCATTAGTCATCAGTAACGGACGCGCCTATCACGGTAAGAAACCGGGTTTCTACGAGTTTCCCAACAAAGACGATAAATATTCAAAGAAACCCGGTTTCTCAGACCTGCGCCCGTTGTCAAGAAACCGGGTTTCTACGAGTTTTCCCAACAAAGACGATAAATATTCAAAGAAACCCGGTTTCTCAGACCTGCGCCCGTTGTCAAGAAACCGGGTTTCTACGAGTTTTCCCAACAAAGACGATAAATATTCAAAGAAACCCGGTTTCTCAGACCTGCGCCCGTGCACCTTATACCATTTTTCTAAAGATGTGCTATAGATGAAGTCTTAGCCCCCCCGAACTCGCGGGGGGGTTGGGGGGGGTAATATCTAGCGCTACTTTATGAAAATGGTATTACTCTACTTGTCAACTAATGACTAATGACTACTGACTAATAAATAACTACTGACTACTGACTAATAACTACTGACTACTGACTAAACAAACTTTTTAGCCTCAGCCAAAGCCGCTTCAAACTTGAGCAACACATCCTTTTCTGTGTGAATAACTTTCTCCTGTTCCAGTAGCGGGCGGCCAAAGCGAAAAATGCCGTCCTGTTCTACGTGGTCTACATAAGGCAGGGTTTCTGGATGGGGCAAAAATTTTCTGCCGATGGTGTAAGGTGTGTGGAAAGAAAAGCTAAAATCTGGAAACTTATCGCTCTTGATTTCGAGATAGTAAAGCGAGTAATAATCTTTGGTTTCGCAGTACACGCATTCGCGGCATCTATTTACCAGTTTGCGGTTCTGATTAAAAAACTCCCACTTGTCCCAATAGTAGTCATCTTTCATCATATCCTGGTGGTCTTCGCACAGTTCTAGATATAATTTGTCAGCACCGGGAGGACGATAGAAGTAAAGCATGGCGTAGGGCATTTCAATCAGTAACTTAACTGCTTGATTTTTGCGTTCGTACCATTCCTGCTGGTGAGTTTCGTAGATTTTGTTATGTTCAATTCCTTGACTTTTGATCTGATTTTCTTTTGCCCACCGCGATGCCCAAACTGTCCAGTAAGCTAGCTGGAAGGTTGCAGAAATTTCCGCCGAACCTTGTTCTTTCCAGTCGGCAATTATTTTTTCCCAAGCTGAACTAAAAGCTATGCGGGATTGTTCGTTTTCTTCGGGGTTTTTTGTACTGACAGAAGCTGCTGTTTGGCCATTATTTTTGATCGGCGCTTTGGGTCCTTTGCGCCAGTTGTTAATGTCGGCTTGCGTGAGAGTTAAGATGAATCTTCTGTCGTGAACGGGATATTCTAAATGAATTCCCGATTTGAGGAAAGAGCGGTATTCTAAAATAGGAAGTTTGCCTTGTTCGATCCACTGCTGGCGTTCTGTTGCCGAACACTTGAGCATTGCTTCTAATTCTACCGGAGCTACGGCTAATTCACTTTTGAATGTCTCCAAAAATCTTTGTTGTTCGGCTGCGTTGACTTCGAGCACGGATACAATTCGGTTGACGATGCTATCTGTTTTGTCTTCGCAATTGTCGGGAAGTCCTAAGAAGTCGAGGAGTTTGGCTTTGAGTATGCGTCTGGAAGAAATTAGCTCGGCTAACATGAGAAGCTCCAGTAGAGTCTGAACTTGCAATCTTGAACTGGCAAGATTTGGGCAAGTCTATATATCTTAATAGATTCTCTTGAGTTGTCGGCAACGGAAATGTCGATCGCCCGCCCGAAACCTCATCCCTAAGCAAAAATACTCAAAGTTAGACCAAAAAATCTCAAATCCATAATTGCGATCGCACACCCACAAACTCACAAGCACAGCATGGGCTGTTTTGTCAACCTTTACTAGCAAAAAAGACTGCGGCTGTTTTCTTTGAGCTTCCCCAATCTCCTAATTGATTTTTTTGTTTTTAATTTTCAGGAATATAATAAAAATTTCAGCATTTTGGATGCTAGTAATGACAATCAAATTAGCCCGATCGAATATCAGCAATTTTGTGTAGCTGTTGGTAGGATGGAAAAAGATGCTGAAACAGCTTTTGCCCATTTAGATCGCAACGCTAACGGACATATTTGATGCGATGAATATCTCCAAGCCTCCAAAGAGTTTCATGTGTGCGATGATTTGAATGCGGATGCTAATTAGCTTTAGGGTTCTGATGAATGAATATCGGGAGCATCTCAGTTTTGCATTTATAGTGTGCTGTAAGAGTTCGCGTATTGTACAACTCGCGAGCGGGGACGCTCGCACTATAATAAAAATGCTTTTTGCAAAACTGAGATGCTCCCTGAACCTCTCTAACTCATGATTTGTTAGATATAGCTGTCAGGAGATCGCGATCGAATAACTGAACGATCGCCCCACGAGCAAAAATGCTCTCGGTACAAGCAGCAGCAACGATCGCCCGCAGTGCCGATACTCCTCTGTTCGCTATAAAATCTCAAATTAACAAGACTGTAGAGCCAAAATTGCGATAAACTCAGCTTGGCTCAACATTGCCTTCAAATCTAAAATCTAAAATCTAAAATCTAAAATCAAGATGGCTGTCCAACTAAGCGACATTGAAACTCAACTAGAAACCCTCGCAAGCGAGTCCAAAAGTGCGATCGCCACGGCGAATACCCTCGAACAACTCGAACAGTTGCGCGTCGGCTACCTTGGCAAAAAAGGCCAACTCTCTCAGATTTTAGGCATGATGGGCAAACTGTCGCCAGACCAGCGGCCCCAAGTAGGCGCGATCGCCAATACGGTAAAAGAAGCCCTGCAAGCCGACTTAGAAGACAAGCGCGCCGGCCTCCAAACTGCCCAAATCCAAGCCAAATTAGCCTCAGAAACCCTTGATGTGACCATGCCGGGGATTTTTCGCCCCCAAGGCCGCGTTCACCCCTTAAACGCCGTCATAGACCGCGCTCTCGATATCTTTGTCGGTCTTGGCTACACCGTCGCCAACGGCCCGGAAATGGAAACAGATTATTACAACTTTGAGGCGCTGAACACTCCGCCCGACCACCCGGCGCGGGATATGCAAGATACATTTTATCTGCCCGGTGGCGACTTGCTACGGACTCAGACATCATCGGTGCAAATTCGCTACATGGAACAGCACAAACCGCCGATTCGGATTGTCTCACCCGGCCGCGTTTACCGCCGCGATACTGTCGATGCTACTCACGCAGCAGTTTTTCACCAAATCGAACTTTTAGCAATTGGTGAAAATCTGACATTTACTGACTTGAAAGGCACAATTAAAGAGTTTTTGCGGCAAATGTTCGGGCAAGATTTGCCGATTCGTTTCCGCACGAGTTACTTTCCGTTTACAGAACCTTCTGCTGAAGTTGATTTGCAGTGGAACGGCAAATGGCTGGAAGTTTTGGGCTGCGGTGCGGTAGATCCGAATGTTCTTAAAGGAGTCGGTTTAGATCCAGAAAAATATACTGGATTTGCGGCTGGTTTTGGTGTGGAACGGTTCGCAATGGTACTTTATGAAATTGACGATATTCGCCGGGTTTATTCTAGCGATTTGCGCTTTTTGCGGCAATTTTAAATGATGGATTGCGATCGGTTTGAGGCTCTGTCTAGAGGTTTGGGTAAGTGCAGAGCTATGCTTTTGGTTTTGAGGGATGAGAAAAGGGCGAAAAAATACGAGTTCATGTCTGAAGAGCATCACCCTGATTGGATGGGTTTTTAGTCAGGGCTTTATTATTCTGGAAAAGAAGGACTAAAGTCCTCACTACGAACCTTAAGAAGAAGGACTAAAGTCCTCACTACGAACCTTTAATACTTTTGGTTTTTAGTTAGGATTTTAGTATTTGGGACAAGAAGGACTAAAGTCCTCGCTACGAACCTTTAATACTTTTGGTTTTTAGTGAGGACTTTAGTATTTTGGACAGGAAGGACTAAAGTCCTCACTACGAACCTTTAATACTTTTGGTTTTTAGTGAGGACTTTAGTATTTTTCAAAAGAAGGACTAAAGTCCTCACTACGAACCTGTTTGACAGTGGTGGAGCGAGTCAACAGGATCTGATTTATTGTCTAGTTAAAAGCATCTTTGATGCTGTCAACAGCGCGCTCGACAGCGTTCTTGGTGTTATCTACTGCTTTCTGAGTGCGAGCAGAATCTTCTTCGGCTCTTTTCTCAATTGTAGCTGCATCTTCCTTCGCTTTGCGCTCTACCAAACTACCATTATCCGATGCTCGATCGACTTTGGCGGCATTTGTCTTTGCAGCGTCCTTAACTTTTTCTTCTGTATCTTGGATGAAATTCTTGGTGCGTCCAGCATCTTTGCTGGCTTTTTCTTGCACGTTATCGCCAATATCTGCTGCTGCGATGGAGTTTATAGCAGGAGAGGCTATTGCTGCGGTGTTGGAGAAATACGCACCTTGCCAAACAAATGCCATTGCACAGACGCAAAGCACGGTTGCAGCCAGATAGCGCCCGACAGTCGAAAGCCCTTTGGTAAAATAATTCAGTTTCATAGATTAAAAATTGAAGTTTGACATTCTATTTCTACCCGATCGCAGCGATCGACTGAACCATTCTCTAGATAGATTTTATCCTGCGACGCTCTATTTAAAAAGATCAGTCTTTTGATAGATTGAAACAAAAAACGTCAGTCTATCTATTTTAGATTTTAGATTTTAGATTTTAAATTATTAGAATAAACTCCAAATGCCAGATTTGGCGGGTCTCAACAATCTATTTTAGATTGGTGATTGGCGATGGAAAAATTGACTCTACATCTGCAGATTAGGGGATTTTAAGGAATGCTAGCGATTGGCACTTTTGGTGGCTAGATCGACTAATACCATTTTTCTAAAGATGTGCTGATGAAGTCTGACCCCCCCTTAGTAAGGGGGTGTTGGGGGGGTAATATCTAGCGCTACTTTATGAAATTGGTATAAGGTGCGATCGACACTCACGCATTTAAGCTACTGTTAACGGTTGACCGTTGAGCCTCCCCCTCCTCCATTTTCCCTCTCGGGCTCTAAGATAGCGAGCAATTTACAGGTGCAGCACCTTAATTTGTCCTGGCTTAATTCAGCAAAGATTAATTTTTTTCAATAAAATTTGAGTAAAAAGGATAAAGAATGTTATGTAATACCAATTTCATAAAGTAGCGTTAAATATTACCCCCCCAACCCCCCCTTAGTAAGGGGGGGCTAAGACTTCATCTATAGCATATCTTTAAAAAAATGGTATAAAACATTTTTATGGAATACAAATCGATTTTTTTGCTATATTGACCTGCAATAAAGATAATGGTTTTGATGAGATGAGGAGTTGAACGGATGAAAAACTTGAATTGCTGGAACAAGCCCGCTGTATTGCTGGGCGCGATCGCACTTGTAGCCGGAAGTTTGCAGGCTCGGGCTGTTGGTCATACCGCCCCACCAATATCCACCACCAGTCAGGATGCTGAAAATATTTCCTTTGAAAACAGCGCCACCTTTCAAATAGCCCAAGCTGACACCCTTTGCCGCAAAGTCACTCCCAAAGAAGGTTTGACCGTTCGTCAGAACCCAGACCCCAAATCCCAGAGAGTTGGCGGTGTAGCAATGAATACTCAGGTAACACTGTTCCAAGGCGCTACTTCTGTTAAAGCCTCCGACGGTCGCCTCTGGATTCAAATTACCGCTCCGGTAAAAGGATACATTGCTACCGGATATCCCAACAACGAGGCTAATATAGCTTCGTGCACAATTAGTCAAAATCCTTCCCCAAGTCCAGCGCCAGCACCAGCGCCCGCACCCGCACCAGCGCCAGCACCGGCACCAGCACCGGCACCAGCGCCCGCACCAGCGCCCGCACCAGCGCCCTCACCAGCGCCCGCACCAGCGCCCGCACCAGCGCCCTCACCAGCACCAGCGCCAGCGCCCTCACCAGCACCGACACCAGCGCCCTCACCAGCACCAGCGCCAGCGCCCGCACCAGCGCCCGCACCAGCACCAGCAGCGACACCAGCACCAGCAGCGACACCAGCGCCCGCAGCGACACCAGCACCAGCAGCGACGCCAGCACCAGCAGCGACAGGCCCCGTCAGTCTGTGCCGCCAGGTAGAACCTCGGGTAGCGCCCAGGGGTCTGGCTATTCGCACCGAGCCTTCAAAGACTGCTGCGATTAAAGGTGGCGTACCAGCTAACGGTCAAGTAACGCTTGTGCCGAATTTCCAGTTAGTGAAAGACAAGAATGGAGAAAACCGCAACTGGGTTGAAATTTCAGCGCCTGTTCCAGGATTTATCTCGGCGGGAAATTTGATCATGTGCAAGTAAACTGAGAAGTTCGATCGGTTGGGAGCATCTCCTGCATTGCAGCATTTTTTTACAGTGCCCTCGCCGCTCGCGTGCTTCGCAAGTGCACGCGAACGGGGACGGGAGCATCTCAATTTTGCATTTATAGTGCGAGCGTCCCCGCTCGCGAGTTGTACAATACGCGAGCGGGGACGATCGCACGCTCGGTAAAAAAGACATAATTGCCAAGTGATGTAGGGCGATCGTACTTGTTGACAAACCCTCAAACTTTTGGGGTGCGGTTTTCGGTAGCGCCCAGAGGTAATAAGCAAAAAGCCGATCGATCTTTCTAGTTACAGCGGCCGCTTGTCCAATCTTGGTGTCCGCGATTTGGCTGACACTTCGATTGTCGGCCAATCCAGACAATTTCCCACTTATTTTGCTTGAGCCTGAGTTCGATGCGGTGGCGCATTCCCGCAACAGAATCGTCAGCCAAGCCGACGACTGTATGAACAATTACGGCGGTTTCTCGCGTGGGATATTCAACCAAAATGCCATCGCTTTTTCTGCCTTCAGATTCTCGATCGACAATAAAGAGTTTGGCTGCGATATCTTTGGGGTTGGAAACGGTAATTTTGCGATCGGCTATGAACTGTTTAGGGTTAATTGTTTCGTAGCCAGAGCGAGTTGCAGGCTGCGAAAATGCTGCCGCAGGAATTTGGATGCAGGCGAACACAGCTAGGAAAAAGAGCGATCGAGCGAGAGTAGATTTGTTCATTAGACACCTCCAAGAACTCTTGTAGCGCAGGCTAAAATCCTGCTTTTTACCAGAAAAAATGGATTTAAAGCCTCCCTCTTGTCAGGTGAACGGAAAAATTAATTTCCCTCACCCGCAAACCTCTTCGCGTTCGAGTACGAGGTAACTGTCAACAGTTTGCTGTTAACTGTTAAAACTCATTGGCAGACTATATTGAATGCATCTGCGTCCATCAGTGTTGATCCGCTTGAAATCTGCGGTTAACTCATTAATCAAATATTTATGCAGCTTGGTCTAGTATATCGATCGCTTGATTTATGCAATTGCTCGTCTAATATATTAACCATCAAAAATAACTGCTGCTTAGGGAAAATCTCAAGTCTCAACTTGATTTAAACTCCAATCGTAAGGCAAAAAAACGATCGCCCATTCATCATCCACAGCCACCTCCGGCCTCAAATAAGCGCCCGCATACTCAGCCACCGAACCCGCCGCCTGCACAAAATCCTCCCCGTACCACTCAAAAATTTTGCTCAAATAAAGCGTCTTTTTCGCGGCATCGTACCGCACTTTATCGGGATTGCGAATAAAACTGCTGGTATCAGCCTCTAGTTGCGCCCGCACCGACTCGGGAAAATAAGCGCCGCGACGCAGCAGCGGACACCCGAGTGCAGCGCAAACTAAGGCAAAATGAATGCGCGCTTCCGCAAAGGAGGGCCGCAAAATTGCGTGTTCGATTTGATTGAGACTGTACTTTTTGCCGCCAATAATCGAGTTGGAACGGGTGAAGAAATCCAAAAAAGCTAGCCAATTTGGAATTCCTAAAATTTTGGGACGGATGGACGCGATCGGGTATACTTCGAGAACTTGAGAAATTGCGATCGCATTGTACGCATTCAGCCACAACGCCAGCCGCGCATCCGCATCCGTAACAGCAGCTAAATCTACATCTGCCAAAGTTGCCAGCCAAGCGCTCAAAACATCTGCCGCCTCAGCTTTCCATCGCCGATAATTAACGCGCCCACCAGCATCAACGTAGCGTTGCAGCAAGTCGTCCCAAGTCGAAAAATCGATCGAATTTATCATTCATTACCATCCACATTCTAAGGCGGATATTGTTTTAGGTTCTAGTTCTATTTGTACCCTTATTTTTTTTAAACAATGAGTGGACTGGGTACTCCGACGCAGCCCAAAAGTTAAATTTAAATACAGTACAGCTTATTTGATATTACCGTCAACCCAAGTCGCCCCTTTAAGCTTAGCATTTTCCCAATTTGCCCCGGTCAAATCGGCCCCAATTAAATTAGCTCGACTCAAATCAGCACCTGCTAAATTAGCTTGTCGCAAAGAAGCCCCGCCGAGGGAAGCCCCGCTCAAATTTGCCCCGGATAAATTAGCTTCTCGGAGATTTGCACCTCCCAAATCCGCCCCTTGCAAATCGGCATTTACTAAACTCGCTTGCGGCAGGGGAATGCTTCTCGAATCGCATCCGCGACACTGGTTATACCAATTTCATAAAGTAGCGCTAGATATTACCCCCCCAACCCCCCCGAACTCGCGGGGTGGCTCAGAATTCATCTGTAGCATATCTTTAGAAAAATGGTATTACTTGCTGAAGATTAGCTGCAATCGCCCCGGTGGCCAACCAGCAAATCAGTCCAAATGAAACTGCTTCCAAAGTTACAGATTTCATGGTCTTTACCTTCTACAATTATAAAAGATTCTTAATTTAAACTTCAACGGGGCTCGGTTGATTGCGGCACAACACCAATCCCAGTTTTTGAGGCCAATTTGTATTTTCCCCTTACCTCCCATACCAAATATGACCAATAAAAGCAACTTTTTTGATAAACTGTTAGCGGCTGTTGAAAGCAATCAAAGTTTGCTGTATTTAGCCCTAGATCCAGACCCGGAAACCTTGCCGGCGCTGATTTCGATGACTGCGGAGGAAACTCAAAGTTTTGTGACTGATTTGTTGGTAAGGTTCAAAAGTGCGATCGACCAAACAGCCGATTTAATTTGTGCCTGCAAACTCACCCTCGGTTTTTATCAATGTCTCGGCATCCCCGGCTGGGAACTGCTGCAACAAATTTTAACAATAATTCCCCGCCATATTCCAGTAATTTTAGATGCCAAACACAGCGATTTAAACACTAGCGGAGTGTTTGCCAAAACCGTATTTGAAGACTGGCAATTTGACGCTATTACTCTAAGTCCCTATGCCGGATTCGACGAAGTAGCACCATTTTTATTATATCCCGGAAAAACTGTTTTTGTCCTCTGTGCCACTGCCAACCCGTCAGCCGCCGCATTGCAAGAATACCCGACACCAGAAAACCCTTTGTACTTGCAATTAGTCCGACTCTCTCAGACTTGGGGAACTCCCGAAAAACTCGGTTTGGAAGTAGGAGTAATGCCCGATATGTTGGCGCGCATCCGCCAAGCAGCTCCCGAACGGCTGATTTTAGTTGAAGGAGACATCGCCGAAGAAAATGACATCGCAGAAGAAAGCAACCTCGCACAACTGCTGGCGGCCGGTTTAAGCAAGAATGGTGAGGATTTATTGCTACCAGTTCCCCCAAGTTTGTTCGCGAAAAAAGAGCCGCGCCGAGAAATTGAGAAATTGCGGGATAAAATTAACGAACAGAGGCTGCGGGCGATCGCAGGCAGTCCAACTTGCGAATTGTGGCTGCCCGACGTATGCTTTTTGCAACCCGAACCCAACCGCGATTTAATCTTGCAACTTTATGACATCGGCTGCGTAGTTTTTGGCGACCACGTACAAGCATCGGGCGCAGTATTTCCCTATTACATCGACTTGCGAAAAATCATCTCAATTCCGCAAATTTTTCACCAAATTGTCAGCGCCTATGCAGACATTCTCAAGGATTTAAAATTCGATCGCATTGCCGGAATTCCCTACGGTTCTTTACCCACAGCAACGGGTTTAGCATTGCGGATGGAACGCCCGATGATTTTCCCGCGCAAAGAAGTGAAAACTTACGGTGCTGGTAAGTTAATTGAAGGGCATTTTCAGGCTGGAGAAACGATTGTCGTTGTCGATGATATTTTGATTAGTGGCAAAAGCGTGATGGAAGGTGCGGGTAAGTTAAAATCTGCGGGGTTAAATGTAGAAGATATTGTGGTTTTGATCGACCACGAACAGGGTGTAAAAGACAGATTGCAGGTCAACGGTTATCGCGCGCATTCTGTGCTAGCGCTTTCAGAAATTGCTCAAGTTTTGTATCAAGCAAATCGCATTAATACGGAGCAATTTAATATGTTGACTGCGGAAGGTTAAACCCCCAATTCCTGTAGGGGCGGGTTCACCGATATCTATGAAACCCACAAATAATCTCATAAACCCGCCCTCTTCGCCCTTGTTTACATGAACATTTAACCTATAAATTAATCGTACATTTTGATTTTTGGTTGGGTGGGGGCGGGTTTACGAGATTATTTATCTTAGGCATAGATGGTTGGTAAACCCGCCCCTTGTATCTTGAAAGAGACAGGCGATCGAACCGTAGACCGCAGGCTATCAAACCGCAGACACGGTTGTAATCAAACCGCAGACACGGTTGTAATCAAACCGGAACGGGAGTAAACA
>Ga0335395_10002479_pt1 | contig 11438 bp, 7 predicted proteins | sample MAT02_FD_205744 | JGI IMG/M metagenome (GOLD analysis project Ga0335395, IMG submission 205744) | Freshwater microbial communities from Lake Fryxell liftoff mats and glacier meltwater in Antarctica - MAT-02 (spades assembly) (version 2) ...
CTCGGCGAAGGCGCCGGTCTCGGTGGTGGCGTCGAAGCTGTAGTGCTCGGCCAGTTGCGCCCAGGCTTCTTCGGCTGTCTCGACATAGTGGAACAGGGCCAGGTCACCCGGGCTGATCATGCCGGTGTCCACCAGGTGCTCGAAGTTCACCAGCTTCTCCCAGAAGATCCGCCCGAACAGCAGGATCGGCCGGCGCCGGCTCTTGCCCGTCTGGATCAGCGTCATCGTCTCGAACAGCTCGTCGAGCGTGCCGAAGCCGCCCGGGAAGCACACCAGCGCGATGCTGCGCATCACGAAGTGCATCTTGCGCAGCGCGAAATAGTGGAACTGGAAGCACAGCTCCGGCGTGATGTAGGGGTTGGGCTCCTGCTCGTGCGGCAGCACGATGTTCAGGCCGATGCTCTTGCCGCCCACTTCAAAGGCGCCACGGTTGCCGGCTTCCATGATGCCGGGGCCGCCGCCAGTCACCACGTAGATCGGCGTCTCCAGCGTGCGCGAGCGCTCGGTCACCAGCGCTGCGAAGCGGCGGGCCTCATCGTAGTAGTGGCTCATCGCCAGCGCAGAATGGGCGCGTGCGATGCCGGACCCGTCGCCGCTTTCCTCGGCTTCGGCCAGTTGTGCCAGGGCCAGCTCGGGGCTCAGGATGCGGGCGCTGCCGAAGATCACGATCGTCGATTCGATGCCCTGTTCGCGCTGCACCAGCTCGGGCTTGAGCAGTTCCAGCTGCATGCGCACCGGGCGCAGTTCGTCGCGCAGCAGGAAGTCGGTGTCGGTGAAGGCCAGCCGGAAGGCACTCTGCGGCCCGCCGTAGCGTGACGGCGGCTCGGCGGATTGCGCTTCTTCTTCGGCGCTGGGGAAGTTGCGGGCGGTCAGGTCGTTGTCGGGCTTGTTGTCCATGTGCCGAGCTTAGCGCGCAGGTGACACCGGGCGGCAGCGGTGGCCTTGGCCTACCATGCGCGCCCAATGAACCTGCAAGCCATCACCCTCGACCTCGACGACACCCTCTGGCCGATGGCACCCACGCTGCGCCGTGCCGAGGCCCAGTTGCAAGGCTGGCTGCGCCAGCATGCGCCGGCCACCGTGGCCGCGCACGACAAGGCTGCCTGGCTGGCGTTGCGCCGCAGCGTGGTGGCCGACCGGCCCGACTGGGCGCATGACCTGTCGGCACTGCGGCAAGAAACCATCCGCCGCGCCCTGCTGGCCGCTGGCGACGACCCGGCGCTGGCGGTGCCGGCCTTCGCCGTGTTCTTCGACGCCCGCCAGCAGGTGCAGCTGTTCGACGACGTGCTGCCGGCGCTGGCGCGGCTGGCCGCGCGCTGGCCGATCGTCGCCCTGACCAACGGCAATGCCGACGTGCACCGGGTGCCGGGCCTGGGCCGGCATTTCCATGCAGCGCTGAGCGCGCGCGACCTGGGGCTGGCCAAGCCGGCGCCGGCGGTGTTTGCCGCCGCCTGCCAGCGTGCCGGCGCCGCGCCGGCGGCCACCCTGCACATCGGCGACGACCCGGCGCTGGACGTCGACGGTGCGCTGGCGGCAGGCCTGCAGGCCGCCTGGGTGCGCCGCCCGGCAGGCCCCGACAACGGCACGCCGGCCGGCCAGGCCCACCATGTGGTGGCCGACCTCACCGAACTGGCCGACCGTCTGGGCGTGTGATGGCCGGACAAGCCCCTGGAATCAGGGCAACTATCACGCCAGTGCTTCACGCGGCAGCAAAACAGGCGGCCTATACTGACCGATGGCATCCAGACTAGGCAGGCCGCACATGGCCAAGGCAGGGCAAATGACAGGCAGATTCAAGGTCGCCGGGCTGTTGGCCGTGGGCGCTGTCGCAGGCGCGCTGGCGACCATGCAGCTGCAGGCTTACGCGCGCAATGCGCTGTCGCCGCTGCCGCTGGAAGAGTTGCAGCAGCTCGCTGCGGTCTTCGGCATGGTCAAGAGCGACTACGTCGAGCCAGTCGACGAGAAGAAGCTGATCTCCGACGCCATCAGCGGCATGGTCGCCGGTCTCGACCCGCATTCCGTCTACTTCGACAAGAAGACACTGAAGGAATTCCGCGAAGGCACCTCCGGCAAGTTCGTCGGCGTGGGCATCGAGATCGGCATGGAAGACGGCCTGGTCAAGGTGGTGTCGCCGATCGAGGGCTCGCCGGCCTTCCGCGCCGGGCTGAAGCCGGGCGACCTGATCACCCGCATCGACGAGTCTGCGGTCAAGGGCCTCAGCATGGACCAGGCCGTCAAGAAGATGCGTGGCGAGCCCAACACCAAGGTGCAGCTCACCATCTTCCGCAAGGCCGAGAGCCGCAGCTTCCCGGTCACCATCACCCGCGAAGAGATCCGCGTGCAGAGCGTGCGCGCCAAGATGATCGAGCCCGGCTACGGCTGGGTCCGTGTCAGCCAGTTCCAGGACCGCACGGTCGATGACTTCGCCCGCAAGGTCGATGAGCTGTACAAGGCCGATCCCAACCTCAAGGGCCTGGTGCTCGACCTGCGCAACGACCCGGGCGGCCTGCTCGAAGGCGCGGTGGCGATCTCGGCAGCCTTCCTGCAGAACGACCTGGTCGTCGTCACCACCAACGGCCAGATCGCCGAGAGCCGCGCCACCTTCAAGGCCTCGCCCGAGTATTACGTGCGCCGCGGCGGCAGCGACCCGCTGCGCAAGCTGCCGGCTGCGCTGAAGACGGTGCCGCTGGTGGTGCTGGTCAACGAAGGCTCGGCCTCGGCCAGCGAGATCGTCGCCGGCGCGCTGCAAGACCACAAGCGCGCCACCGTGATGGGTGCGCAGACCTTCGGCAAGGGCTCGGTGCAGACGGTGCGTCCGCTGTCGGCCGACACCGCGCTGAAGATCACCACCGCGCGCTACTACACGCCGGCCGGCCGCAGCATCCAGGCCAAGGGCATCGTGCCTGATGTCTGGCTCGACGAGACCGCCGAAGGCAATGTCTTTGCCGCGCTGCGCATGCGCGAGGCCGACCTGGAGAAGCACCTGGGCGGCGCCGAAGAAAAGAAGGACGAAGCCCGCGAGAAAGCGCGCGAGGAAGCGCGCAAGAAGCTCGAGGAACTGTCAGCCAAGACCCGGGAAGCGCCCAAGCCGCTGCCCGAGTTCGGCAGCACCGAAGACTTCCCGCTGCTGCAGGCGCTGAACCAGCTCAAGGGCAAGCCGGTGGCCGTCAGCAAGACGCAGAGCGAGCGCAAGGCCGAGCTCGACAAGGACAAGCAGTAGGCCGGGCCGCGCCGCCTGCTGCCAGCCCGCCTCGGCGGGCTTTTTCATGTCTGCTGCGGGCGCAGCGCTATGCTCGTCGCGATGAACGACGACCAACTGTTGCGCTACTCGCGCCACATCCTGCTCGACGCCATCGGTGTGGAAGGCCAGCAACGCCTGCTCGACAGCCATGCGCTGGTGATCGGTGCCGGCGGCCTCGGCTCGCCGGTGGCGCTGTACCTGGGCACGGCCGGGGTGGGGCGCATCACCCTGGTCGACCACGACACGGTCGACCTGACCAACCTGCAGCGGCAGATCGCCCACAACCTGTCGCGCGTGGGCCAGCCCAAGGCCGAATCAGCGCAGCAGACGATCGCCGCCATCAACCCCGATGTGCAGGTGCTGCCGGTGGTGCAGCGCGCCGACGCCGACTGGCTGGCCCAGGCGGTGGCGGCCGCCGACGTGGTGCTGGACTGCAGCGACAACTTCCAGACCCGCCAGGCGGTGAATGCCGCCTGTGTGGCCGCTGGCAAGCCGCTGGTCTCTGGCGCAGCGATCGGTTTTGACGGCCAGATCTCGGTCTACGACAGCCGCCAGGCCGACGCGCCGTGCTACGCCTGCGTCTTTCCGGCCGATGCCGCCTTCGAGGAGGTGCGCTGCGCCACCATGGGCGTCTTCGCGCCGCTGGTGGGCATCATCGGCAGCATGCAGGCCGCCGAGGCGCTGAAGCTGCTGATGGGTGTGGGCAGCAGCCTTGCCGGCCGGCTGCAGATGCTGGATGCGCGCCGCATGGAATGGACCGAGATCCGCCTGCTGCGCCAGCCCGCCTGCCTGGTGTGCGCCGGGCGCTGAGCCTGCGGCCTCAAGGCCTCAGCGGCGCACCGTGCGGTCGGCCAGCGACTGCAGTTCACCCGACAGCAGGATGCTGACGCCGTCGGCCGGCGTGGCCACCGCGCTGACGAGGGCCGCAGCCACCGCGTCGGCCTGGATCGGCCGCAACTGGCGCGGGATCAGCCAGCCCACGGCCGGCATCAGCCGCTGCGCGAGAGATTCCATCGGCCGGCTCGCCTGGCCCAGCGCGGTGCGCGCCCCCAGCAACAACGACGGCCGGGCGATCACCAGCTGGGGCCAGCCTTGCGCCGCCAGCGTCTGCTCGACTTCGCCCTTCACGCGGTTGTAGAACACCGATGCGCTGGCATCTGCGCCCATGGCCGACACCACGCCCATGCGGGTGGCGCCAGCGGCGCGGGCGGCCTTGGCGAATGCCAGCACGGCGTCCGCGTCCACCGCCCGGAAGGCGGCCTGCGAGCCCGCTGTCTTGATGGTGGTGCCGAGCGCGCAGAAGGCCCAGTCGATGGCGGGCAGGCCCGCGCCGTCAGCCAGCGTGCGGTAGTCGACCACCAGCGGGATGACGGCTGCGGGCTGGCCGGCCAGGGCGGCCGGCTGGCGCACCAGCGCAGTGATGCTGCCGATGCGTGGATCAACGGCCAGCCTGGCCAGCAGCGCCCGACCGACCAGGCCGGTGGCACCGGCCACGGCCACCCGGACTGGGTGCACCCGTGCCATGGGCCTGGGGGGTCAGCGCTTGGGCGGGCCGCCGGGGCGGCCGCCCGGGCGACCACCACCACCACCGCCGCCGCCACCGCCACCGCCGCCACCACCGGCACTGCGCGACGGGCCGCCGGACGTGCCACCGGCAGGGCGTGCCCCGCCGCTGCCCGCCGGCCGCGCGCCGCCGAAGCCGCCGCCACCAGCCGCAGGCCGGCCGCCGCCATGGCCGCCGTCACGCCGGCCCTGGCCACCGCCACCGCCACCGCCGGAACGGCCACCACCACCACCGCCGCCGCCACCTCCGCTACCACCGGGCCGGCCACCGCCGAAGCCGCCGCCGGCATTGCGCCGGGTGCCGCCCACGCCGATGGTCATGCGGCCCAGCACGATGGGCTCGGCCTTCTCGCTGCTGGGCGGCTCGAAGCCGGGCACCACCTCGCTGGGGATCTGCCGCTTGATCAGGCGTTCGATGTCGCGCAAGAAGATGTCTTCGTCCACGCACACCAGGCTGATGGCCTCGCCCTGGGCGCCGGCACGGCCGGTGCGGCCGATGCGGTGCACATAGTCCTCGGGCACGTTGGGCATCTCGAAGTTGACGACATGCGGCAGCATGTCGATGTCGATGCCGCGCGCGGCGATGTCGGTGGCCACCAGCACCTGCAGGTCATTGGTCTTGAAGTCGGCCAGCGCCTTGGTGCGCGCACCCTGGCTCTTGTTGCCGTGGATGGCCATGGCGGTGATGCCTTCCTCGTTGAGGAACTCGGCCAGCCGGTTGGCGCCATGCTTCATGCGGGTGAACACCAGCACCTGGTGCCAGTTGCCGCTCTTGATCAGGTGGCTCAGCAGCGCCTTCTTCTTCTCGCGGCCCACCGGGTGCACCTTCTGCGCGATGGTCTCGGCGGTCTGGTTGCGGCGTGCCACCTCGATCAGCACCGGGTTGTTCAGCAGCTTGTCGGCCAGCGCCTTGATCTCGTCGCTGAAGGTGGCTGAGAACAGCAGGCTCTGCTTCTTGGCCGGCAGGTAGCTCAACACCTTCTTGATGTCGTGGATGAAGCCCATGTCGAGCATGCGGTCGGCTTCGTCGAGCACGAAGATCTGCACATGGCTCAAGTCGAGCGTGCCCTGCTGGTGGTGGTCGAGCAGGCGGCCGGGCGTGGCCACCAGGATGTCGACACCGCGGCGCAGCGCGTTGATCTGCGGCTGCATGCCCACGCCGCCGAACATCACCATGCTGGTGAGCTTGAGGTACTTGCCGTAGGTGCGCACGCTTTCTTCCACCTGCGCGGCCAGCTCGCGGGTGGGGGTGAGGATCAGCGCGCGGATGCAGACACGGCCCTTGGCGTCTTTCTTGGTCGGCTCGCTGGACAGGCGCTGCAGCATCGGCAGGGTGAAGCCGGCGGTCTTGCCGGTGCCGGTTTGCGCGCCGCCCATCAGGTCGCCGCCTTGCAGCACGGCGGGGATGGCTTGCGCCTGGATCGGCGTCGGGGTGTCATAGCCTTGGTCGGCAATGGCGCGCAACAGCGGCTCGGCAAGGCCGAGTTCAGTGAATTTCATTGGGTTTTGAGCGCCCCGGTTGTGGGTGGGGCGTATCGCGGTCAGCCTGCAGCCGCTTGTTGCCAAGGGCCCCAGTCGGGGAGGCGGACGGGTCGATGCGAAGGTCGGGAATCGACTGCTGGGGCGTGACTGGTGGCGCCCCCACAAACCCGATTGTAGGCGCCTGCGCCATGCCGGCGCACTGATCAGCCTGTTCATGCCCCGGCTGTTCGCTGCTTGGGGCAAACCTAGAATGAATGATCCCTTCGATGAAAGACCGCCATGGACACCCGCGTCAACCCGGTTCGTGAACGCATGGAGCGCGTCCGGCAGGCCCTGGCGGCGCACGGCGCCCAGGCCCTGCTGGTGCCCAGCGCCGACCCGCATCTCTCCGAATACCTGCCCGGCCGCTGGCAGGGGCGCGAATGGCTGTCGGGCTTCACCGGCTCGATGGGCACGCTGGTGGTCACCGCCAGCCAGGCCGCGCTGTTTGCCGACAGCCGCTACTGGCAGCAGGCTGAAGACCAGCTGCTGGGCAGCGGCATCGACCTGGTGAAGATCCCAACCGGCGCGGCCACCCACCACATCCAGTGGCTGGCTGACCACACGCCGCGCAGCGGCGTAACCGCTGACACGCCGCGTGGCGGTGCAGTGAGAGTCGATGGCGCCGTGCTGGGCCTGGCCGCCGCGCAGCAGCTGCGCGCCGCGCTGGATGCCGCCGGCATCACGCTGCTGACCGATGTCGATGTGCTGGCCGACGCCTGGCCCGACCGCCCGGCGCTGCCGGTGGCCCATGTCTATGCCCATGCCGCGCCGCAGGCCACCGAGCCGCGCACCCAGCGCCTGGCGCGGGTGCGCGAGGCCATGGCCCGCCACGGCGCCAGCCACCACTTCGTGTCCACCGTCGACGACATCGCCTGGATCACCAACCTGCGCGGTGCCGACGTCGACTACAACCCGGTGTTCCTGGCCCATCTGCTGATCGACGCCACCCGGGCCACGCTGTTCGTCGGTGCCGGCAAGGTGGGCACCGAACTGGCCGCGCAACTGGCTGCCGACGGCCTGGCCCTGGCCGACTATGCCGGCGCCGGGCCGGCGCTGGCCGCCTTGCCCGGCGGCAGCACCTTGCTGGTCGACCCGCGCCGCATCACGCTCGGCTTCCGCCAGCAGGTGGGTGCTGGCGTGGCGGTGGTCGAGGCCATCAACCCCAGCACCTTGTTCAAGAGCCGCAAGAGCGCCGCCGAGGCCGACTTCGTGCGCCAGGCGATGGTCGAAGACGGCGTGGCGATGTGCCGCTTCTACGCCTGGTTCGATGCCGCGCTGGCGAATTGCGAAAAGACTGGCGAGCGCATCAGCGAGCTCACCATCGACGAGAAGCTCTCGGCCGAGCGCGCCAAGATGCCCGGCTTCGTGGGGCTGAGCTTTCCCACCATCGCCGGCTTCAACGCCAACGGCGCGCTGCCGCACTACCGCGCCACGCCGCAGAGCCATGCCTGGATCGAGGGCGACGGCCTGCTGCTGATCGACAGCGGCGGCCAGTACCTGGGCGGCACCACCGACATCACCCGTGTCTGGCCGGTGGGCCAGATCAGCAACGCCCAGCGGCGCGATTGCACCCGTGTGCTGCAGGGCATGATGAACCTGGCGCGGGCGCGGTTTCCGCGTGGCACGCTCAGCCCCTTCCTCGACACCCTGGCGCGGGCGCCGCTGTGGGCCGACGGCATCGACTTCGGCCACGGCACCGGCCACGGCGTGGGCTACTTCCTGAACGTGCATGAAGGCCCGCAGACCATCAGCAAGGCGCAGCCCGAGCCGCACATGGCGATGGAGCCCGGCATGATCACCAGCGACGAGCCCGGCGTGTACCGCCCCGGCCAGTGGGGCGTGCGCATCGAGAACCTGCTGCTGAACGTGCCGGCAGACACTGCCGAGAACGGCACCTTCGGCGAGATGCTGGCGTTCGAGACCCTGACGCTGTGCCCGATCGACACCCGCTGCATCGACAGCAGCCTGCTGCGCCCCGACGAGATCGGCTGGCTCAACGACTACCACGCCACCGTGCGCGCGCGGCTGGCACTGCGGCTGGACGCAGAGCCTGACCGAGCGGCGCTGGCCTGGCTGCTGCGCCGCACCGAGCCCTTGTGAGCAGCCCCCAGACCTGCCGCTTCGCGTCAGGCCCCCCGAGGGGGGATGAGGAAACTTGGGAGCGGCCCGGCGGTTCCTCATGAGCAGCGGCGGGCGCTGGTCCGTCGGTATCGACCTGGGCGGCACCAAGACCGAGGCGGTGGCGCTGGACGCTGCCGGCCGGCAGCGCTGGCGCCAGCGCGTCGCCACCCCGCAGGCCCAGGGCTACGACGCGGTGCTGGACGCTATCTGCACACTGGTGCAGCAGGCCCGCGCCGCCAGCGGCGGCCGGCCCACGGTGGGTGTGGGCGCACCCGGCAGCCTGACCGCCGCCGGCCTGGTGAAGAACGCCAACACCGCCTGCCTGAACGGCCGGCCGCTGCAGCAGGACCTGCAGGCCCGCCTGGGGCAGCCGGTGGCGCTGGCCAACGACGCCAACTGCCTGGCGCTGAGCGAGGCCACCGACGGCGCGGGGCAGGGCGCCAACGTGGTGTTTGCCGCCATCCTGGGCACCGGCTGCGGCGCCGGCATCGCGGTGGGTGGACAGGTGCTGGTCGGCCCCAACCGGCTGGCCGGTGAATGGGGCCACAACCCGCTGCCCTGGGCGGATGTCGACGAGCCGCGGCCGCCCTGCTACTGCGGCCAGGCCGGCTGCGTCGAGACACTGTGCAGCGGCCCCGGCATCGCCGCCGACCACCAGCGCCGCCACGGCGGCATGCTGACCGCACAGCAGATCGCGCAGCAGGCCGCCGCCGGTGATGCGGCTTGCGCCGACACCCTGGCGCGCTGGCAGCAGCGGCTGGCGCGCGCGCTGGCTGGCGTCATCAACCTGCTCGACCCGGACGTGATCGTGCTGGGTGGCGGCCTGTCGCGCATGGCCGCCACCTACACCGCCGTGCCGGCGCTGTGGCACCGCTGGGTGTTTGCCGGCGGTGTGCGTGAGCCGGTGCGCACCGGGCTGCTGCCGGCGCTGCATGGCGATGCGTCGGGCGTGCGTGGCGCGGCCTGGCTGGGCCGGCAGGGGAATGTGCGGGCATGAGCGCCCCCGGGCCGACGACAGGCGTCGCCCGCCCCCCGAGGGGGCAAGAAGAATCGGGAGCAGCCCTTTGTTTCCTTGTGGGCGCGGCAGACAGCCTGGTGCAGGCCGTCTCGCACATCTGTTCGCGCTGCGGTGCGATGGGCGGCGCCGGACCGCGCTGGACAGGCCGGGCTGTGCGCTGGCACGGTCGCCATCGGTCAACGGTGTGCGTCCGCCGCATTCGCAACCAGCCCAGCGTCAGCACGCCATGTTGACCCGGGCGCTGTTCGCTGACGACATCTTCATCTCCTATGCGCGCGCCGACGGCATGCGTTATGCCACCGCGCTTGCAGCACGCCTCAGCACCCTGGGCTACAGCTGCCGGCTGGATGTCTACGACACCGTGCCGTCTACCCAATTGCCGGCGCTGTTGCGCCGCGATCTGCAACGCTGCACGATGCTGGTGCTCGTGGCCACGGAGGCGGCCGCGCAGTCGGTGGCGGTCGACCAGGAGTTGGAGGCATTTGGCGCCACCGGCCGCCGCATCCTGGTGGTGGGCCGTGCCGAGGTGCTGCGCACTGCGCGCTGGGCGCAGCGCATTGCCGGGCTGCCCGGGCAAGACGAGCCAGAAATTGCCCTGGCCACAGGCCAGCCTGGCCAGGCCATCATCGAGACCATCGGCAATGCCATGACCTACTGGCGCCGCAACCGGCGCATCCGCTTGGTGCTGCAGGCGACGGTGTTGGCGGTGCTCGCCGGCCTGGCAGCGCTGGCCTGGATCGGCTGGCAGGCCAACCAGGCGGTGCTGCAACGCGATTCGGCGCGCCAGCAGGTGTTGGCGGTGGACCGCCAGCTCGGCACGCAGACCAGCAAGCTGCAGGCCGCCGACACCGCGCTGGCGCAGCAGCAGCGCCGGCTGGGCGACGCCGACGCCGCGTTGCAAGCCGGCGCGCAGCAGCTGGCCACGCAGCGGGCGGCGCTGTCCAGCCAGCAGCTGCTGAACGAGGCCAGCCGTTCCGCCGGTGTGCTGCTGGAGCGCCGCCTGGCGCGCCGCTTCGACCCGGCGCAGGACGTCGCCCAGGCATTGCGGGCAGCCCATGGCTTTCAGCGAGCCGGCGTGCAGGCACCGGCCGTGGCAGTATTGTTTGAAAACACCGGCCTGTTGCCGCAGCTGGCCCACGTGCTGCAGCACCCCGGCGGCTTCCGGGCCTTCGCATGGACCGCTGGCGACCGGCTGGCCACCGCCGGCCAGGACGGCCAACTTCGGCTGTGGGATGTGGCCAGCGGCCGCCTGCTGGCGGCCCGCGCCATGCCGGGGCCGGTGTCGGCGCTGCAGGCCAGTCCCGACAAGCGGCGCCTGCTGGTCTTGTCGCAGTCCCCGGGCGCCGATGCGCTGGTGCAGGTGCTGGACCTCGGCAGCCTGCAGACTGCCGGGCCGACGGCCCAGCCAGCACCCCTGGCGCCTGCACACCAGCTGGCCTGCCCGCAGCCGCGGCGGCCGATGGTCTGGGCCCCCGACGGCCGCAGCGTGGCCCTGGTCTGCGACGGCAAGGTGCTGGTCTGGCCGCTGCAGTCCGGACAGCAGACGAAGCTGGCCGCCGGTGATGTCAGCCAGCTGCAATTCAGCGCCCAGGGTGACAAGCTGGTGGTGCTGCGCATGCATGGCGAGGAAGCCGAGTACGCGCTGTCGGTCTACCGCCTGCCTGGTGGCCAGGCTGAGGTGCGTGCCGACAGCGCCTGTGCCGGGCGCGGCCGTCGCCACAGCTTCGACGCGCAGGGCCGCTTCCATGCCTCGGCCTGCGACAACAGCGTGCCGGCCGAATCATGCAACGTGCAGCTGTGTTCGCTGGACAGCGGCCGCCTGATCGCCACCCTGCCGACGGCCCGGAACGCACTGCGGTTCGACCCGGGCGGCAACCTGCTGGTCAGCACCGGCGGCAGCCAGATCAGCTTCTGGTCGGCCGCCGACGGCCAGAAGCTGGCAGGCTGGGCCGACGACCGGCAGCCGCCGGT
>Ga0335395_10002481_pt1 | contig 11430 bp, 9 predicted proteins | sample MAT02_FD_205744 | JGI IMG/M metagenome (GOLD analysis project Ga0335395, IMG submission 205744) | Freshwater microbial communities from Lake Fryxell liftoff mats and glacier meltwater in Antarctica - MAT-02 (spades assembly) (version 2) ...
TCCAGGCTGGCAGACGTTATGGCGTGGTTGGGCGAGATTGCAAGATATGTGTTGGGCTGCCCAATTAGCAGCCCAACAATTTTGAAAATTTGGGTTCCAGGAGATGTGGGTAATGACAAGGTTTAAAGCCTCCCCCTTATAGCGTCCAAGGAAAAATTAATTTCCCTCACAGACAATCTCCTCGCGCGATCGCCCGCAGTAACTGTTCCAGCTCAGCGGTAAACTGTTGAACGTACCGAATTGTGACGCCCGACAGCGATCGACCGCCATCGGGCGCAGAGCAATCATACTCGCATCATTTTATACCGCCGACAGGCCTATTTCCAACATCGGTTTAACAGCAGGCAGCGTCGGGATTTCTGGTTAAAAAGCCTTTGGTGTCTCGCTAGCACTCGATGCTTCCGCGTCTGTCCCGGCCGAGCGGTATCCGTAGAAATCTATCCGGTAGTCTACAATTTTGACACCAGTTTGCTGTTGAATTTGTTCGATCAACTCGATCGGCAATTCCACATGAACGTCGAGAATCTGAGCCGTATCCAGACAGTTGACATGAGAGTGAGAGTCGCTGACATTTCCGTACAAGCGTCCCTCCGATCGTTCTATGCACTCAATAATCCCTTCTCTCGAAAGGGCTTCCAGATTTTGATAAACAGAAGTATGACCGATCGAATGTGCTTGTCGGTTCAGGCGATCGTAAATTTCTCGAGCCGATAGGTGTTCTTTTGCATCCCACAAAAGCTCTAGAATAAATCGACGCTGGCGGCTCAAGCGCATTCCCACCGCCTGACAGCGGTTTAAAGCATCTTCTAATGAACGAATTGGTTTCACAGCTACCGCCTTCTAGAGCCTGCTCGATGTTTAATTCTGGTACAATACTGCACGCCGATCGTATCTCTAAATTCTAACGCAGGGTTGCCCAACAGTAGAAGATAGAGGGCAAAAATCAAAAATCCGTAAATCTTCAATCCCCCTATCCACTAACCGTTGCCACACTAGACCAGAGTTGCACTCAATCGCTTTCAATTATTGAACTATCTGCCTCGTCGGTGTTTGTACGCTGGAAATCTGCGGTTAACAGATCGAATACTTGTGCAACTCAAGTCTATTAGCCTGCTGTCAGCACGCAACAGAAAATTTCCGCCTCAAAAATATTGCTTTGACCCTATTTTCTACTGCAACAACTCCAAAACTCCAACTCCTACTTCGAGGATTTGATAGCGTTAACCAGTAACTTGGCGATTTCCGAAAGTTGCTTTTTGTTGAAAGTTTTGAGCAAAAGTCTTACTACCGCCTTCGGTTCGGCGGGAAGAGCTACTTCCTTCGATGCCGGTGGTGCTGCGGTTGCCGGGGCGCTTGCTTCTACAGTTTTTGGGCTTGATACCAAAAGTAGCAAATTTTTACTCGGAGCGATCGTCTTAACTTTCCCTCCTTGCACCAAATCCCCAGCCTCCTTGAGTTCTTTGATAATCAACGGAGCTAAGACTTTATAAGAGTTTTTGGGATTAACGATCGCCCCTCTAGCTATTTTCACTAAATTTTGCCAAGTCTCAATTTTACCTCCCAACTTATACAGGCGAACGCACACAGTCGCCAACTGCTCGCGACTAGCAGCCGATTCTTTCTGTTTGAACCCCTGCAACATTTCTTTAAGTAAAACCATCACTTCCGCAGCAAAATTCGCCGGCACACCGCCCGCTGTTTTAGCTGCCCCGGCCCCGCGAGCCACCGCAGCAGCAGCCGGAACTTTACCCGCCGCCAAGTTTTTGAGATGAGTTTCCAGTTGAGCAAAAACTGGCATCACCTGTTGAACGAGTTTTTCTCCCTCTTCATTCCTCAAACCAAAAGGCCCTTCCAGTCGCGCCAGCAAATCTTTAAGCGTATCAACTCCCTTTAAAAATAGGGATTCTGCCGTTTGGTCAACCTGCTTGACGGGCCCGTCCTTGAGTACCTTAAAACAATCTTCCAAGCGGTGAGCGGTTGTTTTGATACTATCCAAACCGAGCATCGCCGCCCCTCCTTTGACGGAATGGGCGGCTCGGAACATCTCTTGAACGCTTTCGGGGTCTTTCATCGTGGACTTCAAATCCACTAAACCATTTTCTAGAGTATCGAGGTGCTCCTTAGCCTCCTCGATAAACAAACGCATAATTCGGTCTTGCTGATCTGACACGACAGTTCTCCTAACAATCTCAGCCCCCCTCCAGAAAGCACCCTCTTCGCGGGAGGAAACAGGACTCCTGCCAAAAGTCAGAAGCTTCCATGCAAAATATTCTAGCCTGCCTCAGCTAGCAGGCTCAAAATACTGTTGTCGGGCCAGTCCGATCTCTAAAACTGGTGCGGTGCAGATTAAGCTTATAGCTCTGAAGGAGTATCGGGAGCGATTTCAATGCCCCTGCCTTGTTTCATCATCTGCTGATCCGTAATTAAATCGCTTAATTCCTTAACTTCAACGCCGATGTTTTGGCAGGCCTGTTTCAATTCCCGCTGGAAGCTATGGAGGTCGGCTTCGTAGCCGCAAAGCTGCGCGGCTGTGGTGATTCCTTGTTGGGCGTTTGCTTTGGCGCAGTCGATCAATTCAAGTCCTGTGAGGGGTTGGGAGGATGCCATAGTGTCAAACCACAATTTATATTTTGTCCCACTGTACCCAAAATGTTGAGATCGATCGATCTATCAAAAGGCATGAAACATCCTGTCTGTGCTGCGCGCTATCAATTCCTAGCTTTTTTTGGGGAGTTCCTGGCAAGATAGCGGTAATTGGCATTTTTTAATCGAGATTGTGCCTAACTTATCTCGTAGTGAAAAACCTTCGCTTATAAGGAATACCCTGAAAACCCTGTGACTTTAGTCCAGGGATGAAAGGGCGTTGCAGGATTTATCCTGCCTATAAAATAACCAATTGCACGAATGTTTGGCAAGTGTGCTATTATCAAGGAAGTTGAAAGTTGCGAATTTTGAAAAATCAAGTATCTAGCTTAGCAGCAGTACGGATGCTCAAAATAATTAATCACAACTAATACTAAGATTCTGAGCATATTAAATCGTCAGTAACAGACGTTAAAAACCTACCCCCGGACTGGAGGAAAGTTACGACTGAGGAGCTAGTTGCAAGACTAGGACAGCAGACCGCCATTTTTGGCAAAAGGATTGCGCCCGGAAACCCTAGTAATAGGGATATTAAGGCTGAAAAGTCTTAAGAATCCCCGTCGCTTTAGCGCGGGGAGTGTCAAGCTACCTAAATCGTTTCTATTGCAACTGCGCTTAGCCTTAAGCTGTTAGTCATTTAAATTTCTTGCCTGAACCCCTTACAGTATGGGGTATAGACCACAAATAATGCAGTTTAAATGTGGAACAGCTTACCGCTGTTAATACTAGCCTGTGCGCTCACATCCCTAGCGCTCAACTACTACGTCAGATTTGTTACCAGCAACTACCGTCACAGCGATATAGCTAACGTTCCAGCAGAACCCATCGCCATTGTTTTTGGTGCTGGAATTTGGGAAGATGGGACTCCGACTCCAATGTTAGCCGATCGAGTGCAAGCGGCCGTCGATTTGTACAAAACCGGGCGAGTGCGCCAAATTTTGATGACAGGAGACAACAGCAGCCCAGACTACAACGAAGTCAAAGCAATGCAGGAGTACGCTGAAGCACAGGGCGTACCGCCAAATAATATCACTCTCGATTATGCCGGCTTGAGTACCTACGAAAGCTGCTATCGGGCGAAAGAGATTTTTGGCATCACCCAGGCTGTTTTGGTGACTCAAAACTTTCACATAGCCCGCGCTGTTTATACCTGTCGCCAGTTGTACAGGCGATCGGTTTGGGAACCCCCGATTGGGGGAAATTTCGCCAATCTAGCATGATCCGTTACAGTTTTCGCGAATTTTTGGCAGTCCTCAAAGCGCTTTGGGAAGTGCGCGTTACCCGTCCCAAACCGACTTTTTTGGGGCCGTTTGAAGGAATAAAATAAAAATTATCGGCGCTCGGTTGAAGAGTTCAGTCCTTAGATACAGGAATTTAGTCCGAACGATCGAACTAATTTGCTTAAAAAGAAGCTTTCATTCAGTTGACAGTTGACAGTTGACAGTTGACAGCACTTGACCTGGAAGGAAGAGGATTGGAGTAATGAATAGTCTGATTTTAATTTCTCCCTAGAAGTGAGAGGCTTTAAACCAATTCTTTCTGGTAAGTTTTGATTGAAGCAAAATTCTCAATGCAACTCACAGCTTACTTGCGTTTGGAAAGTTCTGCCAGCGACCAAGTTAGGCTCACCATCATCAAACGGCCTAGAGCCTTCAAACGGTCTTCGGCGTTATTTTCAACCAATTGAGGCAGAGTTTCAGAATTAAGATTTATCGACGATTCTTCAGCGACTGCTGCTGCTTCTTCTAACGGGACTTGTTCTGAAAATGTCTCAAGGCTGACTTGTCGCTGCTGATTTTCTTGTTCGGTCATTTCTGAGTCACCTCCTGGAGCGATCGCATACATAACCCCTACTACAAATGTAACTTATCTGTATCCGGGATTCGGAAATTAAATTTTTCTGTGTCCAACAATCACAATTACCAACAAACTTCTAAGTTTTGAGTTCATTGATAAGTTATCTTCACCAGAACTTATGCACTTTTCCTCAAAAACCAGGTTCTTTTACGTAAATCTTGTTAAATTCCCAGATCGTATTATGTCCGAGAAAATAACCCGCAGCGCGTTGGTAGTGAGGACTTGAGTTTTGTGACTTTTCTGGGGACTAACCTCGTCACTACAAAACCAATTTAATTGTAGTCGTGAGAGCAGACACGATATTACGCATTCTCAGCTCCCACGCTACTGCTTGTGATGCACATCACTGAATTGTTATATTTACTTAAGAGTAAGATTTCCGAGATTCTGATATTGTTAAAGCTTGTCTAATGAATTTTGCTCAAATTTATCTCAAGCTGAAAGCAAGCGTCTGGAAATTCTTAAGAAACTAAAGGTGTAGAGCCGATGGCAATTTATGTTGATACTGCAATTATAGCAACTGCCGCACGGGCGATCGAGTTCGGATGGATTGCGGGAATTACTACTAATCCGACACTTTTGGCAAAAAGCGAGCTATCTCCTGATGAGACACTCAAACAACTGGCACAACTGACTTCTGGAGAAGTGTACTATCAGCTAATGGCATCGGATTTTGATGGCATGGTAGCAGAAGGAAAGGCTGCTTTTGAGTCGATCGGGCGGCAAACAGTTTTGAAAATTCCAGCAACAGCGGCGGGCTTCCAAGCAGTAGCCTATTTGTCGGGGGAAATTCCTTGTGCGGTGACAGCTATTTACAGCGCCGCCCAAGCCGTTGTTGCTGCAGAAGCCGGCGCAAAATATGCGATCGCCTACGTGAATCGCGCCACCAGACTCCTAGGAGACGGTTTTGCCTTGGTGCGGGATATGGCAAATGTTTTACAGAAAACAAATACTGAAATTTTGGCAGCCAGCATCAAATCGCCGGAAGAAGCAGTCAAGACTTTATTAGCAGGCGCGGATCATTTGACATTACCTTTTGACGTGTTGCAAGCAATGGCAGTTCACGAATTGTCCCAGCAAACTGTAGATGAATTTGCCAAAAACGGGCGGGGACTTTTGGGATAAGATCAAAAATCTCTTTGCTTGATTTCTGGCTCATATTATGCCCCTTCGATTGACTGCAATAAAATTAGTTCGTAGTGCGGACTTTAGTCCGCTTTCATTCTGCGTACTCTTGTCCGCACCGATCCGTTTTTGTCCGGGTAATCGATAGGATCTGATATCATTTAATAATTGATAATTGATAATTCAATACGGTTTACTTAAGACTATCCAGGCGGTAAAAAACTATGAAAAATAGATCCTGCGATTGCTTTCCTACCCTACCCTTCGGGAACCCCTACGGGGAACGGGGACGCCTTCGGCGAACGGATCGCTTCGCTAACGTTCCTCGCAATGACAATCTTAAGTGAACCGTATTGATTGATAATTGATAATTGATAATTGATAATTGGCAAGATATGGAAAAATCTCAATTTTGCTGTGGTATGAGTGCTGTCCCCACTCGCGGCTATGTATCATTAAGCGAGGGATTACAGCACTCATGAAAAACGATTTTTACATAAGTGGGAGGCTCCCTAATACAGTCCATATTTTATCTTTGAGATGGTCTTGTTTAGCGTCATTAGCGGTTAGTTTCCAAAAAGTAATGCTCTAGGGCATAAGCTGCACTAAGGATCGAAAACTTAATAACTTAAACACCTCCTACAGTCCTCTCTCCTGTAAGTTGCAAGAAAAAAGGAGGCTCTTCCTCCGGATCTGCATTACCAGGCAGAGCGAAAGTAACGAGCAATCGCTTAAGTTATTAAATTTTTATTCCTAATAACTTTGGATCGCGGGGACAGCACTAATAACAGCAGTAAAAATTGGTTCGTAGTGCGGACTTTAGTCCGCAACCCAAGAGCGGACTAAAGTCCGCACTACGAACGAACTGTTTTTGTTAGGGTAATCGACCGGACAGGATATGACAGCAGTAAAAAAAATGCAGATTGCAAGCTGCATTTTTTTATCAAATCAGTCATGACCAATTCTAAAATTTAAAATTTAAAATCTAAAATCTAAAATCGTATGACTATGGCATTCGCCAAATCTTAATAGTGTGATCGGGACTGCCACTTACAAAAGTCTTGCTATCTTTGGTAATAGCAATAGAATTCACAAACTGACTGTGACCCGAAAGAGTGGCTCTTTCTTTTCCCGTCTTCAAATCCCAAACTATAATATCTCCGCCCCCGCTAACCAAAGTGCGGCTGTCCGGGCTAAAGACGATCGTCCTCACCCAGCTAGAATGCCCTTTAAAAGTGCGGGTGCGCTTTCCGTCTCGCACGTTTGACAAACGGATTGTATTGTCGTTGCTCGCACTAGCCACAAGTTGCCCGTTGGGGCTAAAATCCACAGAATTAACCGCGCCCCCGTGACCGGTGATAATTCTTCTGACTTCTCCGGTGTTGAGATTCCACAAACGCACAGTCTTGTCCTCGCTGCCGCTAGCGAGAGTTTTACCGTCTCGGCTCAAAGCGATCGCATTTACTCCTCCAGCGTGGCCGCCCAAAGTCCGCAACCTGGTACCGGTTTTGGCATTCCACAAACGCACAGTTTTGTCATCGCTGCCGGTAGCGAGAGTTTTACTGTCACTGCTAAAAGCGATCGCGTTGACGGCGGCTTGGTGAGCGGCAATTGTCAGAATCCGCCGCCCAGTCTTCAAATCCCACAAAATCAGATTATTGTCGTCGCCGCCGCTGGCAAAAATCGAGCCATCCGGGCTCACCGCCAGCGACTTGACCGATTTTTGAGAATGCACCCCATTGAGAGTCCGCACCAGCAGTCCCGTTTTCACATTCCACATCCTAATTGTCCCAAAGCTGGCGCTGACTAAAGTTTTACCATCTGGCGACAGGGCGATCGCATTTACACTCCCGACATTATCCAAACTTCTTTCCAAAAACCGACTGCTAGGCAAACTAGAAAGCAGCCACACAGGGTTTGCCGGAAACAACCCGTAACGCATGGAACCGTAAATTTGAGACGCGCCAATACCCAGCATCAAAACAGCAGCGCCTGAGAGCAACTTCTTTTTCCAATCAAGAGCATCTTTATCGGCCTTGTTCAAGTCGGAATTCAGAGGTCTGATGCGCTTCATCAAACTCTGCTTCGTCGCCCCAGAGCCCCCGGAATTTGGGCGAATTTTAGTTTGCCCCGTCGTCGGTAACTGAGTTGGAAACTGAGTTTCTGCTGCGTCTAGATTAATTTCCTCCAAGCACTGCAAAACCATCTGCGGACTTTGAGGTCGATTTCCCGGAAAAGGTGCCATCAGGTAATCGATCACATTAGCCAAGGGGTCAGAAACTTGAGGAGCTCCCTTGCGCCACATTAATCTGCCCGTGCGCGGGTTCTCGGGAAACGCAGTCGGCGGTTTCCCTGTCAGCAAATAAACAAAAGTGCGGCCCAGAGCAAAAAAATCCGACTGCGGAACAGCTTTGCCATTAGTTTGTTCCGGCGGTGTGTAGCCAGGGGAAACTATACCAGTGACATTTGCCCCCTGGCCAACCTTAGCGAAATAAGTCGCCGACACTTCCCTAGCAGTCCCGAAATCAATCAGCACTAACTGCCCGTTGGGCTTGCACATAATGTTGTGCGGCTTGATATCTCGATGAAAATAGTTGAGTCGGTGAACTTGGTCTAAAATTTCCGACAGTTGTTTGAGCCAGTTGAGAGCTTGTTGTTCGCTGATCGGGCGGCCCCGATGTTTCAACCAGTCTTGCAAATTTGCACCAGCAATTTTCTCCATCACCAGACAGTGAAAAGACTCTGTGCTGTGAGCGGGCGAAAATATAAAATAACCGTCGCGATCGACTTTTGGAATACCTGGATGTCTCAGCCTGACCAATACGTCGGCTTCTTGCTTAAACAGTTCTACAGCTTTGGGATGTTCTTTGAGCAGGACTTTGATCACTTTTCGGGCGCCGTTGTCGTCTACTTCAAAGGTTCTGCCAAAGCCGCCGCTTCCGAGAGGCGCGACTAGCCGATATCGACCTTCCAACAAAAGTTGAGACCCGCAGTGAATGCACGCGGGTTTACCAGAGTTGGCTGGATCGGAGGGATTCGGGCATTTGGGATTGAGGCAATAACTCACGAAGCCACATAACCCTGATTGAGGTTGCTCTATCAAGTTTTACTCGGGCATTCTCAGCACTGTGTTGTGACTGAGATTCTTGCTTGGGCGAAGTCACTTACTGGCGACTGGATTGCTCCAGCTTTCAGTAGAGGTGTCTTCTCCTCAAGCGTCAATTCCGGTATGCCCTACCGTATTCGATTAGTCGTTTTTATCTAGTTCGGTTTTTGTTCGAGTGCGAGCTTTCCCAGAGGGGTGACTGCACGCTCAACAACCTAGTTAAGTTTTTACGTTGTCTACTTATACTCAATCTTCAGCTTGTGACGATCGTAGCACACCTAGTACAACACTCATAAAAAGAAATACGGTATGCGGGAAACGAGCGCGACTTTAGTCCTGAGAGGGCGCTACCCGGCGGTTTCAACCGCCTTGAATCTTTCCATTACCGCCTTGGAACTGGTTGATTCGGTGTGCTGTTGTGTTGCACTTTCAACGGGACAGTTACCGTTTCAAATCTCCCAGTCCTGTACGCATAATGTTTTGCTCTCACGAGCCTCCCTTTCGGGGTAATGTTAGCTTGTCGGTCAATGTTATAAAGGCTTGTTGGGCTAGCAGCACTGTCGAGAGTGACTTTAAGACTGTTTAACTACTAGCGACAGGGCAAGGGACTAGCTTCGCATCAAGCGGGTGTCGTGACCTAAATAACGTAGCCAGTTAAGGCTATAGCTGGTCAGTATAGCTTGCTTGATTTCTCTTACAAGCTCAGTGGCTTCAGCCCTGAGTTACTGACCAGCACTCGCTGATTGAAGTTCAGAAGGGTCGATCGAGCCAAGCAGAAGGAGTAAAGTCTCGATCGCGAGTGCGAATCCGGTTTTTTTCTATAACTTACGGCAGCTATATTTCAATTGTACGATCGCCACGACCACTTTAAAAAAAAGAAGTTTGAGGGCAGAGCGTCCGGGGAACATCGAGCAAGCATTTGTAGTGCCAGCGTCCTCTTTGAGAACATTATATAGTCTCTGGAAGAGGACGCTGGCAAATCGTCAAAAAAATACTGGAAAACGGAGAGGCTTTTGAGTCGGAAGAGTGGAGGAGAGTTTGAAAATCCACCATCTTATACCAATTTCAGAAAGTAGCGCTAGATATTACTCCCCCAACCCCCCCGAACTCGCGGGGGGGCTAAGACTTCATCAATAGCACATCTTTAGAAAAATGGTATTCCTTCTAGCATCTTGCTTCTTCCTTCAGCACGAGAAAGCCTGGTTAAACAAGTCCCTCGATTACCGGATGGAAGTAGAACGCCAGCGCCAAAACCGCATAAGCTGCCAACAGCAAAGTACCTTCGAGCCAGTTAGACTTCCCATCAGAACTGATAGAATTAGCGATCAGCACCGCCACCGCCACCGCTACGAGTTCAAACGGGTTGAAGTCCAAGTCCATCGGTTTGCCCAAGATAAAACCTGCCAAAACCAACACCGGCGCAACAAACAAAGCTATTTGCAAACTCGAACCCACGGCCACAGAAACCGACAAATCCATTTTATTTTTCATCGCCACCGTCACCGCCGTCGTGTGTTCGGCTGCATTGCCAATAATCGGCACTAAAATCACCCCGGTAAACAGTGATGTCAGCCCCAAAGTGGCGGTAGCTTCTTCTAGGGTACTCACCAGCAATTCTGACTCGATCGCCACCATCAGCGTACAGGCCAACAGTACCCCAATCCACAACGGCAGATTCACCTTGTGATCGGGACTGTCTGGTGCTAAGTTACTTTCGGCTAATTCTTCCAGCATTTCAACTTCTGCCACCCCATCATCGTACAGATAACTGTGGGTTTTCATCGAAAACAGCAGCGTCAGTACGTAGACGACAATCAGGATTACAGCCACAGCGCTAGAGAGGTTCTGCATAGTGGCCTGTGGAATGCCGACAGAGGTGACATCAACAGCAGTCGGCACCAAAATGGCAATCACGGCTAAGTTCATCGCTGAAGCGTTCAGCCGTGCGACTGTTGGCTGAAATTCTTGTTCTTTGTAGCGCAAGCCACCTAGCAGCATCGCAAATCCCATCACCAGCAGTAAGTTGCTGATAATTGAACCGGTGATGCTGGCCTTGACAACATCTATTAATCCGGCGTTGAGGGCGACGATGCCGATAATTAATTCTGTGGCATTTCCGAAGGTAGCGTTCAGCAAACCCCCCAAGTTGGCGCCCAAGACGACGGCGATTTCTTCGGTAGCCGTGCCCATCCAGGCGGCTAGGGGGATGATGGCTAAGGCTGATGTAATGAAGATTGTGGAGGATTCCCAGCCGAGAAAGTGTCCGGCGATCGAAACTGGGATAAATAACAGCAGGCTGGAAATTATGTTGGTTGTGTTTAGCATTTAGATTGTTAAAAGCTCGCAACTGTCAATCATAGCCTGCCACAAAGTTGCAAGAAGGGGGAGGGCGAGGGATTTGGATGTTCGCTTAAAGCTGGGGGTGGGCGATCATCGCACTCACATTTTTTGGTCAGAAGTTTGCGAACATACTTAATAAAATTGAAAAGCTTTCGCGATAATTTGAAAATGACTCAGCCGTAAACTAAGCTGCTACGCAGATAAATTCCCTGTTATGAGATATCGGGAGATAGGGGGACGGGAGAGTATCGAGATATCTGATAGTTAGTGGCAGGATCTCAAATGCGATGCCAGAATTAGACTGTCAACTAACAACCAACAGCTATATCGATCGAGGAGTTTTGTCAACATGAATTTAC
>Ga0335395_10002482_pt1 | contig 11429 bp, 3 predicted proteins | sample MAT02_FD_205744 | JGI IMG/M metagenome (GOLD analysis project Ga0335395, IMG submission 205744) | Freshwater microbial communities from Lake Fryxell liftoff mats and glacier meltwater in Antarctica - MAT-02 (spades assembly) (version 2) ...
TCGCCATCCAGAGTTAGGCTACCGCAGAATACAACCCTCAGAAACTTCGTTAGCGTCGGAATGGTCGCAAATCCGGCGGGCAGTTAGTTGGCAAGATTCTTGTTTATACTAAGGCTGAATCTTGTCGGCCACTTCAACTCCAATAATTCTGTGAGTTTGATTTTTTCGGGAGCTGAACCCTCCTCAACTCACAGCGATCGACATAACCCAGCAAACGATCGCTCGAATTAGCCCAGACTGTCCCAGTTGCGTAGCCCGATGTGTTCTCGGTGCAACTCTCAGCTTGACAGGCAAACGACTGATTTAGTGATCGCCCCTCCCCCAACGACCTCCACTCTCCGCTGCTGCCACGTTAAGAAATCCCTCGAACCGGCGCAGCAATTTGCGATCGGCAATCCATAATTCACCAGTCACGACTCTGGTTGAGAAAAAGAGCCGACGGTAAGGTTCACCCTCAATCTGCCTGAATCGCTGCACCGCAAATTGTCAGCAGCGGCAACCAAAGCCGGGTGCAAGAAAGTTGATATTGTGCGGGTGCTGTTGCTCGATGCGCTCAAAGATGTTGAAGAATAAGCCGATTTTAAGCGTATGGGGCATCGTTTCACGCGCTTGCTCAAGTGACGTCGCGCTCGCGGGGCAACTACTTTGGATTTAGGGGCAAGTCAAGGAAACTACCCCGAAAAAACGCACTTGTGTATCGTTTGCGCGTCAGTTTTGTAATAGAATATCTAAGATATTTTTATGTCATGCGACAGCAGATCGAACCTTTAATTCAATAAGAATATAGCGTAAAGTTAATGAGAGAAAGTTGTTAGCGAGTAAAGCTGCTGATATCTGGCAAGATGCTATCAAATTAGAACAGTAATCTTGCATAGTCAGGTGCTTTCTCTTCATGCTCAGGCTCTAGATTAGCTAAGGCATCAGATCCTGCTACCACCCGCACCAATGTTTCATAGACCACATCATATAATGGACCAATACGCTTGCCGTCGGAACTCTCAGAAAAATCGTAGACAATCCGATTGGAGAGGGGGTCTTCTAAGAAGCGTGCTAGTTCATCTGCAATTTGTTTGCGCCCTTCACGTCCTAGTTCTTCTGAACGGTAAATGCTCAATTCACCTAGTAGAATAGCAGCGTGATATGCCACTGTAATGCTAGGGCTTCTCACAGCAGCAGTTAGTTTATCCAGGCTTCCATCGCCAAAGACTTTAAATTTCGTTACCGCAGTTCTTGTCTCACTGTAGACATCACTTACATCTTGGCAGGTTTCAAAGAAAACATCGGCTACTTCAACGGTAAACATTTGTAGATTTCCCAATGCACAAATAGCGAAACGACGAGCATTAAAGCTACCAGGATCTTGAGCTATGTGGACAAATAGAGAGATTACTTCAGAGAGGGAACGGCTGCGAATAAAGGCTCGGTATGTAAGTCGTTCGCTAAGTTCAGCTAGAACAGCCATGATAATGCGACGGATTGGCCAACCACTGTAAGGTTGATTTCTATCATCCTCTTCGTTTTGGTAACTTGCCATCTCTTGAACTTCACGTTGAAAGTCATCCAGCATTTCATCAATTAGCCGTTCCCGCTCCTCACGAGGCTGGGATTCAACCCAGGTTGCGATTTTCTGAACTGCCCATGAATGCTTCTTAACAGTCTTTTCTGCTCCGTTATCCCAAATATCACGATTAGTAACAGCATCAATCATTGTCTTCAATATAGTGATGTTATCTGAAAGCAAATCGTGCAGGCGCTCCCAACAGTATTTATCGCTGTAATAAACGTGAGCAAAGACACATGCAGCAGCACGACGGATAGCAGGATTGGGTGAGGTTAGGAATGCTTCAACTTGACTGATAACAGATGAAGCATCCTTGAGATTTGGCACAGTAGGTAATACTCGTCCTAGTGAGAGTAGAGCAAAAACGCAGGTCTCTACGTCACAATCTGATTGTACCGTTTTTAATAATGCTTGAATTACATCCCATACGCCTTTTCCCTGCGTCCACTGTAGAGCATAGGCTGCACTGCGAGGAATGCTGGCTTCAGGGTCAGTCAGTGCTTCAACAAGAGCAGTACAGATGACGGATTCACTCTCTAGGCTTTCACTGTTGCGGGTGATTTCTTGTAAAGAATTGACGCAAGCGTTTCTTACAGAATCATGCTGTTCAAGCGATATATGGTTGCAAATTAGCTGTATGACTTCAGGCGAGGCTTTACCAATAGTTGACAGAGCAAAACAAGCAAAACGACGTTCTTCTTCTTTTTCATTTTGTGCTAAGTTGAGCCATTTTTCAATCCAATAGGTAGATTGATAGTGAATCCCTAAGATGACACCAGTTGTTACAGTACCTTGGTATCCACGCGCAGTTTGATGAATACGAATTAGGTGTTCAATAACTTGGTCAGTGCCATCTGTTGGTAGCTCTTTGCTTAATTGGAACAAGTATTTTTCAGATCTTTTTCTTACTATGTCATCAAATGCTCGCGTCGCTTCTACTAAAACAGGGACCAACAAAGCTGAGCGTTTCACATTTTGTAGAAGAATTGCAGCAGCAGCCTGAGCAGCATGATTACCGCTCAAGAGCAAAGGAGCAAGATCGACAGGGGGACTATCAGGTGTTAAGCCATGCTCAGCTAACGTCTGATGCACCCATATTGGGTGACAATCAAGGGAAGTAGAAACCTGCTGTAAATTATTTGCTAAAGCAGTATCAAAGACACCATAGCATTGATTTAGCAGGGAATCAATTGCAGCTTCAATTGTTGGACAAGTGGCTGCTTGTTGAAAAAATGAAATTAAACTTTGACCAGATTCTGCGTCTTCTAATAGCCTACGAATTATTTTTTCATCCTTTATATTCTGACCTTCTGGCAAATCGTAAGCCCATAGATAAATATGCATTGGTTTTCCTGTTAAGAGATGGCAGAACAGATTGTCCCATCCATAGTTACACAGTTTTTCAAGAAATTGAACAAACTCAGAATCTTGATTTAGATCGCCCCAATTTAGTGTTGGAGAGGAATAAACAGCATCTAAATGCTTTTGTGCTGCTCTGATTAGCACTAAATGCAGTGCAATTGGCCATTGTTCCTCTTCTAGCTCATTTAATTCTGATATTAGAATCGCTGCAATCTGACGAACCTCATCGTCTTCGCTTGCCAACCAGACTAAAGCTTGCGGAAGTGTTTCCAAATAGTTAGATTGATTCTTTCTATTGAAAAAATTTGGGGTAACATCACAGTTGACTCTTTGTAAAAGAGCTAGAGCAACAGGACGCAGGACAGCATCTTTTAAACCTTCATCCAATATTGCTAAGGTAGAAGCAGTACCTTGAAGAGATTGTAATATATCTAACTGCTGATGTATTCTATGTATTAGAGAAGAATCTTGCTGGCGTAAAGCAGTCCAATAGTAACTCAATAGCCCCGATTGCATACTGGAAAAATCAATACGATACCGATAATAGAGGTAATAGATGAATTCGGGTTCTTCAAACGTTTCTAGTGCCCAGTAACGACGTTCATAATCGTTACTGTTTAGGTCATTGCAAAGCTGGTGTATTACTCCTTTTATGTGTGAATCTATATCCTCCATTGCCAATTGAAAAGCTAAAAAATCCTCATCCACCCAAGGGGTAAATGGTTTTTCCGACTGATAGATCGGTATCATGGACTGAGGATGAGCGCCTCCATTGTGTAAATATATGGCAGCTTCTCGATAGCAATGTGGATCAGCAATTGTCTGCACAAGATCCATAACAATCCGACGCGGATTAGCCCAAATAGATGCAACACTATTCTGCACCTCTTCCTTACCAGGCCACGGGTCAAGAGGAACAAGTTTATCAGCTAGAACACAGAAATCAAAACCTAATGAAAAATTACTTCTAGCTTCTCTGACAATAATCTGTCCAGCTTGAACAATAGTCTCAACTGGTGCAAAGGCTGCTGCAAAGGCTGCTGCATGAGCTTGAAAGTCTCTTAAGACTTGATGAAATTGAGTTGTATCAACTTGAATATAGCCATTATAATTTTTGGAGAAATCACATCCAAGCACCTTTTTTAGCAATTTTTTAGATTCCTCCGTCCCATACAACCACGTCGCTCCGAATAGCTGCAACACCTTTAAGTTATCTTGATAAACACTCCAGATAGCATCTCCATTGTCATTATTAGCCACTGCTCCTACATCCCGCATTAATTTACGGCCACGCGGTAACAAGCAAAAATCTTGACGAGTAGCTAAAGCCCTGCTTAAGGCTTCTTTCGGAAGCTTCCACAAATCAACAGCTTCTAATGCTGCATTTATCGCTGTTTTGTCATAGCAGCTTTGCAGCATCTCAATCATTGCTACTTCTACTATCTTTTCCCCTTGAGTGTTACGTAATGCTGAGATATTATCTTTAATTTGTTTTTGCAGCAATTTGTAGCGACCAGCATCCTGTCTATCGCAATAAACGTTTAACAGACGATTAATAATTTCTTTGCAAAGTGCTTGAGAAATATTCACACCATCACGTAGAAAATCTGCTGTAAACAGCAAGTCCCGATGGAGAACTGATTCATAATCACTGCCCAAATCTAAGATGCTCCGCAGAAGTTCATGAGTATCTCGATAAAACATCTTACTCAGCAGCGCTAATGCCAACAAAATCGGTTCCTGCCATCGGGGTTGGTGCAGTCGTTTAGTAATTTCATTAGTAGCTCGACTGGAGTTACTTACCATCTGTCGTGCTGCAAAGTATTCCTCAAAAGTTAAATGGATGAAACCATACAGCCCTTCTCCTCGCTCAACAAACAGGCTGCTGTGTTTCCGCACGACTCCTAAGAAATTTCTCACCGCTAGTTGAATCTCTAATGATGGCTGCGCTGGATTCTCATCTCGATCCCGCGCTATAATTTCTGTTATTATGCGTAACAATTCGCTTTCCTCAATATAACCACTGGGGCGTTCTTCATGCATCCACAGTGCTACTGGGCCAAGCAAACTCATTGCTTTAGTTTCATCAATTGTCAGCATTCCATCCTCGTCTTCTAGTTCCCAATCGCGGATTAGGGTGAGCGAGGCAGTATCGTACAATTCCACCCGACTCTGGGGCAAGTGACCGTCATTCCGGTGGATGATAGCTAAAGTACGCATTAGTAAAGGGTTCTGTGCCATTTGCCGCACGCTAGGACGAGCGACTACTGCCTGAAAAATGTTATCAATTTCCTGCTGAGCGCGTTGCTGCACTTTTCTGGGTTCTCGTTCTTCGCCAATTAGTTGCTCAACTATAAGACACCACCGTTCTAAAAAACAGCGGATATCCTCTAGTTCCATTTTCCGAATCGTATATTTATCAAAGTTCTCCCCAAGCGGTGCAAAATCATAGCCAGCAATCCGAGAAGTGACAACAAAGTGATTGCCTCCATAAGCAGAGTATGCTTGATTGAGAACGGTTTTTGTCTTGGTTTTTATGCGATAACCCTGCTCCATATCCCTAAAATATTTCTCTAACCTTTTTCGTTCTTCATCTGGGATCTGGGCATCGCTCAAAAACGATTCCAATTCGATGATGTCTATTTTTTCGTCCGCGACACCAAAATTTTGAATGAGAGAATAGTCCAGAGGCATATCAAGTAAACGTAGCTGCCATTGGGGCAACCCTTTTTCACCAAAAGCTTCCGCGAAGCGGGTAATGTTAGTAACAATATTGCGACGATCTGTATAGTCGATAATTTCGTCTAGCCCATCCAGCAGCACCAAGCATCGTCCCTCTTCTAGAAAACGGGTCAATATTCTCCCCACCTCATTAGCTTGGGGAATTTTCTGCTCGGCGAAGTAACGAGGTAAATAGTCTAGTAACGATAGATTGGGATCGCCTCCCTGTTTAGGATTGCGAGCTTCCGCATATTTAGCAATCCGCAACAAAATAGGAATGCGGACTGGTCCTAGATCCTCTAAAGTCCATTCTGACTCTTCATCCAGCCAATATTGAGGATTTTGAGGTTCAAACCATCGGTCGAGATTGCCTAAAATTTCGCGGGCAAAGCGCATTGTCAAATAACGCAGCAGTGTAGTTTTTCCACCCCCAGGATCGCCTAGAATGATCACATTGCGATAGCACTGAATAATATCAGCGAGTTGAACTCGCTCAGGTTCAGATGCAGTTATTGCTTTATCTAGTATTTGGGTTTCCTTTGCCCATATTTCGTATTGTTTAACCCGTTCTTTAGGGTCTTCAATTAACTCTAACTTTTCCCGAATTTCATTTAGTGCCTCCTTCATCACCCGTTGGTCAACATTCGGGCGAGCGCTCTCAGCTTGTAAACCAATGTAAACATAGTCTAGCGGCAGCAGCATTGGAAGTTTTTTAATCTGTCTAATTCCGCCAGTCAGTATTCGCTCTACTTCATGGAGTAAATCTCTCAGATATTCTTTCAGAACTAAGTGTTCTCGTTGTCGTTTATCAAAGAAAGATTCTTCTCGCTTTGAATCCTCCGCCAGTTCAGATAGTCTATTGACTTTATTAAAATCCCTGACATACTGCTTTAATTGTTCATAAATAATCTGCTCAAAATTATATGTTTGATTGTAGTTTTGTAGGTTTCCGTTATACGAATCTGATAGCAGGTATTCCGTAATAAACTTTTCGACACTTGCATACTGAGCAGCATCAAAACTCAACATATCCACTGGCGGACGGGTGCATCGGTAAAATATTACTTTAGGCCAACCTGTGGTACTTTCCTGACAAACGCGATAGGCAGTTTTGAAATTTTCTTCGGTCTTGGAGTCAAAACCCAACCAAATAATTCCCACAAAAATATCCCATTCATTTGTGGCTAATTGATCGAGAGAATTAACTTGCATTATTTCTACCGTTACCCCCAATCGAAAAGCCAGCCCTTGGTTAAGTTCGTTCGCTATCTGAATCAGGCGCTCATACTCTTCTGAGACATCTTGATTTGACAATGCAATCAGACGTAACTTGGCTTTTACCTGGGGTTTTAGTTGTTCTTGAATTAAGGCTTTATCTCTTTCAATCTTTTCTATATAAAAACGCAAATTTTCTAAATTTTCTCGAACCCAAGTCAAATTAAAAATGGACTCATAAATTTTGTTATGGATGTTTACCCTATCTTTATCTCCTACAACCAAGCCAAACTGCTGTAATTCTGCTAGATATGAAACATCATCAGACGCAGCGTGGTTCGTCTGCAAAATTTTTTGATAAACCTCCAGCAATTTAATAGCACGCTTGTTATCTCTGAGAAGCCGATCTTGAATCTCTCTCAAAATTTTTGGATTATTTGGTTGCTCCCAATTTTTTATTACTTGTTCACGTACCAATTGAGTGACTCCCACTTTTTCACGTCCATCCTCAATCAAGCAAGGATTCTGGCGAATAAGTTGTGCGATAAACTGCGTTAAAGTTGCTTGTCCCCCAGTCCAAGCAATTATCTCTTTAACTACAATATGAGCATTGTTGACTTCTCCCACTAAACTTTGAGCAACCTCAATAGTTTCAGCTAATATTTGACTAGCTCGCCTTTCCGCTTCTGTTTTAGCAAGAATTTCTGCTTCTAAAGCAGAGTTTTGACTAGCGGATAAAAATTGTGAATCATTGTCACTCAAACTTTTACCCCTAGCCCATTCAAGTGCGTCCTCTAATGCCTTTCCGCGTAACAGTCGAGACTTATCTTGGTGCTCGGAAGCTAACCATGCTGATAAAGATTCAGCATAGGGTCGTAGATTAGCTAAAATTTGCTCTATCCAGCTATAATTAAAAACAGCTTGGTAAATATCGTTCCCAACTCGCAGCTTATCTTGCTGTTTTACTACCAGTCCAGACAGTCTTAATTCTATTTGTTCTGAAGTATTTTCAGATGCCACTTCTCCACGTTCTAAAATTTCCTGATACAATCCTAGCAACCGACTTGCACGCTGCTCATTCCTCAAAACGCGATCGCGAATTGTTCTGAGATGCTCTGGCTCATCTTGGGATACCCAATTGTTTATAATGTGTTTTTCCACTAACTGCTGAATATTGGGATTCCTGCTTTCTGCTTTTTTTACAACGAGATAGCACAATTTCTGGGTAAGAAATGGTTGTCCACCTGTCCAATTCAAGACCTGTTCTAAAACTTCTACAGGATTATCTACCTTACCAGCCAACCCCTTAGTTAGCTTTTCTTTAGCATTTTCTAATTCTATACCAGTTAGCTCAATGGCACGACCAATATTAAAAGGTGTACGTGTTTTATCCTGAATCAAATCTGATGGTGTTGCCACACCCAGCAGGCAAAATGTAAGGCGATTGTATTCTGGATTGTCTGCACGCAGATTATAACAGCCGCGAATAAAAGCAAAAAAGTCATCTGTTGGGAAATTTAAACTAAGAACACTATCAATTTCATCTATAAAAATGACAATTTTTAGTGATATTTGCTCGAGTATTACCGATTCAATAAATTCCCTAAAGCGTTGCAACGGAGACAGTGTATTGTGTTTTCGCCACCAATTTTTTAAATTAACATTTAGTTCAAAATCTTTTTTCAAATTGCGAAGCATACCAGCATACCACTGTTCAGGAGTCACAAGCTGGCTACCATCTATGGAAAGATCGATCGCACTACAGCACCATCCTTCTAGTTTTAACCGACGCATCACCTGAAGTCGCAAGCTAGATTTTCCAGTTTGTCGCGAATTCAAAACATAGCAAAACTGTCCTGCTTTCAAACCTTCATAGAGTTCGTCATCGGCTGGTCTCCAGACATAGGTGGCGATGTCATCTGGCAAAGTTCCCGAAAATCTATATTCGTACACCATATTTTTAACCCTTTGATAAAATTAGTTAATGCTGGATCGATCGATTTTCAGTTAAACTTCATATGGGTGCTAGGCGCTTGGAGAAATACTGACGATACAATTCACATCTGGGAATACAATTATTGTCTCGCAGTTGCACCAGTCCCATGCTTTGTAATTTAAAAGTATGTTCAGATACTAATAGCACGGGTTTATTTTGGGTTACGATTTCACGACAAGCTGCTGCCAGTGTGGGATTTTGTTGTAGATTCCATAATTGTTCTCGCAGATGGTCGCTGAAGGGACTCGCTTCAGTAGGTGCTACTTGCAAAAATTCCTCTATGGTAATTTTGTGACGTTCAATGTAATCGAAAGCTTGACTCACTAGATAAGGATGTCCTCCTACCATAGCTATCAGTTGCTCAATCTGGGTAATTAGCCAATCTAGCCCATAAAGCTGTGCTAACTCCTGTACCTGCTGTGGGCTAAAGTCTGACAAAGGAAAGACTTTTCCTACACCAGCCAAAGGCGAGCGATTGATATCAAATGTGTTATAAACTTCGGTGGAGTGTACCACAACTAATCGGAGTCGTTGCCAAATAACGCCGCGATGCTCGTTCCGCCGTGTCAGATCATACCAACCACGTAACAAGCTACAAAAATCTTTAGCAATTACCGAGTGTTCAAAAACTAGATCGACATTATCCAATGCGACCACTAAAGGCTGGGTAGACTCTGCTAACAGATACTCCTCAAAGTAATCTGTGGCGTTACTGTTGCAGCCATAAATATCATCCCAATGATTATCTAACTTATTAGGTAATCCTAAAAGCTTTGCAACCCTAGCACAAAACCATTTCAAAAAAACCTTAGTGTCGGTTAATACTGTACTATCTGCTAGATCAAAATTTAAAACCACAATTCTATAATCATTTTTTTTAGAGTGAGAAATGATTTTATCTAATAGTAAAGTTTTGCCCATCATCTGGGGTGCTCTAATGCGAATGAGAGCACCTGGTTTCAAAATTTCTTCGCAACAGTCAGATTCGATAGGGGGGCGCTCTATATAGAACGAGGATGTAAGAGAGTCTGGCTTTTCCTCCTTTAGGAAGAGAGCAATACTCGCACTATTAGGCTCTGCTAAATTAGAATCATAGCTGAAATATCCCTCTCTTTTAAGTAAGACATGGACACGGCTCCACTGGACGCTACCCTCAAGTTTAAGTAGAGACTTAATAGGTTCTGCCAATTCGTCGGAGAGACTCTGTGAAACCGTACCAGATGAAATTCCCAGTTCCTTAGCAATTTCTTTAGGTGTAAGACCCAAAACCACCCCACGCAGGCGTGCATCCATTGAAGCGGTAGCTTTATATCCGTGAGTTTTTAGGGTTGAATAGAACCGCTTCCAGTCAGGGTGTTTTTCAGCCTTTAAAAAAGTATCTTCTGGACGATTGTAGATAGGTGGCATAGCTTCTAAATGACTAATATAACTTAACTGGTCTGGCAATATAAAGCTACATCTAGGGTCAACCATGAATACATCATCAAAGCGCCAATACCAGTTTTAAAAGAACTTAGGTATAGCTTGCTGAAACGCTCTATTGCATTGGTTCACCCCCTAGCTGGCGACGATTTAGTTGAGCATAGATGGTATCAAAGGCTCTCGCTGTCAGAATTATACCTAAGTTTAGCCTGAATTTATTTGAAATTACCACTAATATGTTTTAGTTCTTTATAGCCAGCCCTGTCAAGGTCGTGAAGAAGCCTTTTAAACGCCTGAATTTTTATAGGGGGCGATCATTTTTTCTTCTTCTGCTTTATAGCAAACCAAAAAATATTTTCTGAAAACTTTTTAGCCCAAAATCCATAAACCATAATCTAAAATTTTGAACAAGCATTTTGAATAGGAAAAAATAAATGGAATACGGTAACTACGACGGCATCACCCAAATCGTACAGCAACAACAGCCCAGCCTCACCTTTCCCGCAGCCATCAACTTACAGCCAGAGGTTGCCTCAAGCTGTATTGCTTTAGTGACGATAGCAGGGCTGACTGTATTCGTTCGAGAGATTCGGTTGTTGGTCAAAGCCTGCAAGGATTCCTAATTCTCAGTACCTAATCGCGGTCGCTGCTGGGGGAAACTCCAGCAGTTTCTTCTAACGAATCAGGGTATAGCAAGTGGCTTTTAACACCGAGTTACGTCGATATCCCACAGATTATCCATACCCAAGCGCCACACATCTTGTATTTCAGGTATCTTTTTGAAAGTGGTTCCAATCGTTTTTATTTGTTCCATTTCTTGAGATATTTTACTGGAGGTAAGCGGCTCCAATGTGAGCAGTATATCGATAATATCTGTTTGTTATTCGGAATTGAATTTTTGTTGAATCAGTGATAGAAAAAAAACCTGTTCGGCAATTTTATTCACCACTTTCGCTAACACGCCACTTTGATTTTTCGATACGAGCCTAATTCCAATCGTGCAAGAGATAATTCAGCAACGCCAGGTTTCGGTTTAGGGCGCGAAAAGATTGAATCAAAAATCGAAGGCCAACGTAGTGCCAGCACTCGACCTTCCTCTCTAGTTTACGACGAGCGATCGCAGCTTGCAAACAACAGAACCCCTCTATAGCA
>Ga0335395_10002484_pt1 | contig 11422 bp, 9 predicted proteins | sample MAT02_FD_205744 | JGI IMG/M metagenome (GOLD analysis project Ga0335395, IMG submission 205744) | Freshwater microbial communities from Lake Fryxell liftoff mats and glacier meltwater in Antarctica - MAT-02 (spades assembly) (version 2) ...
CATAGATGCCAACGGGCATACAATAAAGATGGATACCAGTCCCGAAAGTGGTGGTGTTAATTATGGCATTCGTCCAATGCAGGTGTTGTTAATGGGCATGGGCGGCTGCAGTGGAATTGATATTGTAATGATTTTAAAGAAACAGCGCCAGGAGATCGAAAGTTTTTCAATGAAAGTAGAAGGCGATAGAGAAAACGGCAAGGAACCTTCTCTTTGGGAAAATGTAAAAATTATTTTTGAACTCACTGGTAAAATAGAGTATGATAAGGCATACAGGGCCTGCGAATTATCCATGAATAAATATTGCTCTGTAGCCGAAACCCTCAGAAGGGGCGGAACCAATTTAACCTGGGAGGTTAGGGTTAATGGAGCAGCAGCACTCAACTTGTAGCAAGCCCCCTTCCCAAAATAATCGGGATGTTTCAAAAGGGGAGTTAGTGGGGGGTATAATGTTTAAGCACTCGTTATTTAAAACCAGTGTTTTAATATTTATTTGCCAGGCCAAGGAATATCCATTAAGCTTTATGGGCAAATATGATTTTGTTATTTCTTTTTTTTAGTAAAAAGAAGGAATAATCACTCTTGTACAGTGAATCAATATTGAACTTTTATTACGTTGCGTCAAAAAATAAATCTTTTAAATCAACAAGGTTTCAAATCTACTTTCCTTGCCTTTGATGAAAGTTAGAAATCAGACCTTTACAAATCAATCATCCCAAGTCTTGTTCCTTCCTTTTGGGGAAGGGTAGAGTTGGGGCTTTTCTTATGGATCCAATTACACAAGCCATTCGCATACAAACAGAACGCACCAATGAAATGGAGCATTCCACACCAATGTTCCTAACCAGCAGCTTTTGTTTTGATGATGCGGAAGAGATGAGGGCTGCCTTCGCAGACGAAAGTGAGGCTAATATTTACAGTCGTTTTAGCAATCCGGGCGTTAATGAGTTTACGGATAAAATGGTAGCACTTGAAGGCGCCGAAGCTGGTCATTCAACTTCATCCGGAATGAGTGCCGTTTTTGCATCCTTTATGGCATTGTTAAAAACGGGTGATCATCTGTTGGCCTGCAATTCTATCTTTGGCAGCACGCATACCGTTATTAAAAAATACCTGCCCAACTATGGCATTGAGCATAGTTATGTAAGTGCCGATAAACCGGATGAGTGGGAAGCTGCGATCCGCCCTAATACAAAAATGATTTATATCGAAACGCCTACTAATCCCGGCCTTGCGATCATAGACTTGGAAATGATGGGAGCACTGGCAAAAAAATACAACTTGATTTTAAATGTAGATAATTGTTTTGCCACACCGGTAAACCAACGTCCGATTGACTTTGGTGCAGACCTTGTAGTACATTCCGCCACCAAATGGATTGATGGACAAGGTCGTGTTTTAGGCGGTGTAGTGGTTGGTAGAAAGGAATTGGTCAATGAAATATATGCTTTCTGTCGTAGCACAGGACCAGCCATGTCGCCATTCAATGCATGGGTTTTAAGCAAGAGTCTCGAAACACTGGATGTACGGATGGAACGTCATGCAAAAAACGCATTGAAAATTGCCCAAACATTGGAAAATCATCCGATAATAAGTTTTGTAAAATATCCTTTTTTACCCAGTCATCCACAGCATGCCATTGCCATTAAGCAGATGAAAAATGGCGGCGGTATCGTATGTTTTAATTTGAAGGGAGGATTAGAAAGTGGCCGCACATTTTTAAATAATTTGAAGATGCTTTCTCTCACTGCCAATCTCGGCGATACCAGGAGTATTGCTTCTCATCCGGCAACAACAACCCACGTAAAATTAACAGAAGCCGAACGTCTTGCAAGCGATATTACACCTGGACTCATCCGCATTTCGGTAGGGCTGGAGTACGTAGATGATATTTTAGGAGATATATTACAGGCATTGGAAAAATGCCAGGTCGGTACGGGAAGCTAGCAATCCGGTCGGTGCCGACCGGGGCTTAATGTCATTTAGTTGGGCATTTCTGGTTCCGTGGGAACATCATGTGGGTAGAAAGTCATACGATTTGAAGAAGCGTTCCGTAGGAACGCTAATTGTTATTAAACACACCCCACATAGAGTTTATACGGGAACGGGAATTGACATTGATCAACGCTGCAACTACATGCATCATACCCCCAAACGTCCCGAAGCCAGTGCTCCTCCTAAATCTTTGTAACTTTTACTTCTGCCACATAATCCTTGTATCCAAAGAATTTCGTCGCTTCAGTTTGACTGGAGAGATTTATAAACTCAATCTTAAATCCAACCACAGTAGTATCTTTTATATAAGACTGAAATTTCCAGTTAGCCAATGTAATAAGGTGTTATGTATTGGAAGCATTCACTTTAAACCGGGCAACTGCAAGTCCCTGCCAGATGCAGACAACATTTACAGGACAGCGGGAATCCTGTAAAACAGAATCCAAACATATAGTAATTGAATCGTTGTAATATGCCCGGCATTTGTTTATCGGAATATAATTTTGGTTGAGCGTAGCCGTATCTTTTTTGCAGGTTGCAAACATGAATAAAACGACTATGCAGGATAAATAAATTGAAGGTTTCATGACAGTTTATTAAAAGATAATTTTTATTTCATAAGCGTTGCATTGCAATTTTTGGCCTAATTTATCTCCGATTGAATAGTTGCATTTTTATGCGTTTATTTTATCGTTACCCTCATTCCAATAAATCCTCTGATTCCCTGGTTGGGCGCATACATGTAGGAAGGGTCAAATGTAAGTGCAAATGGGTTAGATGGTGTTGCCAATACGTTGCCATCAGCCCCATAGTTTACGGTTTTGTCAAACGGGTCATGGCTTCTTGCAATGATGAATGGATTGCCTTTATTGGGTGTCCAGTTCAAGAGGTTTTTTACGCCGCCATACAATTCTATTTTCTTCCAACGGTTAAAAGTAAATTGTATATTCTGAATGCTCCAGGTAGGAGAGTAAGCCTGCCTTGGATCCAACTGTCCCAGCAATGGCAGGCGCATTGGGCCATACAGATTACCAGTGTAATCTATGCCCAGGTAAAGCTTTCTGATTTTATACGAAATTGCCCAGGTACCTGAGAATTTTTCGGTCAATATCTGTGGTGCTCTTTTTCCATTTTCAACCGTTGCTACATTCATAAGAGTAGCACCGGCCAATAATTTCAACCCGTTGGTAAATGCAATGTCGATGTTGGCACTTAAACCTTTACTTTCTGCAAATCCGTTTAAATTATCATAAATAATTTTGTTAGGATCGGTGTCGTAATCTGCAATAATCCGGTTGTTGAAATAAGTGTACCAGCCTGTTAATTCCAATCCATAAATAGCATTGCTGCTTTGTATTTTTTTGATGTAGTTTACATTTACATTGTAACTCTTTTCTGGCTTCAATTCACTTTTTACTTCTACATTTCGGGCGCCTGTGAGCGCCGCATGATCTTCTGTAAAAAGGTTTACCACTCTAAAGCCGGTGCCTGCGTTTAGCCGGATAATGTTGTTTTCATTCATGCTCCACTTATACGCAATACGTGGCGTGTAAATATTGCCGTGCACATTATTATGATCGTACCGGAAACCCAATAGTAATTTATGACTGGCAGCCAGCGAAATTTCATCCTGTATAAATATACCTGGCAACCAGATTTTGTCTGCCATATTCTGTTGGTTGATCGTATCACGTGTTGTAGTGGCGGTGGTGTTGTCATCATAAAAAGTGTATCGCAATGCCACACCGGCCAATAGATCATGTTTGGCAATGGATTTATCCCAGGTAAGTTGCGCAAAACTAATCTGTTGTTTTGCAATATAAGAAGTGGTACCATAGCGGCTATCCTGGTCGTGTTGGTTAAACGAAAAGGAAGCCATTATTTTTTCCTTTACGGGTAATTGGTAGTTGCCCATCAGTTCCCACCGGTTTGTGTAAATGCTTTCGCCATACAAACTATCGCCACCTCTAAATGCTTTTGTATACCGCACATCACCGCCCCACCTGTATTCATTAAAATACCTTGCTGCAATGCCAGCCTGCCGGTTATTGCGTCTGGCAAAATTCCATTTCTGAAAAATGGAGATTCTTTCCTGCAGGGTAATATCGGTAAACTGATCGTTATTGTGATCAATGATATTGCCATATTTAAAATAATTGACTCCGGTAAGTGCAGTTATTTTTTTTCCGGCATTGAATTTAAACCCAAGGTCTACATTCATTTCCTGCCAGCTCGTAGCCATTACATCAACAGCAATGGCAGGTGCATTCGTCGGATTTTTTGTGATGATATTGATCAGTCCTCCAACAGCTTCGCTGCCATAAAGGGAAGAGGCCGGACCTTTTACGATTTCAATTCTTTCAACCAAACTGTTCGGGATACCCGATAATCCATACACCGTGGCAAGGCTGCTAACAATCGGCATTCCATCGATCAATACCATAGTGTATGGGCCTTCCAATCCGTTGATATGAATGTCGCCGGTATTACAAACATTGCAATTCAATTGCGGACGCACGCCGTTTACATTTTGCAGTGCTTCAAATATATTGGGAGTTGGGTTTTTTCTGAAAAATGCAGGACTATAAACTTCCACCGGAACCGAACTCTCCATTCGCCTCACCTCTTTTAAAGTGCCGGTAATTACCACCTCATCCATTTGGACCGATTTTTTTACCAGTTCCAGTTTAATTACTTGTTGCTGATTTGGTTGCAAATTTATTTTTTTTATCAACTCCTGATAACCGACCTGGGAAGCTTTCAAAGAATAAATGCCCGGCTGTATCCCAGCCAACAAAAAATTACCAAGACTATCTGTAATGGTTCCAGCCTTTGTTCCGGCTAGGATAATGTTGACAGACTGCAGTGGCTTGCCATCTAAAAATACGGTTCCGGAAATGCTGCCGGTTTGTGCAAATGCTATTACGGTTAATGCACAGATCAAACAGATTAAAATAAATGCCCGAAGAAATATTTTCATTACCAGAGTTGTTATAGAAACAAAAATATTAAAGTTAGATTAGTCTAACAAAATTAATTTCTAAAATCAGTTACTTTTGCCGGATGCTATCTTTTACAGAAGAAAATTATTTGAAAGCATTGTTACAGATAACAATGGAAAATGAAGAGAAATCTGCCGCAGGTACCAATGAACTGGCGGCTGCGTTAAATGTAAAGCCTGCAACAGCCACCGACATGCTTAAGAAACTGAAGGATAAAGAACTGGTAGATTATCAAAAATACGGCAAGATCACTTTAACCACCCCTGGTAAGAAGCATGCGGTTCAAATAGTAAGAAAGCATAGGTTATGGGAAACTTTCTTATATAAACAGCTTGGTTTTACCTGGGATGAAGTACATGAAGTAGCAGAACAATTGGAACATATCCAGTCGCAAAAGCTGGTGGATAAGTTGGATGAATTGCTTGACTTTCCGGAGTTTGATCCCCACGGCGACATTATACCAAATGCCAAAGGCGAAATAATGGTTCCCTTTAAGAAAACACTTGCAGATGTGGATGCCGGTAAATCCTGTAAAATGGTGGCGGTAAAAGATAATTCTGTAATTTTTTTACAATACGTAGTAAAGGTAGGGCTGGGAATTAACAATGATATTAAAGTGATTTCAAAAGAAAGTTACGACTCTCTGTTGTCCATTGAAGTAAATGGAATAGTGAATAGTGTGGGTCAAAAATTTGCACAAAACATTTTAGTCGTTTGTAGCTTTTGTGAAGTTGGAAAAGCCTGTTCAAAAACTAAATGTGAGATAAAATAATTTCATATTATAGGTTAAGCCCCTGGAATTTTAAAACCAAATTTTAACCGGGGCAATCATTTCATTTTTAAAAATCAGGTAAATGAATTACCTTTTAAGAAGCAGTACTTCATTCAGTTTCGGTTACTACCTCCGTTTAACAAATCCCATCACGATAAAGTATTGTGCCGCACAATAGGTAAGCATAATCAATGTGCCGGCAAATGCCAACGGCTGATAAAATTTATTGATGGCCAACAAAGAATCTGACAAGACAAATAGCACAGCACCAGCTACAAAATATCGGTTGGCAGGTGCAGTTAGTTTTAAAAAAATGTGAAGGCTGCAAAGTAACATGGTGCAGATAACCGTAGCATACAGTATCACTGGTATTTTTAAATTGCCCAGGAATGGAAAAAGTACCCAAACCAATCCTACCCCGTAACCGAGGATCAGTAAAATAAAAAGTGGTTGTTTTTGTATCAGTGAAACAGCAGCCGATTTAACTAAAAGAAAATAAACAATGTAACACAGATGTGTAATTAAAAAACTGGCCAGTCCTGCAATAAAAAGAACCGGATAGCGGGATTCCAGCAGAAGAAAAACATCACCCATCCATGAGAAGAATAGGCCTGTCATCAGGAATGTTCTGCGAGGAAAGCTTTGATCAGTTGCGCATATTAACAGCAGCAGCAAAGCTGGCATCAACAACGGTTTCGCAATAGTATGCAACCAGTTTGCTCCAATTAATAAGGCGAACAAATCAATACAAACCAAGACCCAAAAGGAAATGAAAAATGTTTGAAATGGTATTTTATTCATAACTGATCAAAGCACTTCGGGTTGGTAATTGTAAACCAGTTAAAGTTTTACATAAGGCTTGCCTCCAAAAAATCTGCGCAATGAATCTTTTGCCCTTAGTGTATCCGACAAAGGAGTTTTAAACGGCATGGACAATTCGTATTTAAAAGAGTCAATTTTTATCAATTCCAGTTTATGACCATAGTAGGTAAGCCGGTCATAAGCATTTTTTGCTGCTTTTAAAGCTGCATAACTCTTGATGATGATTCTAAAACTGGTGCCATCCGCAGCAACGATTGGGGTATCTATTTTAACGGTTGTATCACTCGCAGGTTGTATGAGTGAATCTGCTTTTGCAGTGTCTGGGGGAGGCTGTACTTCTGTCTGCACAAATGGCTCTGGTTCAATTTTTTTATTATAAAACAGGGCATAATAAATTCCCAGGCCAGCCAAAATTAATACCAGGGTAGTAATACCTACTAACAAATTTCTTCGGCTATTGTCTGTTCTTCCCTCACTTTCAAAGGAAACACTTTCATCTCTTTTTTCCCTTAATTGTTTCGGAAAGTCATCAATTTTTGGAGTAATGAAATTTCCGGGAATAAACTGATAATCACCTTGCTGATTTTTTTGAATGGTGCCTACTCCCTCAATCACCAATGGTTTGCCGATGTTTAGAAATTGCTTGGCGAGAATTGCATAAGAGTCAAGATCAGCCGAAGCAAGCGGTAGAATTTTTCGGGTATGTTGTACAATGTATTTAATCAGTCCTTCATCTTCCCCAGCCTTTAAATTGTATTCAAATTCAAATGCATTTTCGGGCATCTTAAAATCCTTTTCCTTATCGTTTTCAGCCGGCAACACAACAGATGGATCTAATTTAAAGGTACCAATGCCCTGTAACGTAACTTTTTTAGTGCTGTAAAGGTATTGCACGATAAGCTGTTCTATTTTCACAAAAATATATTTGATATAGCCAAACCTACTTAATATTATGCACTTTGCAAAACAACAATCTATTAATTGGTTAACTTCGCAGAATGATCACTGAAAAGGAAATAGCATTTCTTCGTTACTGGGAGCGCAACAGTGAAATCGAAAATTCATTCGTTAGTAAATTGATGCGGGGGCTTCCGATGGCATTTTTATTTGGTCTTCCTATCATTTTATTTGTAGTGGTAGTAAAACTTTTTATACCTGAATGGTACATGAAAATAGCAGGTTCTTCAGGAGGTGCATTTGCTACGGCTGTGATTGCGATGCTAATCGTGGTTGTTTTTTATGCCTATTTCAGAATGCAGTTTAAGTGGGAAATGAATGAACAATTATATAAAGAATTAAAATCAAAAGAAAACAAAATAAATAGTCAAACAAATATTCATTAATCAAACAAAAACATGCGTACAAGACTCTTTTCTATGCTGGCTTTATCTTTTTTAGTTTTAGCAGGCTGCAACAAATCTTCCAACTCTGGTGCCTGTAATTTTACCCCCACCACTGCGGTAGCACCTGCTGCAGAAATTGCGGTGTTAAAAGCATCATTGGATGCAAGCTACACACAACATCCAAGTGGAATTTTTTACAAAATTACCACACCGGGGGCTGGTATTACCGCAGAGGTTTGTTCAGACGTTACGGTCAAATATCTGGGTAGTTTAATAAACGGAACTCCATTTGACAGTAGCTATCAACGGTCGCCCAATGGTGCCACATTCACTTTAGGGCAATTGATTCTGGGATGGCAGATCGGTATCCCGTTAATTAAAAAAGGCGGCTCAATCATTTTATATATTCCACCTTCATTGGGTTACGGCGCCCGCGGTGGCGGGGCGGCTATACCTCCTAATTCAAACCTTGTTTTTACCATCGACCTGGTCAATGTTCAATAATCATTCAATCCGCTTTTCTTGAGCCACGAAGCAATTTCAATATTTGATATGTTTAAGATTGGGGTTGGTCCCAGTAGCAGTCATACGCTCGGGCCATGGAAAGCGGCGTTGCTTTTTTTACGATCGCTGGAGGAAAGAAATATTTTGCAGCAAGTAGAAAAAATTGAAGTGTTACTCTACGGTTCGTTGGCCAAAACCGGTATAGGACACGGAACAGATATTGCGGTTCAACTTGGGTTAAGTGGCGAAGATCCTGTTACGTTTGATGTTAACATGATTGCTGCCAAAATGGATGACATCAAAGCAATGAAAATTTTATTGCTGAATGGCAAACACGAAATTAACTTCAATCCTGCAGAGGATATCGAATTTTTGTCAACTGAATCGCTGCCGTTTCATCCCAACGCCCTTACCTTTTTAGTAACCCTGCACAATGAAGTAACCTTTGCGGAAACCTTTTATTCCATTGGTGGAGGTTTTGTGGTAAAAGAAGGAGCGTTAAGTAATTCAGGTGAACAGGTTACGCTTCCATTTCCGGTTAATACCGCCAATGACTTATTACATTGGTGTATGAAAACCGGATTAAGCATCAGCGAGGTAGTGATGGAAAATGAATTGACCTGGCGGTCTGAAAAAGAAGTAAAGGAACAAGTAATGAATATCTGGCGGGTAATGAAGGAATGTATCTTCAGAGGCTGCCATACAGAAGGTGTTTTACCCGGCGGATTAAATGTAAAACGTCGTGGTTTCCAGTTAAACAAACGCCTGATAAACAATCGGTCTTATTTAGATTACGAAAGCTGGATATCAACCATAGGGCAAGGCGGCAATGCTTTTAACTATACATTGGATTGGGTGAGCTGCTTTGCACTTGCGGTGAATGAAGAGAATGCTTCCTTTGGCAGAGTAGTTACAGCACCTACAAATGGCGCAGCAGGGGTAATACCCGCAGTACTGCAATATTATACTAGCTTTTGCGAAAAAGCAACGGACGAAAAAATCATCCAGTTTTTACTAACAGCCGGCGAAGTGGGCAGTATATTTAAAAAGGGAGCCACCATTTCAGCAGCGATGGGTGGTTGCCAGGCGGAAATTGGTGTAAGTAGTGCCATGGCTGCGGCTGCACTTACCGAATGTATGGGAGGAACTCAACGACAAACTTTAATGGCTGCTGAAATTGCAATGGAACATCATCTCGGATTAACCTGCGATCCCATTGGCGGATTGGTTCAAATACCATGTATTGAAAGAAATACGATGGGCGCTATCAAAGCCATCACCGCCAGCCAGTTGGCACTTCAAAGTTCACCTGATTTTGCAAAAGTTAGTTTAGACGGCGTAATAAAAACCATGTGGGACACTGCGCTGGATATGAACAGTAAATATAAAGAAACGGCAGATGGAGGCCTTGCTGTAAACATCCCCATTAGTTTGAGTGAATGTTAACCTGCTAATCCAAACAATCGAGTAGCATTTCAACGAAAAAGCCGCAACTGAGTTACGGCTTTAATGCAAATGTTATTTATTTTATCCAGTTAAATTGATATTCTATTGGAGCTTTCTGGCCTCTTCCGGCAACTCTTTTAAATCGTTCGGGTAATGCCATCAGGTAGTCCCTCGCTTTCTCAGCTTTATCATTAAGGTCGCTCATATTTCCGATGTTCCATTCTTTTACCAGCGATTCTAAAATTTCTGTGTAGTCCCAACTGGTATATACCCCAAGCCGCTGGGCTGCATCGCTAAAATGATCAAATGTTTGTCCGATTTTTTCACCAGACTGGCGTAAGAAATGTGCAGGCATCACAATCTTTTTGCGCATCATGTCTTCAAAGGCCAACATCATTTCGCTGGGATCAATTTCAAATATCCTTGTTACAAAGTTTTTATATGCTTTGGCATGCCTTGCTTCGTCGGCGGCAATAATACCACAAATTTTAGAGAGTTGGATGCAACCATGGGTTTTTGCAATGGTGGCCGTTCTGCGGTGAGAAATATTGGTGGCCAGTTCCTGAAAGGAAGTGTACACAAAGTTTTTGTAAGGATTTCTACCGGTTCCGATATCAAAGCCATCCGCAATCAGGTGCTGGGTGCTGATCTCCATCTGTTTCATATTAACCCGACCCGATAAATAAATAAATTTATTTAGCAGATCACCATGCCTGTTTTCTTCTGCAGTCCACATTCTTATCCATTTGCTCCAGCCCTGTGGCCTCATTTTATCTATACCTTCCACATCTGTTAACCAGCTTTGATAGGTGGGCAATGCTTCTTCTGTAATAATATCGCCTACCAGCACCGCAAGGTAATCATAAGGTAATTCCTTACAAGATTCTTTTAATTCCCTGATTTCATCATAGAAATTTTCTGAAGAACTATCGGGTAAAAGATCCGCTGGTTGCCAGTTGGTATCTATATCTTTTAAATATTCGCCAATAATGTCCTCAATCTTTTGACCAAGAAAATCCATTACCTCTATTCTTTTATTCTGCTGATTCATCGTACAAGTGTAAAAATTATGCGGTGTTTTTATCTATTAATCACCACGTGTGCTGGTTGTAAAGTTACAATTTTATTTACTATGGGTTTGTGAGTGTTCAATAACATCGTATAGCGTAAATGGTTGCTCCCTACAGGCATAAATTTAAATACCATACTTCCTTTTAATATCTCTGTCTGTTTCCCTTTCCTTAATACTTTCCCTTTTGTCGTATATTTTTTTTCCTTTACCTAAACCAATTTCCATTTTAAAAAAACCTTTGTCGGTCAGGAAAATTTTTAATGGTATGATGGAATAGCCTTTTTCTTTGGTTTTGGCTTCCAGTTTTTGCAATTCCCTTTTGTTGAGTAAAAGTTTGCGTTCCTGCATGGGCTCATGGTTGTTATAGGTACCAAAGCTGTATTCGGAGATGTGCAGGCTTTTTACATACAGTTCACCTTTATCAAAATAGCAATAACTATCATTGAAACTGGCTTTGCCTGCACGC
>Ga0335395_10002489_pt1 | contig 11403 bp, 9 predicted proteins | sample MAT02_FD_205744 | JGI IMG/M metagenome (GOLD analysis project Ga0335395, IMG submission 205744) | Freshwater microbial communities from Lake Fryxell liftoff mats and glacier meltwater in Antarctica - MAT-02 (spades assembly) (version 2) ...
TCGTGTTCATCATGAAGAATGTCAAGCAGCGAATCGGCTGGGGTACGTGGGCTTGTGGCCGCGTTTACGCGCGACACCGGGGGTCGTCGCGGTCGGCGGCCGCGTGCAGAACCTGGCCGACCCGACCTTACCACAAATCTTGGCGCCTGACTTGCATTGACCTCTCGGGGGTCCTCGCGATGGTCCGACGATGGGGCCACCGCTGGCGTTTACTCCTCGGGGGGCGGTCGAAACGCGTGGAGGCTCGCGTCGGCCATGATGGTCCATACGATACCATGCAGGGGTCCAGGCTGACGCACGCTCCGCGTCGACGGTGCGCGTGGGGGCGCGTGGGGGCGGGCGCTCCGTGCCTTGCCTGGCGCGCCGACGAGGATGCCGCCTCACCGACCTACCGCTTCACCGGCAAGGAAGACGACGCCCTGAGCGGCGCCATCGCCAGCATGTGCTCGAGGTCGGTGGCCCGGCGGCGGCGCTCGTCGCCTTTGAGCTGGTCGAGGGTCTCAGCGGCCTCGAGATGCTCGCGCCGTTCGGCGTCCGTAGCGATGGCGCTCGCGGCGAACTCGCGGCAGATCTGGGCGGCATGGTGGATGGCGTCGCGGGGCTTCATCTGGGACGAGTCGGCCCGAGCCCGCGCGGTGTTGCACGTACAACGGTCGCGCGTGCAAGGCCGTCCAGGTCGAGGCCGGTGGATCGTTATGCAGCTCTTGCCGAAGCCGAGAATTTTGACCGACTCGAAGGGGCAACATTTCGCTGTATGGTCGGCCGACTCTCTGGAGCGCGTGCGCTTCATCATCAGGAAGGAACGCGAAGGGCTCACGATGGACGACATCGTTGCCCTCGTCGCGGGACGATGGCCGCTGCGCTGATCGAGCGGAAGAATTCGATCAAACATCCGGTAGCTTGATTCCGCCGGGAACATAGCGCGTCTTCTTACGCTCCCCGACGCGGCTGGCTTGCTGGCTGGCGTGCTCGACCTCCTCGCCGCGGGCGTGACCGGGCTTCAACGGGTCCGCCGCTGATCAGCGGCGGCGAGAAAAAGACCGCCGCCATGCTCGTCGCGGGTTAACTGCGCAATACTCTTGATTGAGGCGCCCAGGTCTTCGAGGTCGGGTTGTTCGGGGCAGCGGAGGTATGTGGTCATGGCTTCTTCGGTTCGTCAGGTAAAATACACAGGCGGCCGTAGCCGGCGGAGCGCTTGGCGCCGAGGCCTTCCAGCCAGAGTGCCTTTTCGAGGAACGTTCGAATACCGTCGAGAGTGTCTGCCGGGCTGCTTTGGGTGGGCGATCGCTCGAATGGCGAGAGAAGGCCGTAGAAAATGCAGAAGGTGGTGTCAACGACGGTGAGGAACGTGTGTGGGACGGGGTTGAGCCAGTCTGCGGGAGGGGCGGTGCCCCGGTAGTACTCGCCGAAGTGCGGGGTGAGCACGTCGAGGTCGAGACGGAATTCGCCGTCGGCGGGGAACGCGTCGTGCAGGACCAGTTGCCCGCGCTGGTGAGTGAGGGGCGTGTCCTTGTCCTCGGGATCCGGAGAACCGAGGAGGCGGCGGAGCTCTTCGGCCTTGGTGTCAGGCCGGAGGGCGGCGCGGAGCATGCCCTTGAGCGCGGAGCCCGGGATCCTCGGGACGCCGAGGGTCGGATGGAGCGAGAGGCTGGATTCGATCGCCGAGACGCGGCCGTAGTCGATCAATAGTCGACCGCGGACCGCGGCGCGGAGCTCACGCCAATTGCCTGGGCCGTAGATGACGTCGCAGCTCGCGCGGAGCCGCTCGACGACGGACTTGCCGGCAGCTGAGCGCCATGGTCGGGGCTTTCCGAGGTCTCTGGCGATGAACAGGTCTTCGAGCACACGTTCGCGGTCTCTGCCCTTGAGCTCGTAGTTGCTCTCGCTGACCGGTAGCAGCTTGTCGAGCCAAAGGCCGAGGTTATCACCGTCTCGCGGCCGCTGTGTGCCGAGCACCTCCCGCAATGCCCTGGGGAGCGGCCGGATCAGCTGGGCAGGAGCTGCGCGGCCGCGGTCCGATGGCGCGCGCGAGGGGCCGTTATCACGTGTCATCGCTATCCTCGTTCTTGCCGAAGAAGCCCTCTGCGAAGCGCTTGAGCCATTCCGAGGCGGCGAGGAGCTCGTGCGTACATTGACGGTACTGCTGAGGGTCCATATCGAGGATGATCTGCATCACCTTTTTCGCGTCAAAGGACGGCGGGACGCTGTGCCCCAGCGTTGTCAGGATGCGCTCGCCGAGATGCTCGAGGAGCTTCGCGGTGCCATCCCCCTTGGTCCCGCCTTGAGATTTGGCGAACAGGAAGGCCATGGCCTGGCCGAGGCCGGAGGTCAGGACGCGCGCGGGCAACTTGCGGGCGTGGGTGGCGTACTTGGGGCCCAGGCCGCTGGTCGAGACCGCCATGACCTTCGCCCAGGCCCAGGCGGCGCGCTCGGAGTGGATCGTCCGGGTGGTGACGTTGGCGCGGGTCATGAGCGAAGGCCTCCCTGGATGAGATTGACGCCGCACAGGCCGCGGCCGATCGTCCGATCGCCGCCGAGGAAGATCCGTGACTTCGCCTCCAGGGTGTTGGCGAAGTGCTGCATCAGCGTGGCGCCGTTACTGTTGTTGTTGGGCTTGCGGCTGTCGCTAATCAGCGCGACGGACCACAGCAGGCTCTCGGCAGGGAGCGACTCCTCGGTCCACAGGGCACCGTCGGCGACTGTACCGGTGTTCTCGTTGATTCGGACCCGGGTCGTGATCTCGGTGCCGTGCTTGGCCCAGAACTTGAGCTCGGTGTCACTGAGGAGGACCAACTGGTCGGCGATGCGGTCGCGAATGGGCTGGTAAGTACGGCAGGGCGGGAGCGCGCTCCTGAGCAACTCGCAAAGCGCGTTGGCTGGCGCCTCCGGTGCGGCCTTGGCTGTATAGAGGGTATCCTCGAGGATCAGCTTGTGGTTGGGAGCGATCGTCGGGTTATTCTTGAAAACGAGGGCCTGCGCGTCGTTGTCGATCTTGTCGACCAGGGTACGCGCCGCGGCCATGAGCTGCGCTGCCCATGTGGGATCACCGCGGCCAGCGACCACATGCTCGCGGGCGAGACGTTCGAGGATCATGGGGGAGGTCGCCCAGGCCCAGCCGCCGTAGACGGTACGAATGGGGAGGAGGAGGAGTTTGGCGTCGGTGACGCTGAGCGCTCCGGCGTGATCGGGCGGCTCTCTGGACGCTGCGCTCTGTTTGGGGTCGGGTGGTCTTGGACCGAAGAGGTCGATCTCGGTGTCGCTATTGCGGAAAGCTTCGCGGAGGGCGCCCTTGAGGCCGGAGCCCGGGACGACCGGCAGGTCGCTCATCCGTTCGCGTTGGAGCGGTAGATCGATTGCGCCAAGGCCCTCGCCGCAACCGACGTGGAGGGGGGTCTCGACGTAGAGGAAGAGGAGGCCCTTCTTCAGTGGGTCCGGGATGCTCTGTTGTTTCGTCATGGTGTGGTTGTTTTGTCGCAGGTGTAGGGGAGGATCGCGTGCAGCCCGAAGCCGGCCTGCTCGGGGTAACCGGTCTGTTCGCCGCGGGTGTCGTTGACCCGGGCGAGTCGGCCCCGGAGCTCATGGACGGGGGTGTTTCGATAGAAGAGCACCGATCCGGCGTCGAGGGCGCTCTCGAGGGGCTTTGGGCCCTTGGGGTGCTTGCCAGCGCGAAGGTTGATTCCGCCGAGACGGATCTGCTTCCCCACAGCCATCATGGCATCTCCGGGGGCGATGAGGGAAGGCGTGAGGAGCCACGCCTTCGAGTGGGGCGACTCGATTGGCGGGAAGAGGTCGGTGAGCGGCGACCTCTCGAAGATACGGATGCGCGCGTGGTGGCCCTTCCCTCCGAGGCGCAGCACGTGATTGTGCAGGGCCTTCAATGCTTCCCGGAGAAAGTTGGCATCGGTGGCATTCGGCGCGCCTGTGAGGCCGACGTCGACCGCAAAGCCGATGCCCTCGCGTAGACGCCACGTCTCGATGGTGTAGAGCATCGCATCGTCGACGACGAGAGTGTTGGCGTCGCGCGCGAGGCCGGTGCGACGCTCCTTTCGGAGGATGGTATGTTCGGCGACGTAGTCTGATTCGCCGCGCGCGTCTGATTCTTTGCTTCGCGCGAGGGAAAATTCGCGATCGCCGCGTGCGGAGGCCCTGGCGTACTTCGCGGCGCCGCCTGCTGTGAGCAGGAAACGCTCGGCGCTGGGTTTGCCGGAGGCCCTGGTGCGCGGCAAGGGTCCGGTCCACTCGGCCATTGTTCGGCCGTCCCAGCGAAGGCCAGGGGGGCCTTCCTGAGCCTCGGGAAGCACCAAGGCGAAGTCGTGCTCCCGGATGTCGAGGTCGTGCGGCCAGGGAAGCATGAGGTCGAGCGTTTTGCCGCGATCCGAGGCGAGCAGCGGGCCCCGGAGCTGCAGGCGGCCTGGGTGGTCAGCGTCGCCGAGCACGGCGGCGGCGAGGCCCTCGAGGCCGAATGCGGGCTTGTCGAAGCGGGCGCCCGCGCGCTCCAAAAGGGCCGCACGAAGAGCGCCGAAGAAGACCGAGGGGAGCGGAAAGATGCTGCGGGCCAGGAAGTGCTGGCCCGCCATGAAGGGCCGGTGGTCGCGAAAGACGAGGACGTCCAGCGGTTCGAAGAAGAGGGTGAAGGTCGACATCAGCGGGTCTCTCCCTGGAATGGGCTCAGCGCCGGCAGCGAGGGACCACGCTCACGGGCGAGGAAGCGGAGGAGATAGAGAAATTGAAGGCGAGACTCGGCGCGCTGCTCGTATTGTTCGCTCGTGAGCGGGAGCGTGACGCCCGCGGCTGCGGGCCCAAGCTCACGCAGGTGGCGGAGAACCGGGTCGTCCGATCTCGAGATCAACTGACTATTGTGTCTATTGTATCCACCCGTGAGCAGCGTGAAGAGCCGCATGTCGAGGGCCTCTGCCGGGCTTGAAGCGAGGGCAGGCAACTCCTGCTCGAGCCGCTCGAGGTTGTTGAGGTAGAGGACGCTGAGACCGTCGTCAGGTGCGCTTCGGGGGTCGCTTGCCGGACCGGAGACGCGGGGGAGGACTTCATCGATTCGGGCGATCAGGTCCCAGGCGGCATTGAGGCGGAGGGTTCGGCCAGAGCGGGTATCGACGGAGAGCACGAGTCGATCGCGGGTCTCCTTGGCGGTCTTCTCGGCTTGCCGAGCGAGCGCGATCGCGGAACCGAGCGGATTGCGCCAGTGGGTGATGGCGACACCTGCACTGAGCGTGATCTTCGGGCCCAGGGCGCCCTCGGCGCGAAAGGCCGCTCGAAGGTCCGCGAGACAACGCCAAAGGGTGCTGAGCGGGAGGAATGCCAGCACATCGTCGCCACCGCTGTAGATCACGCGGCCGAGGTGCTCTGTTTCGACGATCTTGTAGACTGCCTCCGTGGCAAGGCGCCCCTGACGACGCGAGATCTCGCGGTGAAGCGAGGGCTGCACAGGGCGGCGGGGGTCGGGGTCAGGGGACGAGTGATCCGGGACAAAATCGCGAATCCGCGGGCTGTCTTCATGGCTGCCGTCAAGCCATTTGCCCATTCTGTCGACGTCGAGGCTGATGATCGCGTAATACGGGCTGACGTGGGCGCTCCCGTGCGCGTCACCGAGCTGCTTCCGCACGCCGAGCAGGGCAGAGCGGGCGGCCTGAAGCGGCTCCTTGAGGTCCTCGGCGAGCTTTTCTTGCTCCGTGGCGCTCTTGGCGTTGTCGTGATCCGCGATGACGGTCTTGGCCTCGTAAGAGCTTTCGTAGAACCATGTGCCGTCGACATTCAAGAGCAGGTCCCCAGCCCGACTCGGTCCATCGAGGGCGGGGAGGAGGTTGCCCGGGGGGGTGAAGCCCAGCAGCTTGTGGATGCTGGCGAGACTGTAGCGCCAGGATTCGAGGCGAGTTGCATCCAGGCTGTGGAGCTGGTCGCGGAGCAGCTTTCGAAACGGTGCAGATGCGATGCTAGCGACAGAGGGAAAACGCAGGTACAGGCGATCGTCGCCCTTATCGAGCTTGAACGGCTCGATATCCTTGGCGCCGAAGTACCAACGGTTGGCGAAGCGCTTGGTCAGGCAGATCGCGCACAGGGCCTCGCCGTCGCGGAGGTCGAGGGTCTCGTGGTCGTCACTGGTTGGATCGGAGCGACCCGAAAGCTCCTGGTCGAGTTTGGAACGTAGCGTGATCCAGAACTTTGGGGCCTCGCGCTCGTCATGCTGGGCGATCTGCTCGCGCTCGCCGCACTGCGTACACTTGGGGACACGGGTGCCTGGTGTGGAGAGCTTCGTCAGGAGCCGGCGCTGGGCGGTGAGGTCGTCACGGATGTCCTTGAAGCGCTCGTGATATTCGCCCGATTGGCCCCATGGTCGGATCCGTGCGTCCATCTCGAGGTGATCGCCGATCTGGGCGTCGAAGACGTTCCAGTGTGCGGGTTTATCGTAATCGGTGCCCCTGATGACACGCTTCAGGCAATCTCGTACCCGGCCGCTGATCTGCTCCCAGGTCTCGAATACGGCGGTTGCAGCCGTTTGAGCGATGTCCTTGGCTTGGCCCGCGGGGACGATGGCCATGAAGCGGTTGGGGATCGAGGCGCGGAGCCAGTCTTGGAGCGAGTCGAGCCGATTGTTGGCAGTCAGTCCCGTACGGGCGTGGTAGAGGGGGAGCGTGGAGAGGTCGGGATAGAGGACCGCGTCGGGGCCGAGGGCATCTGCGACGGCGTACACGGCCTGCATGGCGAGGTAGGCGACAATGTAAGAACCGAGCCAGAGGTCGTGGGTACGCCGAGCAGCGGCAATGAAGCCCTGCACAGGACCGATGTGGAGGTGCAGCAGAGCCGCCTCGTCGCCGTGCAGGCGGGCCCCGACGAGTGCCGCGGCGACGCTTCGGTGAGCCATCACCGTATGATCGGTGAAGCGAGAGTCACCCGGGATCTGGCCGAGCCAGGCGAGGGATCCCGCGGGATTCATGAGCTGGCGCCACAGCTCAAGATAATGGGCCTTCGCGCCCTGCACCCGGGGCGCTCTCTGGGCCCGCAACAGCGAGAGGAGAGCGGGCCAATCGGCGGGCATTTGCTCGCCCGAGATGGCGTCACCCGAGAGCGGGTGCCTGAGGCGGGCGGACTGAGGCACCGGCGATGTCTGGCCGCTCGGCACGTGCGCATCGTAGGCGTTGCGGTCGCATGCCTGGTGGAGCACATTGTCTGCGGTGCTCCAGGTGTCGAGGCCGAGGCCGATCTCGCGGAGGAAGGTCTCGACTTCTTGCATGTCGAGCGGGCTCGGGAGCAAGAGGGCGCGGGCCTTGTGCGCCCAGAAGAGGTCGCTGAGTGGGGGGGTCGTCATGGCACTCCATGATCAGCGGCGATTGGGCGCGGGTGCAGGGGCGGGCTGTTGGGTGGCCCAATTGATAAAGTCTTGAATGAGGGCGCCGGTCGGTGGCTCAATCTCGCCGCGGATCGGGCCGCTGGCTACCAGCTTACAACCCTGAAGCGGCGGCGCAGTCGGCTTTCCCGCGAGATTGATGAGCGCGACGCTGTATCCGGAGGCGAGCGGGTAAACGCGAAATAGCAGCGGTGAGGCGAGGCGATCGGCTTTCTTCCTGCCCGGGGGCTTCGGCTCGAAGACGGTGGATGCGCCGTCGAGGGAGCGGTAGTAGAAGCGGAGCGGGAGCCCGAAGGCAGCGCGACCGACGGTGCGCGGTGGAGCGTTGGGCGGGCGCAGGGCGGCCTTGACATCAACATAGTCGGGGAGCGGCTTCCCGCCCTGGCGGTTGCGGACGAGGGTCGAGCGAAACCCGCGGAAGAGCTGCCCGGCGTGCTCAAGGGCGGCAAGCCCGGTGGGGAAAATGTAGCGAAGGCTATGCACCCCTGTGATCCCGTCGAGAGTGCGGATCGCGGGGTGCGGTCCGCGAGCGTTGTTATTGAGGAACTCGCGTCCGAGCCTTTCATGCTCGAAGAACGCCAGAAATGCATCCTGGACCTTGCCGATCCCCTCGCGGAGCTTGGTGAGGTGGGCCTCGGGGTCGTTGGCCGCCTCTGCGAGAGCACGCCAGGGATCGACCAGCTCGTCGGGGCCACCGATCTTTGAGATATGAACGGAGCCCCAGCCGCGACGCGAGCGCGCGCCGAGGCCGCCCATGACGGACCAGAGCCAGACGGAGGCGAGCAGCACCCGAGCACGTGGGTCGCTGTCGCCGGTGTTGCGCAGGATGCAGTCGACCTTGGCGGATGAACCGTCGGGCAGGCAGTCAGGCGGCCGGTCCCGATCCTCGAAGAGGCCGTACCCGAGGTAGCGCAGGCCGCTGTCCTGGGTGGGTGGAGTGAGGGCTGTAGGCTTCGCGCTCTCGGGAGGGAGCAGAGTGAGGTACGAGCGATGCTTGGTATCCCCGAAGAGGCACGATTCAATGTCCCGTAGCGCCTGGACCATGGGGTCGCGGTCGGACTCCGGCCAGAGGAGCGAGGCGGCGGCGGTCCTAAACCAATATCTCCACAAGCCACGGAGACTCGGGGGCCGAAGCGGCATATATTGATCGCAACGTCGTGGATGCGCGCCACCGAGGACCGCGGGTGTGAGGAGTTTGAGCTCGAAATGAAGGTGGACGGAGGGAGCGCGGGACACCATAGGGCGAGCCTGAAGCGAGGGTGTGCTTTGTAGTCGTGGCCGAGGAAGGAAGGGCACCCGAGGCGCTGACGGTCTTGCTGACGCCAGTTGGAATTCCGCATGACACCCGCGGATAAGGTGCCCCTGAGATCCAAGGCGGCGCGGGTGCTCGAGCGTCGACCATCACAGTCGACGCTACACGAAAAAAGATCGAGTGAAAACCGCCTGGTTAGTGAGTCGCGCGCGAGGGAAAATCGATCCCTTTAAAAATTGAGCAACGAGGCGATCAGGTTGGGGGCAGTCTGACTAACGGCGTTCTAATCGGGCCTGTGGAACGCTTGCGGAAAATCTGCGGCGGGGAGGATCGACGGGGCACCGGCCGCGACTGTAGGAGGTGGGCTGCGTGGGGGATTTGCCGCGCCGTGCACCGCTATATTTTCTCGCTCTGTGCCTCGACAACGGTTCGCTGTCCTGTGACTCTGAAGGTGAAGATGCTGACGTCGACCAAGCAGCTCCAGCACATCATGGCCGTGCGCCCGCGTGATCTGGTGATCGTCGTGGGTGCCGGCGTGTCGATCGGCGCCTTGAAGGGCTCGCCGCTCGTCGGGCTCGCGTCATGGCGGGGCCTCCTGCATCACGGCCTCGATCAGGTCGAGGGGCAGGGAGGGCCTGCGCGACAGGACGTGGGCAGGATCCGGGGCTTGCTCGACAGTCAGGATCCCGGGCTCTGGATCGATGCGGCCGAGTGGCTCACCCGGATGCTCGGCGGTCGCACTGGCGGGGCGTTTCGTACGTGGCTGCGTGCCACGGCGGGGGCCTTTGCGGGCGAGCCACGGCAAGCCGATGTGCTCGCCGCGCTCGCGGCGATGGCCGAGCAGGGGGCGGTGCTCGCCACCACGAACTATGACGGGCTCCTCGAGGCCGTGACCGGAGCTCCTGCCGTGACGTGGCGTGCTCCGGCGAAGGTGGAGCGGGTGATCCGGGGCGACGACCGCGGTATTTTGCATTTGCATGGTTACTGGGACGACCCGGCGTCGGTGGTCCTGGGCACGCGGTCATACGACGAGGTGGTCGGCGACGAGCATGCGCGAGCGGCTCTGCAGGCGCTGCGCATGACCAGGACCTTCCTGTTCGTCGGTCATGGCGCCGGGCTGGGCGACCCCAACTGGGGGAGCTTTCTGCGCTGGACGGAGCAGGTTTTTGCCGGCTCCGAGTACGTACATTACCGCCTGGTGCGCGAGGAGGAGCGCGAGACGACGCAGGCCGAACACCCACAAGAGCAGCGGATCGTGGCCCTGAGCTACGGCCGTGTCCATGCCGAGCTGGCGCCGTTCTTGCGGTCGTTGCTGCCGGCTCCGCGGGTTGTGGCCGAGGTCGTGGATGCCGTGGCGGCGGGCTCGAGCGCCCAGTCGCCGCGGGGGGCCGGCGAGTTGGCAGCGAAGACGATCGTGCTTGTGGTCAACATCGGTGAGCCGCACTACGATTTTCTCACGCGAGAGCAGGCGTCCGAGCAGGTCGGCGATCCCGAGGCGGTGTGGCTGGACGACGTCACAGAGGTGGTCCCACAGAGGGAGATTAGCCCGCGTTTGTGGCGGGATCTCGTCAAGCGGCTCGACGCGATGGTCGACGCCGCCAAGCGAGAGACCACCGGGCGGGCCCGCTATATCGTGATGGGGCAGGCTCCGCTGCCGGTATTCGTGTACCTCGGACAGCGAATGATCCGCCTTGGGCCGATCACAGTCATCAACCGCCGTCCAGGGGAGGGCGGGACGTGGGACCATGTGGGTCCGCTCGCAGCGATCCCTGCCGGTGGGCGCGACGACTTCACGCCGAAAACGCCGAGCTTGGGCCGCGAAAGTCGCGGCAAGGTCGTGCTGTCGATCCAGTGCTCGCTGCGGCAGAAGTACCACGAGAGCATGGTCGAGCCCATGATCGCGGCCGAAGGCGCCGAGTTGCTCTGCTCGTACCAGGTACACAATGAGACGCATGTCCACCTGGATGTGCCGATGACGGCGGCGGAGCTGCCGGCTCTGCTGCGGCATGTCGACGACGCGATCCAGTGGTTCGGCGAGAAATGCCGTGACGCTGAGGGCCTCGTCCTGTGCCTCGCAGGCCCCAGCTGGGTCGGATTCTGGATCGGGCACCGGCTGAATCCGAACGCTTATGGCGGGCGCATTGATGTGCCGGATCGGGTCGGCCCCCGCTACCAGCGGGCGCTGGCGCTGCCGATGCATCGGGCGCCGTGGTTGGCGGGCGAGGCGAAGCTGCTGGTTGTCGCAGCCGAGCCGGAGGACCAGGCGCGCACACGTGCCAGCAAGCTCGCCGATACGATCCGCGGCTTCAACGGGTCCGCCGCTGATCAGCGGCGGCGGGCTAACCATCGTCGGCGCGGCCTACCAGGTCGTTAGCAGCTTCAACGGGTGGTCCGGCACCCGCCCGAGGCGGCTGTCAGCTTCAACGGGTCCGCCGCTGATCAGCGGCGGCGGGGCTCGCCCGGCGCAGCGGCCGGGCGCCTGCTCGTATGTGCTGCTTCAACGGGTCCGCGCCACGGTGAGGGCAGCCCGCCGCCGCTGATCAGCGGCGGACCCGTTGAAGCTCGCACTCGTAGACGCGGGCGTTGGTACAAGTGCCGGCCCGCCGCCGCTGATCAGCGGCGGACCCGTTGAAGCGCCGAGGTCGCCGTCCTGGCGCTTCAACGGGTCCGCCGCTGATCAACGGTCGCGCGTGCAAGGCCGTCCAGGTCGAGGCCGGTCGAGGCATCGTGCCCGCCGGTTCGCCGGCGATGTACAACTGCCGGCGAGTCGGCCCTTCCGCAGGCACAGGCTTCG
>Ga0335395_10002491_pt1 | contig 11400 bp, 5 predicted proteins | sample MAT02_FD_205744 | JGI IMG/M metagenome (GOLD analysis project Ga0335395, IMG submission 205744) | Freshwater microbial communities from Lake Fryxell liftoff mats and glacier meltwater in Antarctica - MAT-02 (spades assembly) (version 2) ...
GACTGCATCTACCCAGCCATTATGCCCGCTTAGAGCAACATCTTCGGCATATAAATTCCAGACTTTGAGGGTGTTATCATAGGAAGCGGAAACAGCCCATTTACCTGGAGACGGGGTAATAGCAATTGCACTCACACATAAGGTATGCCCAGAAAAGGTTCGCAGTTTCTGCCTTGTTTGTAAATCGTAGACTTTAATGTGATTAGCATCTGAACCACAAATAGCCAGTTTCCCATCTGGAGTAATAGCTATTGAGTGGAAACCATAACCCTCTTCTATGACAATAGATACTTGATTTTCACTGCTTAGGTTCCACAGTCTCAGAGTATTATCATCAGAAGCCGAAACAGCAAAGTTGCCATCTGGAGTAATGGCAACTGTCCGTACTGCGCCAGTATGTCCGGTGAGAATACGCAATTCGGTTCCGCTTTCTAAATTCCAAACTCTCAAGGTTTTATCCCATGAGCCAGAAACCGCTAGTTTACCATTAGGAGTGATGGCGACTGTTGTTACTGAATGATTGTGACCGTTAAGAGTATGCAATACTTCCTCAGTCTGTAAATTCCAGATTTTTAGAGTATGATCCCGTGAACCTGAAACTACTAATTTCTTATCGTTAGTAATAGCAACTGTATTTACCCCATCGGTATGTTTTGTAAAGGTTTTCAATACGTCGCCACTAGATAAATCCCAGACTTTTAGAGTTTTATCTTCGGAAGCCGAAACAACTAGCTGCCCATCTGAAGTAATGGCAACAGCCTGTACATAATGATTATGTCCAGTTAATGTACGCAGTTCAACACCACTAGATAAATCCCAGACTTTTAGAGTTTTATCTTCGGAAGCGGAAACAGCTATTTCTCCATCGGGAGTAATAGCCACTCCTTTCACGCAGTCAAGATGTCCAGTGAGGGTGCGGACTAATGTTCCTTCTGGTGGTGTCAGATTAGATGTTAAGGGACGCAACCAGGGATATCCCAATTCCTGTGTTTGAGCAAGCATTGCTTGAATTTCAGGTTGTTTGAAGGACAGCAAACGACCCCAGAGTTGTCCCGCTAGTTGTGCTGGGTCATCAGCCAAGACATTGGCGGCTAATTTAATAGCACTTTGAATTAATTTTAGACTTTCTTTTGTTTCTTGATGAATTTGGATGTCTGGATGCAAAGCTAAGTCGTAATCATCAATTAGTTGTTGTGGTGGGAGAGAGAAGTTTTTATGTTCAATAAATTCGTAGTCAGTCAAGACCTCGCATAAATCATCGGTCATACCCCCTTTGGTCAAGGCTAAATGATAAGGATAATTTAAAATATATTCCTCATCCTCTAAAGCTAAATCATCAAATTCACTGACCACGACGACTCCTTAAAACTCGTTTTAACTTTTGCCAAACTTTTTTTTCGTTTTCAGCAATAAGCTGATGAATACCTGGAAGTGTTACCGGATGGGTTTCTAAAATATCTTTTTGATGCAGAAAATCTCGGAAACTAGCATGATAAATACTGTAACGTTTCTCCTGTTTCATCAATTCATGTAAAAACTGCTTCCACTCATTCAACACCTGCTGCACCGAATATTCATCCTCACCCGAAAGATCGCAAATTTTGCGACGGGAAACAGGTTCACGTACTTCCCCTAAAATATAGACAATCTTAATTTTCTCAATAGGTAATGGATTAGCTGTCATTCCCATGCGTCGCCAGTGAAAATCATAGTAGCCTTGCAGACCTTGAGGGAAGCTTTCAAGGCTCAAATCTTTATATAAACCCTTTTCAATATCCAACAGCACGTAGCGCAAGTACATGAAATTGTTTTCACTTTTATCGGCTATTTTGTCAGTGAATATAATAATTGTTTCTTGACGTTCATCAATAATCTGCTGTCGCAGATTTTCACTGCCATCAACTCGGTTGTGGATATACAGGCGCACATCTCGTTGGCTATCAATCTGATAGTCCAGCAAACTGATAATCAGTTGGGGTGCGTAGGTTGTCAACGGCACTTCGACACCCCGTCGCCTAGTCATGATGAAATACACCCCGTCAGGTAAGTGAGGTGGCAGGTATAAGATATTTGCATCCCTGTAACTGCGTGAATCAACCTCATCCAAAGCATCAACGGCAATTACTACAGGTTGACCCTTTCTTCTTTGATCTACTTCATCCAACAAATGCCCCAGAAACTCTCCATCTTGCATCGCATTCGATGGTAAAGGGTCATAAGGGAGTTCGTAACGGGCAACCAGTTGCTTACAGACACTTTCCAAGAATTGGTCTGCCCGATTTGGCCCTTGTAGTTGGACGTTGAAATGAGCGATGCACCCCGTGTCTTGCACGTACTTCGCTAGAATTGCGCTTTTGCCTTGTCCGGGGTCGCCAATAATAGTGAAGTAGCCCTTTTTGTTTTCTTGTATGAAGGTTTGGATGGCATCAAACACATACTCGCGTCCAACGAAGCCTTCTGTTTTATCTTGAATTAGCGACTGAAACTGACTGAGAACGGTTGATGGTTTTTGGATTGCGCGGATGAGGGCTTGTATTGCTTCGTCGTTCAGTTCTAGGTAAGTACGATCGCCTATCTGTATCCCTTGCCCCTGTCCGATGTTGACGTTATACTTGCCGAGTTGGGTGCTAGCTTGACGATTATCGCCTGCACTTAACACCTGAGACAAAAAAGCAATATCTGTTTCAGTCTGATTATTGGTAGCAATGCGGTTAATAATGCTACTTAGCTCATCAGGGTCGATCATTTTTCAGGCTCTCCATGCTTGTTCTATAGCAATAGACAAATCGGTAACGATTCAGCGAGGGCAAACTACTCATTTTTTTTAACCGACTCGATACAAAAAAAAAATTACCTTACATCTTTCTTCGCCCTCTTCATGCAGGAAATCAATCTGCTGAAACTGTGATATCGCTATAGGGATAGGGGTTGATGCTTTGGAATTATCTTTATTGTAGAGAAATTGTAGAGAATTAGCAACGCGGCGATCGCTACATCAAGAACTCAGCATATCAAAAGTGCGATCGCGATCGACATTTTTCTGGATTCACCGTTGGGGGGAGATACGCAGAGTGGCTGGTACATAACTCATGCTGCTGTCTGTAAGCGTTTGTAGGCGTGGGATGCGGGCTAAACGCACCCAATGTTCTAAGAGTAAGTGGATATCTAGTTCGACTTCCTCTCTTGTGGAGAGGCTGCCGGATTTATTGCGATTTAGCAGTTCGCTCATGCGGGCTTACAATACAGGTGGAGCGGATTGCGAGGATTTCTTCTGGAGCGGGTTGACTCGCAAGCAGTTCGACGATTTGGCGATCGTCAAGGTTATGGTCAATATACAGATTGGCGATCGCTCACTTCTAGTGAATTTATATATTATTTTATCTATTGATATCTTGCAAAGAATAATAAATTGTATGTTCAAATAAAAAAATAAGGTATTCATAAGTTAATTTCAACTTGAGTGATTTCATTAATAGATATGTCTGTTTTTTCTAGAAAGGCTAATAAGTGCTCGTTAGAAATAAGCGATAATTCTAATAGCTTAGAATCGCATTTTACTGAAATTAAACCTTCAACATTAAGAGGATAAAATTCTTCAGCCCTAAAATAATGTTTGTTCCAATCACTTATTGAAATTTTAGCTACTTTTTCATCATCAATAGTATAATAATTAGCTTTAAAAATATAGTATGAAAGTTCGCACTCTACTGTTAAATTAAAACGAATTAAAAATAGGCTATCTCGTCCATTATTTTCAGTAGATTCAGCTTCTAGTTCAATATCATAAGGTTCTCCAACACCTGTAATAGTTGCTTCATTATTATCATCTGGTATTTCTAGTGAATCAATTGTTTTATCAACTAGAAAAATATGGATTTTTTCTTTGATTAGGGATTCACATATTTGCGAATGTTCGGTAATTATACAATCTAAAATATTTTGGAAAACTTCTTCTTTATCGTTGTCAGTTGTTTCGGAAACACAGACAATCCGAAAGCCATTATATGCACTCTTATAATCTGAATGTTCTGAGTCACGATAAGCGGAACGACAATAGTCTAAAGGTTTACCCCACGAACCACCGCGAACCACAAACCGAGATTGAAAAGACTTTTGTTTATAGTTTTCATTCAGCCAAATACTGCCATCAAGAGGCGCGTCTTCATAATTATTATGCCAAGCATCTGCACACCATTCCCATAGGGTTCCGTGCATATCAAATAATCCAAAGTTATTAACAATTTTATGACGGCTTGTAGGATTTTTGGAATTATACTCAACACTATGCCAGTCGCTTCTATTACTAGCATAGATTGCTAAATTAGGAGTTAAAGTCTCTCCAAAATGAAAAGGTGTGCTTGTCCCTGCACGACAAGCATATTCCCATTCAGCTTCGGAAGGTAATCTATAATGTTTTTCAGTATATAGAGAGAGGCGATCGCAAAATTCTACAGCTTCATTCCAACTAACGTTTTCTACAGGGCGATTATCACCTTTATAATGGGATGGATCGGGATTAAGAACTCGATTAACTATAGGCAAGTTAGCAACTGCTCGCCATTGTGCTTGTGTAACTAAATATTTACCTATAAAGAAAGGTTGTACTATTACCTCATGTTGAGGTTTTTCTCTATCATTTGCCTCTCCTTCTGGTGAACCCATCATAAATTTACTACCTGGAATATCAACCATTTCTAAAGGAATATTATTTGGTAAGTTTTCCGTAAAGTATTTAGCCGTTTTGGTTTCATTTTTAATGATTTCACCTTTAGAGTTAACCATAATAGTTTGAAACTCAAAGGTTTGTAATTCTAAAGAAACAAAATCTTGGTCTAGATCATCACGTGAGAGAAGTCTCTCTATTACACCAAGCACACGAGAGGGTCTTTGCACATCATACCTGATGGGTAAATGACCTATAGGAGCAGATCGATTAAAGGTCAGATTATCATATTGTGACCAATAAGGTTGATTATTCACAATCCATCCTACTTTTTTCCAAAAACTTTCTGTTATTTCTTGATTAAATTCTTGTGTACCGCCTAAACTTTGATAGATTCGTTTCTGAACACTAAAACCGAATTTACCATTGCTGTATTTTACCCAAAGTCGATCGATATTTCGTAAATTGCTACTAGGAAATTGCTCAATATCTTCAACTCTTAACCATCCTTGTTTTTCTCTGTCAACTATCTTAAATATTAATCTTGCTGTTTCTATATCTGCTCCTTTCCATTTACCTGCTGCTAGGAAATTTCGCAGTCGAGTGTAGTCAACTTGTTGATTTGCGACGCAACTTACAAGTCTTGACATGAGCCAACAAGTTGAAGCAGCTTCTTGACCATCAATCCCTTCACAATCCCAATTTGCAGGAAGATGTCCTTTAGGAGCATCTAAAGAAAAAGTAAGATACGAGTAGTCTAACCACCATTCATCTAAATTAAACCATCCTAATCGTTCACCTAATTTACGCTCGGTTTCCACATTTACTTGTTCACCTAGTTCTTGCCAGATTGTTTTCTGAACACTAAAACCAAAATGACCGTTACTATATTTCAACCAAAGTTGGTCAATTGTTTCTAAATCTGTAGAGGGAAATTTTTCCAGATCCTCCCAATCGAGCCAGCCTCTTTCTTCTTGTCCAGACACTTGAAGCATTAACCTTGTTGTTTCTTCATCAGATTCTTTCCAGTTTTGGGTTATTAATAATTTACGAAGCTTAGTATAGTCAATTTCCTTTTCAGAAAGTAGTGGTACATTAGGGAGTCCCTTGCCTCCTCTTAACTTAGCAATAACAAAATTACTACCGTTTACATCAAAATGAGGTGTCTGATCGGTATCGTATAATTTTTTTGCTGTTTTAGGGACTGTCTCACTCAAATACTGCATTAAATTAGAAATGTGGATCGTTGTATCACCATCCTGATTGGCTACACCCATTAAGGCTTCTAAAAAATGAAATGTGTAAATACTAAGTGAACCATCTTTTTTTATCCAACATTTCTGATCGCCTTGAGAAGAAGTAAAAATCATTCTTCCTTCCCCTTGTTTTAGTGACGAACTAAACTTTTTAAAAAGTGAAATATTATGAGAATCACCAAAGTCATTCAAGAATTCTCCACCTACTTCTTCTGAATGTCTAAAAGTTCCCATATTTCCCGAATGAGCAGCATCGATCGTTACTAACAAACGTTCAGATTTAATTTGTCGTACCTCTTCCGTAAACTTTTCTGCTGATAATGCTGAAGCCGCGAGTTGAGTCATGTCAACATCATGCGGTACTAGATAGTAACAATTATCGGTTTTATTGACCCATCCATGTCCAGAATAATAAACAAATACTGTCGCTTCTGAATCTTCTTCAGCCTTTTGTTTAAGCCACTGTAAACCCTCTACAATACCGACTCGTGTTGCTTGTTCATTATTTAGCACTCGAATATGCTCTGGATCGTCAGGATAAGCGCATAAGTCTTGGTCAACAAGAGTAGCATAAATCGCTTGAGTATCCTTGACTGTAATCGGAAGAGATAAGGGTTTATATTGACACTCTCCAACTCCAATTAATAAAGCATAACCATGTTGAAAAGTTTCGCTTGTTGAAATATTTGTAGATGTTTTTTTAGCCTTTACAGAATCATTTAACTCCAATTTCTCTGCAACTTTCACATACTCCCCACCCAAACGCCTCAAAACCTGAGCCGTAACCTTTGCAAAATAGCCAACATCCCCAGCAATATTACTATCCCTAACCTGTTGCGGATTCCTCAAAACAGCAGCAAAATTTTCCAATGATAATCCCACTTTTCTCGCCACATATTTCGACACCTCATCCACCACATTCAGCACATATCCTGAAGGCACAGAATCAAGCAATAACTCCCGTACCCCATCCATAAACTCGTACTGAACATAATCGGGATTAGTCTCCGCATTAATCTCAGATAAAGGCTTTAACAATCCCCCTAAAAACACCTCTGCTACATGAACCTGTTGAGACTCTTTTAACAATGTCCTCTGAATTAATCGCACAATCGGTAAACTAATTACAGGTGCTGCAGCCAACAATCCCGCCAATTTCCGTGCCATTGGTGAAGCCGTCACCCGAAATGCCTGTACGCGCTGTTCCGCACTCTGTTGATTATAATTTAGATTAAATAACTCTCTTCCTTTATTAACAGGAATTGGATCTAACTTAAATACATATCCCGATGTCCAAATACCGCCCTTTCCTGACAACATTTGCGCCCATGTCGCAACCTTATCTGGTTCTAAAGTAAATACAGGAACTTTAACCCCGCGCGTCTCCTCCAATTCATCCCACAAAGACACTTCCTTGGCGATTAATTTCTGGTTAAACTCCCCAGGATTCAACCCTTGTAATCGCACTTCTGAAGCCCGTCCTAAAGCCGTTCTCTTCCACAACCACTTAGGAAGCATCTGCACAATTGCCATTGAACCTTGTTTTGCCCAGATTTCTAACGTAGTTGTTACCTTCCCATCGCGCCATAGGGATGATACACAATCACTCACCACCAACACCAAACGACGACCGCTGGGGTCAATTAATTCTGCTGGACTGCGAGGCGATTGATTTTTAGCCGTTGCGCCGATACCCCGACGAATCTGCACTTGTTCGAGATTATCCGTAATCAATCCCCAAACCCGCACATCTCGGAAAATTCCATAATTTTTCAGTAACCGTTCCAATTCCCTGATAGTATATCGCCAAATCTGCATCGAGATTCCCTCATCTACCACCAAGTCCAGGTCGAACCAAGGTTCTAGGGTTGGTCTTAATACAGGTAGCCAAAGCCCTTCATTGGCAATTCTTTGAATAGTAGCAGCTTCATCTAATACCAAGATTGTGCCGGAGGGAATACGGCGCATCAAGGGTTTTAATGCCCGTGCTAGGGTTAGAGGTTCGCGTAAAGAAGGGGCATCAGGGACTTTAAAAGACAATTCTGATTTGGAAAGAGTTTCCTGTTGATTCCGAGGATAAATGCCCGCTTTGTGTTCGTCTGGTGACTGTTTTGATACGGTTTCCCCTGAGTCTGAAGTTTGAGTTGGTGTCTCTGGCAATGTTTCCCCCTCTAAATCCTCATTTTTTGAGGAGGGCTGGAAGAGATCATTTTTTAACTTCTCGGTAGCAGTTGACTCAGATTGAGATTCTTGTATTTGCAGTGCCAGCCAAATCGTATCAGCAATCTCTTCGGCTGACAATTCCAGTTCCTTACTAAGTGCAGTAATTAAAGTATCAATCATCTGTCCTCCGCACTGGTTAAGTATTTCATCAACACATCAACCAAGTTTTTTTCATCTGCTTGTTCTGGTTTGAACTCACGAGTGACCATATAAATCGCATTCAGCAGTTGATCTGTGGCAAGATCACCTTCGTCTCGCAATTTTATAAATTTCTCGATTAATTCCTCTATTTTACCTTCATCCCGTGTCAACACATCATCACCCAAATGTGCCTTGACAATATCCTTCAACGCCTTGGCATCAGGGTCATAGGGCATATTCAACCGCAGACAACGCCTGAGAAAAGCGGGTGGAAAGTCCCGTTCACCATTGTTAGTTAAGATAATCAAGGGAAAATTCTGACAGCCCACTCGCCCATTAATAATGGGAACATCTATGCCATCATAGGTGCGAACTTCTACCCGATTTACTTCTTTAGCAATCCGAGATAATTCTGGTATTTCAAACTCCCCTTCTTCAAACAAATTGAGAAAATCATTGGGTAAATTAATATCACTTTTGTCTATTTCATCAATCAACAAAACACGGGGGCGGCGGGAAGGCAACAGGGCTGTACCCAAAGCCCCAAGCTGAATGTAGCGACCAATATCTTTACTTTCATCCCGCATTTGCACATCTTGCAGACGTGCGATCGCATCATAACGATATAATCCTTCCTGTAAAGTAGAACGAGCCGTAATATACCAAGGTAATACAGCCCCTAACCTCAATTCGTAAGCCACTGCATAAGCTAAAGAAGTTTTCCCCGTTCCTGGCTTTCCTGTCACTAACAAAGGTCGTCTTAAATACAGGGCAGCATTGACCATATTAATCACACTATTGCGATCGTTATTCTGATCGGTATGAATCCTAAAACTTTGCCCTCTTTCCTTATTTCTGGTATTCTCATCTAAACCTTGACAAAAGTCTTGCCAGCGTTGTTCAATTTCTTGAACTATTGCATCATCTGCCCCGATAAAATTACGCCAACTAGGAGGTTGAGGAAGACGATTAATATCCTCATGGGGGTCGTTATTGCCTTTAAAAATTTTCCAGTCTGTCATATATTTGAATTTCCAATCCTTTGTTATTTTCTTTGTTATTGTCCGGGTGAGTTCAACTCAACCATTATATCAGGAGTTAAACGATAAGGGTTTTCCCAAAGAAGAGCTAAATGATGCCCCAAATGTTCCTCTGTTTGAGCATCAGCAGCTTCTTGCCTATTTCGTCTAACCGATTCACTTAAATTACATAATGGTTTAAAAGTTAAGATTTTATCGATCGCAGTTACTTGATCCAAATTAGCAATATCAGTTCTTGTCCAAATAGCAATAGGCGTTGTTGCTCTTAAGATAGCTCTAAATAAATCTTTTCTGATAGATTTAGAATGAGTGCAAGTAACTTTAAGTCCAATTTTTTCTTTTAATTTACTGCTTAATAACTTCCAGTTAAAACTTTCCATTTCTTGAAGATGTTCAAATAATTCTTGGATAGGTTCATTCTGTAAAATATCCCTAACCTTATCCCAATATTCATACCATTGAGATAAATAAGAATCCAAATAATCAAGGTTGAGACGTTCTAGCGATCTCAGTCGAATTGAATACTTAATCCCTAAAGTAATGTCATCTGCGATTGGGTCAGTAATTTTCCAGCGATCTATCTCCATACACATTAAATCACTGGGCAAGAAAATTTCTATGGTTAAGTCATACCTTTTTCCTCTAAGATACCTCAGAGCTTTTGTGAGAAACTTGTTGAGTTCTGTAGGAATTTGAGTCAACTTACATAATTTTCCTCTCTGTTGTTCATTGTGGTCAAGCAGAGACTGAAACTTTGATAAATCTTGTACCGAATCATCAATAATCAACCAAGCATTTAGCAAGAATTTATCATCATCGTTATCACCAGGAACAAGCGTAGCAATGAGGTATGATTTAAGCTGCCCTGGTTGGTTATAAAAAAAATCGGTTGAGGATTTATTTCTACTCTTTTCTGGATACTTTTTTGATAGTAATTTGTTTGCAATTCGATCGCGGATTTCTACAGGTATATTTTTGTCTTGACTTAAGCGTTCAAAAAACTGGGAAAGCTGCCTAAATTCTTCCAGTTTTTTTAAGATTGCTTCGATATTATTTCCTGCTAAATCCGACACATCCGCATTAGGAGGTGGTAAATCCCACACATCCGCATCGGGGGGTAAGGAATCTTGGTATGCTTTTTGGATGCTTTCGGAAGGGATACCAGAAAAATCTAAATCTTGAAATGATTCTTGAAAAAGGCTGTCAAAGTTACTGTCTTTAGCTACTAATTGAAAAAATGTGCAATTTTCGTAAACATTCCGTTTATCAATATCTCTTCCTGCTACATCCCCACCCTGAGTATTTTGATGAATACCGCTAGTTTCTTGAATGGTTTTAACTAAGGCTTCCATTGCTTCCTTATCCCACTGTTGGTAAATGCGATCGCCGATGTGAATTTCTTTTCCTTCCGTAATATTGACATTGTACTTGCCGAGTTGGATGGACATTTGGGGATCGCCACTTAAACTCAGTAGCTGCTGCAAGATTGCAATATCTTCGTCAGTTTGTTTAGCAGTAGTAACCCTATCAATAATGCTACTTAGTTCATCAGGATTCGTCATCTCTTAGGATTTCCATAAATTATGTCTACCTTTCCAATGGCATTTCTGCAAAATGCTTTTGCAATAATATATGAATGAAACGATAGCGTCCACCGACAGATTGGAGGAATATACGTTCCTTGCAGTAGTCAAGAAAGCGGGCATAGTTCCAAGGAATATAGCCGTTGCAGCAGAGAATAAGGCGTAAGATAAAATGTTGGATGCAGGCTGTACCTGATTCAGTAAGTCCAAAGAATGTTCCGGCCAACATTCCTGCAATGACGATAACTACAGTATCTGGTAAAGATAATATCGCAGATGTTGGTGTGGCAGATTTATTAAAAAGCAACGAGATAATCAGAACAAATATTTGTTCTCTCATCAAATAAGCTGATAACCCCAGCCATATACTTCCTAAACTTGCAAAACATATCGCATTGTAAAAGGATTTTTTTATACCTTGGTTAGGCTCGATTGTAATTTTTAGTTGTGGGCCACTCATCTCCAAAATACTTATTAAAATAGGCGCTATAACC
>Ga0335395_10002492_pt1 | contig 11400 bp, 9 predicted proteins | sample MAT02_FD_205744 | JGI IMG/M metagenome (GOLD analysis project Ga0335395, IMG submission 205744) | Freshwater microbial communities from Lake Fryxell liftoff mats and glacier meltwater in Antarctica - MAT-02 (spades assembly) (version 2) ...
TGGCCGTGCTGCGCGGTAACCTGGCACCCGAGGGTGCGGTCATCAAACCCAGCGCCGCATCCAAAAACCTGCTGCACCACAGCGGCAAGGCACTGGTGTTCGACAGCCAACCCGAGATGCAGGCCGCGATGGCCGACCCGGACCTCGAATGCGATGAGAACACGGTGCTGGTGCTGCGCAACGCAGGCCCGGTCGGCGCGCCCGGCATGCCGGAATGGGGCAACCTGCCGATTCCGAAAAAGCTGCTCAAGGCCGGCGTACGCGACATGCTGCGCCTCTCTGATGCGCGCATGAGCGGCACCCACTACGGCACCTGCGTGTTGCACATCGCGCCGGAGAGCGCGGTCGGCGGTCCACTGGCGTTGGTCCGCACAGGCGATACGATCACGCTCGATGTGGCTAAGCGCATGCTGCATCTGGACGTGTCGGATGACGAACTGGCCCGCCGGCGCTCCACATGGACAGCACCGGTACAACCCTTCCACCGAGGTTTCACCTGGCTTTACCAGCAGCATGTGACACAGGCCCACGAAGGTTGTGATTTCGACTTCCTGCAGGGCACACAGCCGACACCCGAGCCTGTCATTTACTGAACCCGCTTCCCGCCATGAACAATCCCTTCCAGACCATGCTGGCGCGTACTGACTTGCCTGCGGGTTATCCAGTCGGTACATTTGCCATGGCCGCATCTCCATTGGTCGCCGAAGCGCTGGGCTGCATTGGCTTCGACTGGGCGATCGTCGATATGGAACACACGCCGTTGGACCTGGACAGCTTGGTGCGCATGCTTCAGGCCATCGCCGGCACGCCGATGGTTCCGATCACACGGGTACCCTGGAACGACACGGTCATGGTCAAACGTGTGCTCGACGCTGGTGCGCAGACCTTGATGTTCCCATTCGTACAAAACGCCGAAGAGGCGCGCAAGGCTGTGGCAGCCTGCAAGTACACGCCGCAAGGGGTACGCGGCATGGCGGCGATGAGCCGCGCATCCCGATTCGGTACAGTGCCTGATTATTTCAAAGTTGCCAACAACGCAATCAGCGTAGTAGTGCAAATTGAAACGCCGCAAGCCCTTGCCGATGTTGACGGCATTTCCAGTACCGAAGGAGTTGACTCGGTGTTTCTCGGCCCAGGGGACCTCAGCGCGGCCATGGGTCATGTCGGCAATCTGATGCACCCCGATGTCGTTGCCGCAATGGCCAAAGCCGTTGAACGCTGCCATGCTGCGGGCAAGCCGGTCGGCAGCGTCGCAGGCACACCGGAAGCGGTGGCGGTCTACCGCAGCATCGGCATCGACTATGTCGCTTGTGCTTCTGACCTCGCGTTGATGATGCGCCAGTGCGCGGCCATCTTGTCATCCATCCGTTCACAAAAAGTGACGGTTAACACCGCCGGATATTAAAGGCAGTCGAATGCTGTGCGGTACGCCGTTACAGCAGCGGAACCATCACTTTCTGGACGCACCGCATGGCACAACCCATTCGCTACGGCATCATCGGTTGCGGCAGCATGGGCCGCGAGCATATCGAGAACATCAAGATGATCGACGGCTGCGCGGTGACCGCGATTGCCGACGATAACGCCGACAGCCGCGAGGCCGGTCAGGCCTTATTGCCATCGCCCGCCCAGGTGTTCGACAACCACCAAGACCTGCTCGCCGCCAACATCTGCGATGCGCTGGTGATCGCCACGCCCAACCACACCCACCGCGCCGTGCTAATGGACGCGCTGGCCACCGATACCCACATCCTGGTGGAGAAGCCCCTGTGCACCACCATCGACGATTGCCTGAGCCTGGTGCAAGCCGCAAAGGGTCGCGCCAAGATGGTCTGGGTCGCGCATGAATACCGCTACATGCCGCCGGTGGCCGAGATGATCCGCATGACGCACAGCGGGGCGGTCGGCACCGTGCACCAGGTTGCGATCCGCGAACACCGCGAACCGTTCTATCCCAAGGTGGGCGACTGGAACCGCTTCAATGCCAACACCGGTGGTACGCTGGTCGAAAAAACCTGCCACTATTTCAACCTGATGGACCTGATCCTGAAGGAGCAACCGTCAGCAGTATTCGCCTCGGGTGCGCAACGCGTGAATCACCTGGATGAATCGTATGGCGGCCGCACGCCGGACATCCTGGACAGCGCCTACGTGATCATCGAATACCCCAGCGGGGCGCGCGCCATGCTCGACCTGTGCATGTTCGCCGAGAACTCGATCGACAATGAAATCATCACCGTCGTTGGCGACGAAGGCAAGCTCGAATCGTTGCTGCCGTCGATGACGCTGCGCTACGGTCGGCGCGACGACTGGGGAAAACGCGAGGTCTGGGGCCAAACCTCCAGCAGCGGCACAGGTGTGTCGGTGCGTCGCATCTGGGACACCGGCATCAAATACATGGGCAACCATTTCGGTGCCTCGTATGTCGAACACGTGAAGTTCGCCCATGCCGTGCGCCAAGGACTGCCGCCCGACATCTCGCTGGAAGAGGGCCTGCGCGCGATGGCCACCGGCGTCGCCGCACACCGCAGCATGGACGAGCGGCGCATCGTGGCCATGGCCGATGTGCTGCCAAAGGGCTGGTGAATCCGCATGGAACCAAGCGCCACCATGGCCTACACCCTCTACCCCTCGTTGCGCGGGCGCACCGTCTTCATCTCTGGTGGCTCCTCGGGCATCGGTGCCGAACTGGTCCGCGCGTTTGCCGCGCAAGGCAGCCGCGTGGCATTTTGTGGCACCAAGCCCGATGGCGGCGATGCACTCATCGCTGAATTGCACGCCTCGGGTGCCCCCGACCTGCTGTACGAGGCCTGCGACGTACGTGACATCGCCGCGCTGCAGGCCCTGCTGGGCCGGGTGGCAACCCGATGGGGTGCGATCCAGGTGCTGGTCAACAACGCAGGGCGCGACGACCGCCACGCACTCGACGACCTGACGCCCGAATACTGGGACAACTGCCTGGCGATCAACCTGCGCCACCAGGTGTTCGCCACCCAGACGGTGGCACGCCAACTGCGGTCCGCCGATCGGGGGGGCAGCATCATCAACATGGGATCGATCAGCTGGATGCGCGGGCGGCCGAATCTGATCGGTTACACGACCAGCAAGGCGGCAATCTCGGGCATGACGCGCACCCTGGCGCGTGAACTCGGCGGCGACCGTATCCGCGTCAACGCGCTGGTGCCCGGCGCCATCGTCACCGAACGCCAGACCCAGCTCTGGCGCAACGCCGAAGAAGACCAGAAGTTCATCGACCTGCAATGCCTGAAGTTCAGGCTCGATTCGACGCATGTGGCCCGCTCGACGCTGTTCCTGGCCAGCGACGACAGCGACGGCATCACCGGGCAGAACCTGATCGTCGATGCGGGGCTGGCGCAGGTGTCGGTGGCGGGTTGACGGCGATACCCGCACCCGACCAGACGCACAGACACGACCGAGAATGTGACGCGCGAACGGCAGGCCGCCAGACTGGCCAGGGCAAACCGAACCCACTGCAATCGCGAGGCACCGGCACCCAGGCCGATCAGGCCGTAGGTGACCTTGGAAAACCGGTACAGCGGCAACAACAGGCGCTGGTACCGATCAACCCCGACCGCCCCCAGTGCCAGCCAGGGTGCCAGACCGGCAAAGCGCTCGAACAGCCAGGGTGCGCCCCAGCGACCGACGGCAAACCGCAGCTGGCTTCCGAGCACCGTCCCGAACAACACCACGGCCACCGCGATCGGTGCCTGCAGCGCACCCGAGACGCTGACGAATCCTGCCACCAACGGCAAGGGGCCGGTCTTGGCCATGGCATACACCATCAACAGGGCGTATACCCAGGTGTCGTCTTCGGAGATCCAGCCCAGCAGTTCTTCGGTAGTTATGCACCCCGAGTTCGCACAATGCAGCGTGGCAAGCCCCGAAGGCTCGCAATGTCCTTGTGAGGCAACTGCTTTTCGGATGCCTGAAGAATTGAGAGATTCAGCGGGTCATCTACCAGTTCGCCCATAGCACGAACTGCGTACGGTCGCCAGTATTTTCCGGGATCGATGCAATCATCCAAATTGCGACACAAAGCTGCATATCAGCCCATATCGACAGCGTTCAAGGGGGCGATGGGCATTGTTCAAGGGACAAACGCCAAGGTTTTAGATTGGTCCATCGTCCGCCATGTGGTGATCGTTGTAACGTTCACCTCGACATACTGCGACCCATGACCCAGCCCGTGAAACGGACCCGCTCCACCAAGATCATGTGAGGCACAGTCAGCGCGGCAAGCCCTACAAACAGAATCTGAGTGAGGCGCAGGTCCAGCGGAGTTCCATCCGACAGCCACCAAGCAATGGCGACGCCAGCCACTGTGATCGTCATCGGCCAGCCAGCGATGCGCATCAAGGATCGAAGAGTTTCCCCGTTGGAGCAGTTCCGAGTTCTTAGCACATGTCGGGCGCTGTGCATACCGCAAAAAAAGAGCGTGAACCCGATGAGAGGCGGTGCCAGGGTCAGCAGTGCGGCGACAGACGCGAGTTCGATACTGCGCACGGACTCCTGCCTCACACCGAGGATGGTCGCAAGGCAGATGGCCACAACCCAGGGCCAGGCAGCCCACTCCAATGCCGCTACGATCACTTGTGCAGCAGGTATGCCAGCCAGATGCGCGAAAAGCTCAGACACTTCCACCGCATGCAGCGCCAAAGGGCAAATGATGGGGGCTCCGCCGTACAGCATTCGAAACAGCGCTGGGGTCTTGCCCTCGGGATCACCTGAAAAATGGAAAGCTGAGATCAACAGAAATGCCGCCAGAAAGAAGCCCGGAGCGATCCACCACACACCAACGACCATAGTTGCAGCCGCCACATAAGCCATTGCAAACAGGCTCCAGCCTGTGATCGATCGAACGCCGGCGATTTGGCGTGCAAAGACGATATCCAATGCACCGTGCGGTACGCCCATCAACAGGATGACTGGCGACAGCACCATGAGTTGAATCTGAGTATCGACACGCGGGAGCCAAGGGATTGAAACGATTACCAGCCACGCCAACGCACTGAAAGCAAGCCCTTGCAGCTTGAGGCTCATGGGTATGTCTTTGCGCTGCTTCTGGGGCATTCGCTCATCGAGACGCAGTCGAGTTCATGCCGTTCTCTCGATTTCACCGACGCGCGCACTGCGTACCATCATGGCAAACGCAGCGCGAAGAAACGGCGCAAAAGGCATCGCCGCCACGACCGCCAGGCTGTCAACCACGCTCCCGCGACCGCTCAGAAACCGAATGACACGGGCCGGATCTGCGCGGCCGAACAACGAGAAGAATATGGCCCCGCCGCGAATGGGGTCGGCTCGCAACACATCCAGAAAAATCCGGTCCATCACGCGCAGCGGCAAGGGGTCAGCGCGGTGCGGTATCGGATACCCGAGGCTCGCCAGTGAAAAAGCACATTCGCTAGCCCAGCGCTGAATGCGCTGAAAGGCATATCCAGTGCTCGGACGCGCGCTACCAGCCATCACACCTACCCGCGCGTAGCTGGAGTGCTTCGACTGCGGGGTCTCATTCAGACCCATCGGCAGGATACCGTGTTCGCTGCGCAAAGTCGTAAAGGGTGAATCGCCGACACGCTGCGCCACTGCCGCTTCCAGCTGTACGCTCAACTCATGAGGTCCAAGTGGCGTCGCACCGAACACGGTGAGCTCGATGAGAGCTCGTGTGGGTGTCACTGGCAAGACGTAGACGAATGGAACATGGCGCGGATCCGGCGTGAGAAAGTTCATCAAGTCCATCGACGACGGGTCGAAAACTGGCGCGCTGCATTCGATTTCCAGACCGTAAAACGACTGCCACAGCGTCGCACCGTCACGACGCGCCAGCTGCGGGGGTCGGGTGTCGATCACTGCGCGGGCCGTTACGTTTCCCGCGCTGGTGCAGATGCTCCACACGCCAGCGTTGTGGCCCGGCTCACTGAGAACCGACGTGCCCAGCCATAGCGTCATGTTTGGCTGTCGATCGATCGACGCCAGTGCGGCGGCATAGAAATATTCAGCGGCCAGCATATGGTAAGGAGTCGACCCGCAGTCGAGCGACACATTTTGCCCGCCATGCGACACCCGCATCGTTTGCCAGCGGTGCTCGATCCGGTACGGTACAGGCGCGGACCGGTCGTTCCAGTAGCACCATGTGCGGTCGTTTGAGTACGCGGTGCGCGCTTCAATCAACAGCGTGCGAGGCGTGCGCCCGCCATGCGCTTCGAGTGCCATCGACAAGCTCAGACCGGCGCAGCCACCACCGAGGATGACCAGATCGAATACATCAGACATGCTGGCCTTCGATGGCCGTATCGGTAACAAGGAACGGCGACAGGGCGCCGTGCAGCGCGGCATCATGTTGCCGCGCAGGCACCCAAAAACCTGGCAGCAGCGGCAATGAAACGAACGCCTGCAGAGTCACCTGGTTTTTGGTGCGCTGCGGCAACTCAGTGCGACCGAGCCAGTACGCGCTACCGTTCTGGCGAAGCTGCGTGCCGATGGCGCGGTACACGCGCGCAGCTACCAGAATGCTGCAGCGTGCACCAAACGGGAGGTGGGCCAGGCCCGCCTCGCCGCTGCGGTAATACCGATCGGCGGTGTCAAGGAGGTGGCTGATGCAGGCCTGCAGGCGGGGCTGCAATGGCAGTGCCGGATCGATCAGCGCTTGCGGATCCAGGTCTCCGATCAGCGAGGCTGGCAGGTAGCGGCGGTCCGCAGTGGCATCGGCTGCAACATCACGACAGATATTCGTGAGCTGCATCGCGATGCCCAGGTCGACCGCGTGGCGCAGCGCCGCCGGGTCGTAGCTCCCGAGCAGTCTGCACATCATCGAGCCCACGGTGCCGGCAGCCTGATAGCAATGGCGCAGCAGCGCGCTTTCGTCGGCCATGCGAACGGTATCCAGGTCCGATGTGATCCCGTCGATGAAGGTCAGGATCAGCGCGGGCTGGATGCGGGTCTCGCGCATCAGCGCAATCACGTCGGTCACGATCGGGTTCTCTGAGCTGCCGCTGGCGATGCCTTGTGCAACCAGCGCGAGGGCCGCGCGCGGGTCTCGGCCCTGACAGCTTTCGTCAGCGAGGTCATCGACGTAGCGGCAAAACCCATAAAGCCGTGTGGCGCGCGCCGCGTGGGTCGGTGTCATCCAGCGGCGAGCCCAATGAAGGCTTTTGTCCTTATGCGACAGCACAAGGTCGGCGCTTTGCCATGCCGACCTCGGACGGCGATCGACGGAGTGGCTGTCTGCGGTGTTCGCTGGCGGCACGAGTGCATCCATCACCTTGGCCGAGCATAAAACTCCTGGCAGACCGGCACCCGGGTGCGTACCGGCACCGACCAGATAAAGATTGCGGATACCTTCTGCCTGGTTGTGGAATCGGAACCAGGCCGATTGGCGAAACAGCGGCGCCACTGAAAACCCCGCGCCCTGAGCGCTCAAGTAATCGCTGCGAAAGTTCTCGGGCGTCATGTAGAAATCGCTCGTGATACAGGCACCAAGCCCCGGCAGAATCGTCGCCTCGAGCGCCGCGACGATGCGCGCCTGCAATCGCGGACCTTCCTCTGTCCAGTTGATCGCGCCCTTCAGATTGGGCACAGGGCACAGCACGTAAAAGCTGTCGCATCCCGTCGGCGCAAAGCTGGGGTCGGTGGCTGTGGGGCGGTGCAGGTAAAGCGAGAAGTCGTCCGATAGCTTTTTGTGGTGGAAGATATCGGCCAGCAGTTCGCGGTAGCGCTCGCCGAGCCAGATGGTGTGGTGTGCGACATCCGGATACTGCCGGGACGTGCCGAAGTACAGCACGAACAGACCCATCGAAAACTCAGCAGCGGCAAGTTTCAAACGTGCCGAAGGCGCTTGTTCCTCGGGCCGGATCATGTTGGCATAGAGGTGTGCCGGGTCTACATTGGAGACGACCACGTCCGCCTTGATCGATGAGCCGTTGTCCAACGTGGCCCCTGTTGCGACACCGTCAACGACATCGATACGGCGCACAGTGGTGTTGAGCTGCACGTCGATTCCGTGTCGAGCCATCAATCCACCGAGCGCGTTTGTGATGGCTGATGTGCCTCCCATGGCGAAGTGCACGCCATGGGCACGCTCCAAGTAGTGGATCAGGCCATAGATGCTGGTGGTGTCGAACGGGTTACCGCCAACCAAAAGGGGCTGAATCGAAAACGCCTGCCGGAGTTTCGGATTTTTGAGGTGCCGCGAGACGAGTTGCCACACAGTGTCTTGGCTGCGCAGCCGCAGCAGCGCAGGGATCTGTTTCAACATCGTGCCAACGCGGTGAAACGGTGCTGCAGATAGCTGAACGAAGCCGACCTTGAATATCTTTTCTGACTGCACCAGCAAGCTGCGATAGCCCTCGCAATCGGCAGGCTCTATGCGGGCAATCTCTGCAAGCGTTTCGTCGAGGGTGCCGCCATAGTCAAATTGGGTGTTGTCTGAAAAATGGAACCGATACCAAGGCGTCAGTGGCACCAGCTTGACATGGTCTTCGAACTTTTCCCCGAACAGGGCAAAGAGCTCCTCGAACAGGAATGGCGCGGTAATCACCGTCGGCCCGGCATCGTGCTTGAAGCCGTTGCGTTCAAACACCTGAGCCCGACCACCGAGACCGGTACAGCGGTCGATGAGAGAAACCTCGTAACCCTTGGAGCGCAGTCGAAGCGCCGCCGCGATGCCGCCGAAACCGGCGCCAACCACAATTGCTTTCATGTTGAATTCTTCGATTGAGGGATCGAGTCTTTCGACTCGATCCGTTTTGGCGTTTACGCCTTCATCGACTGGTCAGATTCGGACTGATTGACCGCAACAGCCCAAATGATCAGCCCAAAGGCGATCTTGTTTAAAAAGTCTGCAAAGTTGTAGATGATGTTGAGCGCGCTCGCACTGTCCGCTGGGTTGGCACCGGTCAGGTAACCGAAGAAGTACCCGAGCGGATAGATCGCCCAGCCAATGGTCACGATCCAGCGCATCGCATTGAAGGCCGACTGGACTGCAGGAGGCGCACTCGCCGCATTGACCTTGCTGGCTTCACCCAGAAAGATTTCGTACAGGATGTAAGCCCAACCCGCCATGCCGATGATGAACGCCGGCCAAACGGACATATAGCCCGCTTCGCCCAGGTAGCCACCGATCAGCATTACAAGCGTGCCGATCATCAGGCGCCAGAAAATCCAGGCGGACACCTTGGTAATCGCGGCCAAAATCAAGTAGAACTCGATCATCAGCAAAGGCACCGTGATCAGCCAGTCGATGTAGCGGAAGACCGTGGGCGTTGAACCTGTAGCTACCCAGACTTCGCGCATGTAGAAGTAATGCACTGCGGCTACTAGCGTAACGAGCCCCGATACCGTCAGCGACGTCTTCCACTTTGGCGATACCCTGTCGCGCTCAAGGAAGAAAAAGACCGTCGAGGCGATCAACGCCATCGAGATGATCCAGAAGGAGATTCCGACAAAGTCGTCTTGTTTCAGATTTCCGCCCCCGGCTGGGTTTGTGGCTGCGTCCGCGGAGCCCGATGCCACCGCGATTACAGCTCCGATCAGCGGGGCTGCCATCGCCGCCAGTCGCGACTTGGTCCAGAAAGGTTCTGGCGCTTTCATTACGTTGTTCATGGTATTTGTCAGTGAATGAGCAAGAGTGCTCGTTGAATTCGACGCAGTGAAATTGCGTCGCCCATCTATTTGTCAAGTTAGCTCGCACCGGCTGTCTTTCGGCACCCTGATGACGTGTTCTCTCCACGGATGAATCGGTGGCTCCGGTGCTTGCGATACAACGGCGGTGGGAGACTTTTGATCCCGCGCCAGCGAACTGGCCAGCTCCACCCAAAAGTGATGCAGCCAACCGAGGCAATGCCCTGCAGCGCATGACTGTTGGGCAAACGGTCAATTTCTTTACGGCTGACCGTGACGCGCGCACGCGCCTTACGGACGCAAGCGACTGCCACACGCCGCGCGATCACGGTACCGGTGCGTGGCTGGCTGTGCGTCAAGCACGTTGCGTCGTGAGTCAAGGTGAACCATCGCTCTGTGCTGCAGGCGTCGCCTTGCGCTTCGGGGGCATTGCACTGCTCGCGCAGCGGGTTGATACCGGGGGTTTTGGTTGCGGTCCGGTGTCTTCTGCGCTGCAAGCCAGCCAAACATGTACGGAGATCAGCGTCGGTCGGTATGCGCTGCGCCGCGACGTCACCTAGGTATGTTGGTAAAGCTTCGCAACATGTTGCCGCTCTCGTTGAAGAACTTAGATTGGAAGTGCCGATAACGGCAGAAGCATCGTGTTTCATCTGCGGAGAGTATAGATCTTTGTACGCAAACGAAACGCTTATGTATAAGAAAGTGTGGTCTTTATTGAAGCTATAACGTTTCAATAACGTTTCGCTTGAAAGGTAAAATCGACAAGCTCAGGCCCGTCTGCCAACCTTGGAAACCGACCTCATGACCACGTCGATAGCAACCAACGAACTCGGTGCCAAAGCACTGATGCGTAGCGGCACCGCCGCTCGCCTTGCGGGCCTCTCACCTTCGACGCTGCGCATCTGGGAGTACCGCTATGGCGTCGTCGCGCCGCCCAAGTCGGCCAATGGCCAGCGCACCTATTCGATGCAAGATATCGAGCGCCTGCGGCTCATCAAGCGGCTCACTGTCGAGGGGCATGCGATCAGTACGCTGGCCCACCTAGATGTCGATGTGCTTATCGCGCTGTCATCTGGGATTGAAATGCCGAAAGTGGAGGCGCAGAAAGTTATAGTCGTCGGCCGTGATGCCGCGCGCAAGCTTGAGGGGCAGCTACGACCAGGGCCGGCGCGTGTATTCGACGACCTGAGTCATGCGGAGCGCGAAGTCGCGCATGCAGGCGCTGCCGACGTGCTCGTCATCCATGTGCGAACACTGCACGCCTCGATGACCGAGCGCATGGTGAGGCTGAGAAACAACCTTCCAGCGCCAAATGTCGTCGTGGTCTATTCGTTCGGAACTGAAGCGGTTTCCGACGCGCTTCGCGCGGCCGGCATGACCGTGCGACGCGAGCCGGTGGCGGGCAAGGAGCTGGCAAGTTTGATCGTCAAATCGAGGCCGATCGTGGAAGCGGCTGCGAGCAGCACTCGATCGGATCTCAGACGCTATACCGATGCCCAACTGATCGCCTTGACCGAGATCCCTTCACTGGTGGCCTGCGAATGCCCACGGCACTTGGCTGAGATCGTTACGCTCCTGGTTGGGTTCGAGCAGTACAGCACGGAATGTGCGTCGCAAAATCTGCACGATGCGGTGCTGCACCGCCACCTTCTTGAGGTCACGAGTGCCGCTAGAGCGATGTTGGAGCAAGCGTTGGCGCGTGTGGTGGTCGAAGAGGAGTTGGTTATCGAAACGTGACCATGACGATCTGTAGATAATTGT